>Ga0105048_10011433_pt1 | contig 14004 bp, 6 predicted proteins | sample MAT05_FD_78382 | JGI IMG/M metagenome (GOLD analysis project Ga0105048, IMG submission 78382) | Freshwater microbial communities from Lake Fryxell liftoff mats and glacier meltwater in Antarctica - MAT-05 | ecosystem: Environmental > Aquatic > Freshwater > Ice > Liftoff microbial mat | place...
AAGAAAACCGGATCATGTTTACCAGACCGTCTTTCGCTACATTTTCACTTTTCAAATAATTGGCATTGGTATTTCCTTCTGCGTTTAAGTAAGTTTTTGTGCTGGATTGCTCTCCAATAAGCGTTTGCACAATTCCGGCACCTATAACCAATTTACTACCTCTGCAATTCGGCGTAAACTTATAATAAGCCATGGTTGGAATCTCGATTACTCCGAATTCATTTGTGATCGGGAGAAGATTCCGGCCCTGACGAAGAGAATAGTTTTCTGAAATACTGAAATTGAAACCAAAAGTGGCAATTCCCAGTCCGCTAGTGAACATCCAGCGCTTGTTGTAATCGTAACGCGCCAAAAGACTCAACGACACACCGCCAAATGGCTGCTGCTCAAAACGGGCGTTAGCCTGCTCCATCCCGCCGTTGTAATGCGATTGATTGCCGTGGAAGCCCCATTGACCACCAAAGCGCCAGGTTTTGTCCTCCTGAGCTGTAGCAGCCAGACTAAAAATACTGACTACAGCTATTACTATTTTTTTACCAATCCCTTTATGTGATGTTTTCATGATTTTCAATTTTAATTAAAGATAAAAAATTAAAACTAATTCGATGTATTTTTTAACGTATGTAGCCGTCTTGTTATTCCCATTTTATTAGTAAATTCGCTCCTCTTTTTTTTGGTTCTCATGATTTTACCACCGAAAACTAAGAGGAATGGAGAGAGGAATATATTTGGTTTCGCCTGGATTTAGTCAACGAATCAATGAAGCACTTCCACGGAATTAGAAACTGTGAGCTAATAGAATACTAATTAAACTCTGAGAACACTGTTTCTCTGCGTAAATAAAAAATGAAAAAATACCCTGAATATAAAAAACTGGATCTTTCTCAGATCTGCACAGATATTTTAGAATTTTGGAAAGAAGACAAGACTTTTGAGAAGTCCATTTCGACGCGTGACGAGAATAAACCCTGGGTTTTTTACGAAGGTCCGCCAAGTGCGAACGGCATGCCTGGCATTCATCACGTGATGGCCCGTGCGATTAAAGATATTTTTTGCCGCTTTAAAACGCTGCAAGGCTACAAGGTAAAACGCAAAGCAGGCTGGGATACACATGGACTTCCCATTGAGCTTGGCGTTGAAAAATCATTAGGAATTACAAAAGAAGATATCGGAAATAAAAACAGTCCGAAACACATTTCCGTTGAAGACTACAACAAAGCCTGCCGCAAGGAGGTAATGAAGTATACCGATAAATGGGAAGAGGTGACTGCCATTATGGGCTACTGGGTAGACATGAGCGACCCTTACATTACATACGATAATAAATACATTGAGAGTGTTTGGTGGCTCTTGCAAAATCTTTCCAAAAAAGATTTGTTGTATAAAGGGTTTACCATTCAACCTTATTCTCCAGCAGCGGGAACGGGTTTGTCATCAGCAGAATTAAATCAACCGGGCTGTTACAAGGATGTGAAGGACCGTACGGCAGTTGCGCAGTTTAAAGTCAGCAGTCAGCAGTCAGCAGTTTTGAAAAAAAGACTGCCAACTTTAGCCCTGCCAGCTGAAGACTTGTTTTTTTTAGCATGGACAACTACACCATGGACACTTCCTTCGAACACAGCACTCGCAGTTGGAAAAGATGTGGATTATGTTTTTGTAAAATCTTTTAATCCACTTGGAGCAGAACCACAAACTTTTATTCTTGCAAAAGAATTAGTATATAAATATTTTTCGGAAAAACACACGGATCTTCCGTTCGAGAATTATAAAGCAGGCGATAAAGAAATCCCGTTTAAAATTGTTGGACATTGCAAAGGCTCAGATTTTGCAGGAATTTCTTACGAGCAACTCTTGCCATTTGTTCAACCAACAGATGGCGACGCGTTTAAAGTCATTGTCGGCGATTTCGTTACGACTACTGATGGCACAGGCATTGTACACATAGCACCGAGTTTTGGTGCAGACGACTTTCGTGTAGCAAAACAAAATGGCATTGGCTCTTTAACGCTTGTAGATAAGCGGGGTAAGTTTTTACCGGAAGTGCGGGATGGAATTTTTCTTTTTGGCGAAGAATATGTGAAGGAAGCTTATCTGAGCGATGAAGAAAAGAAAATAGAATTTGAAAAACAAAAAGAGATCTTAGAGGCGAACCACAAAATAAAAGAACTGAGGGTTTATTTAAGTGTGGATGAACGCATCGTTTTAAAATTGCAGGAAGAAGGAAGGTTGTTCAAAAAAGAACAATACGTTCACAGCTACCCGCATTGCTGGCGTACAGACAAGCCTGTTTTATATTATCCATTGGATAGCTGGTTTGTAAAAGTTGCTAATAACCGCACTAAACTCGTTGAACTTAATAAACAGATTAACTGGAAACCTGAATCTACCGGAACAGGCAGATTTGGTAACTGGTTGGAGAATGCTTTAGACTGGAATTTATCACGGTCACGTTTTTGGGGTGTGCCGCTGCCTATCTGGACAAGTGAAGACGGGGCAGAACAAATTGTAATTGGTAGCAGTGAAGAATTAAAAAAAGAAATCGATAACGCTATTGCTAAAGGAATAATGGCAACAAATCCTTTAGGCCAGTTTGTACCGGGAAATTTCAGCAAAGAGAATTATGAAACGTTCGATCTTCATAAGCCCTATGCAGATTCTATTTTCCTGGAGAAGAACGGAAAAAAATTATTCCGTGAACCGGATTTGATGGATGTTTGGTTTGACAGTGGGTCCATGCCTTATGCGCAAGTACACTATCCTTTTGAGAATAAAGAACTGATTGATAACAGAAAAGCTTTTCCAGCTGATTTTATTGCTGAAGGGGTGGATCAAACACGTGGATGGTTTTATACTTTGCACGTCATAGGGGCATTGTGCTTTGATTCTATCGCTTATAAAAATGTTGTTTCAAACGGCCTTGTACTCGATAAGAACGGAAACAAAATGAGCAAACGCCTGGGCAATGCGGTAGATCCGTTTATTACTATTGCCAAATACGGTGCGGATGCCACCCGCTGGTATATGATTGCCAATGCAGCGCCATGGGACAATTTAAAATTTGACGAAGAAGGAATTGCGGAAGTACAACGCAAACTTTTTGGCACCCTTTATAACACTTATGGATTTTACGCACTTTACGCCAATGTAGACGATTTTGTGGTGAGCGAAAAAACACAAGTACCCGTTGAGAACAGAATCGAGCTTGATAAGTGGATCATTTCTGAACTACAAAGTTTGGTAGAAGAAGTAACCTTGCGTTATAACGAATTTGAGCCACACCGGGCAGCGCGCGCTATTGAAACCTTTGTAGACGAACATTTGAGCAACTGGTACGTGCGCTTAAGCCGTCGTCGTTTCTGGCGAGGGGAGATGAGCAACGATAAGATCGCAGCTTATGAAACATTACATACCTGTTTAAAAACGGTTACACAATTGATGAGTCCAATAGCGCCGTTTTTTTCCGATTGGATGCACCAGAATTTAAGCGTTTCAAAAGAATCAGTACACTTAACAAAACTGGTGGAGGTTCAAAAACAGTATCAGGACAAGGCGCTGGAAGAGCGTATGGAATTGGCGCAAAAAATTTCATCGATGGTTCTTTCAATCCGAAAAAAAGAAAATTTAAAAGTACGTCAACCTTTACAACGCATTCAGATTCCTATTCTGGATAAAGAGTACCAACAAAAAATAGAGGCGGTAAAAGATCTTATTTTAAGTGAAGTAAACGTAAAGGACATTGAGTTTGTAGATGAGAGCAAAGCGCAGATTGTAAAAAATCTGAAGCTTAACTTTAAAACGCTTGGAAAAAAATGTGGAACACACATGAAAGCGGTTCAGGAATTTGCAAAGGAAAAAGAGAATGCTGATAAAATCATTTCAGGCATTGAGAAGGAGGGAAAGTTTAAAGTTCATTTAAGCGGGTCTGAAATACTTCTTGAGAATGAAGATGTGGAGATTATCCCGGTGGATATGCCTGGCTGGAAGGTGGCGAACAGCGGTTCTTTAACCGTAGCATTAGATATTAACCTTTCAGAAGATCTTAAAAACGAAGGATTGGCGAGAGAAGTGGTAAACCGCATCCAAAACCTGAGAAAGGACAAAGGATTTGAGGTAACCGATAAAATTTTGGTTAAAATTCAGCAAAATTCAAGTCTCGATAACGCTATTAAAAACAATTTAAGTTATATTTGTTCTGAAACTTTAACGAGTGATTTGCAGTTGGTTCAAACCATGTCCTCTAACAACGCAACAACTATTGAAGTTGATGAGTTAATTAGTACTTTAATATCCATTGAAAAATTAAATTAGTTATGGCTAAAAAGAAAGACACAAAAAAAGCGGATAAAAAAGCCAAGCCTGCTGCGAAGATTGTGAAAAAAGCAAGTAAGCCTGCTCCTGCGAAAACAGGGGCAAAAAAGCCTGCTCCTACCACTGCGAAAAAATTAAATAAACCTGCCTCTAAGCCTGCCCCATCAAAAGCAGCAAAAGCAGCCAAATCAGCTAAACCGACAAAACCGGGAGCTAAAAAAGAAGAGAAAAAAATGACGAAGCCGGTTGCTAAGACTAACGTAAAGAAAAAAGAAATCCCCAAGGCTACAAAACCTGTAGCTAAAGAAATTCCGAAGGCATTTAAGAAGCCAGCGGGCACGCCTATTGAAGCGATTGCTAAAAAGGGAAAAGACAAAAAATCAGGAAAAGTACTTTCTAAAAAGAAAGGAAAAAAGGGAGACGACGATGAAGAAGACGACATTCCCGCTGAAGAGGAAGATGATTCAGATGTAGATGTAAAAGACGACTACGAAAAAAGTGATGATGACGATGTTGCAATCGTTGAAGGTGGTCTTGATGAAGCAGGGATGATTGATCTTGAAGGAGTTAGTGCTCCTGATATTGATGAAGATGAAGATGAAATTCCTGAAAAACGTGGTCGCGGCCGTCGTAAAAAAAATGAAGGAAAATCAAGTGGGGGCAGTATGGAAGCATACATCCGCAACCGCCCGCTTCAAATCGATATTAACAAACCCTTAATAAAAAAGGGCTTAGTTCCGCCTCCGAAGCCTTTTGTAAACACAGACGATAAGCGGACACGTTATTCTGATAAAGAACTAGCTGAATTTAAAGAGCTGATTCTGGAAAAATTAAAAGAAGCGCAAACAGATTACGATTTACTAAAACAAACTTTAAGTAATGAAGATAATCACGGTACAGATGACACATCTCCTTCATTTAAACTACTGGAAGATGGAAGTGATGTAATGAGCAAGGAAGAAACTGCGCAACTTGCATCACGTCAGGAAAAATACATTGTGAATTTAAAGAACGCATTAGTGCGTATCGAAAATAAAGCTTATGGTATTTGCAGGGTGACTGGAAAATTAATTCCAAAAGAGCGTCTGCGTTCTGTGCCTCATGCTACTTTGGGAATTGACGCAAAACTAAGCCAGTCGTAATCTGAATTATTTTGAATTAAAAAATTGCCTTTCTGATTTTTAGAGAGGCAATTTTTTTAATAAGGAGTATGTATTACGTTAAACTAACCAAAAAAGAAACCAGAACTCATAAAATGGCCGGAATAGTATAAAGATCGCGGAGGCAGGTTGGCGCAGGCGTAACACTTTGTTTCCTGAGCAAATTAAAATTCCCCCGTCCAGTTAAAATCTGATTTAAATGTAATTCTACAAAATTAAAAAATGGCAGCACGTTATAAGATCCCGTTCATTACTGTTTTCCTTGTATTACTGGTCGACCAGTTTATAAAGCTCTACATTAAAATGCACTATCCTTTGGGAGAAGTTGGACGTCTTACCGATTGGTGCGTGATTCACTTTACAGAGAATCCGGGCATGGCATTCGGGTTTGAGTTTGGTGGTGAGTTTGGGAAACTGGCATTGAGCATCTTTCGCATCTTGGCTTGCATTGGGGGCATCCTTTACATTCGACACATCATTAAAGAACAAGAACATCCTGGTTTTATTTTTTCAGTTTCACTGATTCTTGCCGGAGCTTTAGGAAATATTTTAGACAGCGCTTTTTACGGCTTAATTTTTGACAGAGGTACGGTGTTAAATACGGATTTCCAGGAGTACATTCCTTACGACGGTATTGCTTCGCTCACCACACATGGTTACGCAAAGAGCATGTATGGCTGCGTGGTGGATATGTTCTATTTTCCGATTATTGATGGACATTTTCCGGAGTGGTTCCCGGTATGGGGCGGAGAGGATTTCCAGTTCTTCAGACCAATCTTTAATTTAGCGGATGCCTCCATTTCAGCAGGAGTGATCATCATTATTCTTTTTCAAAAACGTTTTGCGAAAAAGGAAAATATTCAGGAACCTCTTTCTGAAACTCCGGCTACGAAAACGGAAAATAATTCTACCGCCGATCTAAACACAAATCCGTCCTAAGTGTTATAAGAAGATGAAGAAAGCGATACTCCTGGTTAATCTTGGCACACCTGATGCTCCCACGCCTGCTAAAGTAGGAAAATACCTTACCCAGTTTTTAAACGATAAAAGGGTAATCGATATCAATGCGGTTGGACGTTTTATATTGGTGAATTTAATTATTGTGCCTTTTCGAAGTTTTAGATCTTCTAAATTGTATCAGGCAATTTGGACCAAAGAAGGTTCACCCCTTTTATTAAACAGCATTGCATTAAAAGAAAAACTGCAACAAAAACTGGGCAACGATTACATTGTAGAATTGGCCATGCGTTACCAGCAACCCAGCATAAAAAATGTACTGGAGAAATTAAGGGAACAGCGTCCGGAAAAGATTCATATTTTTCCACTTTATCCTCAGTACGCTAGTTCTAGCACTGGCAGTACGTTGGAAGAGGTTTTTAATCAGATAAAAAGATGGGAAGTTATTCCGGATATTCAAAGTACGAGTAAGTTTTACGATCATCCTAAATTTATTGAAGCTTTACTAAGCCAAGCAAAAAATTATAAGATCGAAGAGTACGATCACATCTTGTTCAGTTATCATGGTTTACCTGAAAGACAGATTCGAAAAGGGTCGGCGCACTATGGGGGTAACACCTGCCAAATGGGTGCCTGCTGTAATAGCATCACAAAAAATAATCAATATTGTTACAGAGCTAATTGTTTTGAAACAACACGTCAGTTGGTAAAAGCTTTAATTATTCCTGAGGGAAAATATACAACGGCTTTTCAAAGTCGCCTTGATAGTAAGTGGTTGAAGCCTTTTAGTGACAAAGTCGTGGAAGGGCTTGCAGAAAAAGGCGCAAAAAAGGTTTTAGTATTTTCACCGGCATTTGTGGCCGATTGTCTCGAAACTATTTACGAGATTGGAACAGAATATCAGGAGATCTTCGAGCATCACGGTGGCGAAAAAATCACGCTTGTGAATAGTTTGAATGCAAGCGATGAATGGACCGAAGCCATCAAGAATATTCTGCTTAATTAGTGTTTGGCCGAAAACTCCATTTTCGGCGTTGTGTCAAAAAAAAATCGCTCATTTACCCCAGTAAACCTCACAATCATTTTTTTTAACACGCCTCGAAACTGAATTTTTCCATCCAAACACCTAGTTTTCGGACAGACACTAATTAATTCTATTTTTTTTCATTTCAGCGGTTAAAAAATCGTTTTCAGCACAATTGTTTGTTTAAAAGACACACAATTTTGGTAGTTCAAACACGAATTCCTGCAATTATCCGCCTGTTTTTTAAAATTCGTCGATAGAAGTCCTCCAAATTCCCAATACCGGGTTAAATTTCATTTTCATTTTATTTCCTTACAAGTAAAGGCTTCGGAGCCTATTTGACTGATAATTTCAATTTCAAAAAATTGGAGTTCGTCGAAAATATGCTTGTTTTTCAATTTTGTTGAATTTTCACTCAAAAAAATGTGTAAAATTGTCACATACAAAGTGTATGTTTTTGTATGACACATTTTTGCTCGTAATGTTTTGTTCTAATGCCCTGTAAAATGTGTTTGCCCTGTTCTCATCTGTACTCGTTCCAAAAGTAATTGAAGTAGAAAATAAAAATTAACATTAAACCAAAGCAAAAAATGAAGATCATCCCAACCCTCAAAAAAATGCTGCTTGCAGCTGCGATCGTTTGCAGTGTATCCGGCATAAAGGCTCAAACGGCCGGCACAACGTCGCTCACGGCGATAGAAATAACAGACAGTATTGTTCATCTTACGGATCAGAGTCCGGATGGAGATGAGAAGTGGTATAAATTGACGCCTAAAGATTCTGTTGTTTACATTGAAACCGGCATAAAAGCACAGTCGCCCAACCACACGCTTGTTAGAATGGATGTGCTGGTAACAGATGCCTGGGGACACGTGCTGGCGCAATATGGGCATGATCTGGATACAATTCATTTTGTTCAATTTTATTTAGATCATTTTGCTGTTGGCGGAAATATTTATGTAAAACAATGTTTTAGTGAGTCGTGCGATACATGTACAGCACCATCAACACTTTTTGATCTGATGGTCTTTCAGGGAAGGGCAGCAGCGGCATGCCCTTCAGGTATTACCACTTGCAATTCTATCAGGAATTCTTCTTTTGAAGACGTTACTACTGTGCCTGCCGGGCAAATTCCTGCCTGTCACTGGTCCTTGCCTCAGGGCTGTGTAACTTCAAATGTTGGATCTACTGATTTTTCACCTGCGGCACATACCGGGTCTTACGCGGTAGGTTTGTATTTATATGGCGACGCAAGCTCCCCGGGTGTGAATGATGCACATAGGGAATATCTCAGGTCCCACCTGATTTCGCAGCTGATACCGGGGAAAACTTACCAGGTTTCGGTTTGGGTAAGTCGTTATCGTCCGTCTTGGTTTATGAACGATAATTATTATTGCAAGGATCTGAGTGTTTTTTTTAGCAACGTGTACCCGTGTCAGAATGCCGTATCCAATATTAACCTAACTTCTTATACCGGGCAGCTGATCGATATGATGAGCAGTATTACCACACACACCGTTTACCAAAAGTATGTAGTAACGTTTGTTGCCAATGGTGCTTATGATAAAATTACCGTAGGCAATTTCAGAGACAATAATGCGTCATCGATTTCTCCTGTTGCCGGACCTGCGCAAAGCTATCCAGCGAGCTATGTGACTATTGATGATTTAAGTCTTGTGACTTCCACGGTCTCACTTGTTTCTCCCTTCCTTATGCCTTGTCCTACAACTACCTTTCAATTTAATCCAGCAGTTTGCGAGTTCGACAATACAACTTATAGTTACTACTGGTTTCCGTCAACAGGGTTAAGCAATCCAAATATTCTGAATCCAATTGTGAATGTAAGCTCTCCGATTATTTATACGCTCACACAAACCGGGACAAATTCTTTTGGAACCGTTATTACTACAGCCACTGTAAGTGTAGTCTATCCATTTGGTCTCAATATCAATGCTACTTCAACGAATGCGATTATCTGTAAGAATTATGCGCAAAATACGACTACCATTTCTGCAGGAAGTCCCAATGCATCTTATCTGTGGCAGCCGGGAAATTTGTCAGGACCTACCCAGGTGGTTTCGCCAACAACAACTACTATTTATACGGTAACTGCCACCTTAGGGCCTTGTGTTTTTACAGCCACTACCCCCGTTTATGTATCGAATACTTGTTGCGATGGATTCAGCATCCCCAAATACACTAGTGCGACCGTTCCAAACACCACGGCTTTTACCTCGCAGCTTATTTTTAATAATGATATTACCGTTTTACCCGGTGCAAACCTTGTACTGGCAAACGCTGAATATTTGTTCGCGTCCAATGTAAAGATCACCGTTGCGCCCAACGCAATGTTAACGATTCGTGACGCCCACCTTTATGCTTGTGGCAATACCATGTGGAAAGGCATTGTAGTGCAAAACGGCGGAAGAGTGGTTTGCACAACAAGCATAAACAAGGATAATCTGGTGGAAGATGCTGTTACGGCCATTGATGCAAGTAATCAAACAAATAATAATTTAAGTAATATTCTTAATATCACAAATACCACTTTTAATAAGAATTACATTGATATCAGCATAAACAATTATACGGCGACGACTTCTAATTATCCTTTCATCATTAATAAGTGCGTGTTCACCTGCCGCAATATTCCTTTTAACAGCACTACCTGGCCAAAAACGGGAACTACAAATAGTGCTGTAAATAACACAGCGGATCTGCGTTATGCCACAGCAGTTACAACAGGATTGGCCGCTCCCTTTTTAGGCCAAGGTTTTGCCGTTGTCAATTTAAAAATTCCCTATTCTAATCAACCCTCTCAAACAGCAATTTTGCTAAACAATATTGGTCAGACCGGAACGAACAACCTGGCTTATGGCATAACTATTGGTAACGTAAGCCTTGCTACAAATTTTAATTTATTTGACGCACACAATAGTTTTATCAGTGCGGCCAATTGCAACGTAAACAGTTTTAATAATACTTTTCAAAATACGAGGGTAATTTCGGGAGTGCCGGGTTCAGCAATTAAATCCACAAATAATTACGCAATACCTGCGATTTTGAACAGTAAGCTTGATCTCGTTTCTCCAACCAATCCAACCACAACCTTTAACCGTTTCTACGACTGCCATACAGGGATCGAGGCCAGGAATCAAAGTACTCTAAATATAAAGTACGTTAAGATGTTCAGTACCCAAAGCGTTTTAACCCCGGCTTTAAATACAAACACCGGATACTATGGAATTTTAATAGAAAGCAACCGCTACAACAATTACCAGGTACATAACTCACAATTTTCTAATATTAATGTTGGAATTTATGCTGTAGCTACAGCAAATTATCTGACTCCATCTGCCCATGGCCAAACCTGGGGAACCTTTTCAATTACGGCCAATCTTTTTTGTCCCGGGCCAAGCACGAATGTTGTGGCTGTAAATGCTTATGTAAATACGGCGATCAAGATTGAAAACATCCTCATGAGCCGCAGTGGCGGTGCACCGAGCTTCTTTGCTTTTACGCCGAACAATGGTCTTCGTATTCAGTACAATAATTTTTACAAGGTATGGAATGGAATCTCTGTCTCTAATTTTTACACAACAGGGTTTGCGAAAACAATCACAAATAACATCATCAATCTTTTACAGCAAGGCACCGGTTCTTCTTCACAGCGGGGCATTAATAGCACTTATAATAACCAGTGTTCTATCCGGACAAATACCGTGACCGGTGTTAGCATCAATACCGGTTTTCCAACATCTGGCATTTACACCAGCATGAACAGTAACAGCGATGTGCAATGCAATAGGATGAACACACTGCCACGCGGCTTTGAATTTGCAGGCTCTAACCCCGTATTTGCATGGCGTGGAAACATGATGAACAATAACGGACGCGGCATGCAGGCTACCAATTGGGGAACTTCTGCGGCAAGTGGCGGTATTGGCGCACAAGGTGCCAGCAACAACCCAAGCGATAATTTCTGGCAAGGCACCTGGAATTCCAGTAGCAACCTGCAAACCTGGACGGATATTAATACCAACGCAGCCAACTCTAAGATCTATGCGAGGAATGGATCGGGTTATCTGCTAAATCAGGCTTGGAATAACGGACAAATTACGGCTAACTCGTATTTCACGGGCTCGAATCGCCCCTCGGCCAGCTCTTCTACTTTCATTTCTTGTGGTTCGCCTGCTCTTATGCAAGGAAGGGAATGGCGTGACATCGCAGACGATGAAGGAAATGAAGACGAGAATGGAGAAATTAACCAGTACCTGCTTTATATTAACCTGGATATGGACAGTCTTTTAGCCGCTAACGATCAAACACTGGCGGCTTTTTATGAAGCCAATTTGCCCGAAGAACGGGGGATGATAAGTGACATTGAGAGGCTGCTGGCATTGGGGCTTTATCAGGAGGCCAACGTTCTGATTACCTCCTTTGTACCCGAAACCAATATTCAGTCCAATTTCAAAGAGTTTTTTAAACTGTATTATTTGTGCCGCACTGCACCCTCCCTGTCCACTTCCGACAGTACGAGTCTCTTCATTCTCGCCAACCAGTGTCCTTTTACCGATGGGCCGGCCGTTTACAAAGCAAGAGCCTTGTATACTCTTATTTATGGCACCGTTGTAGAATATTATGATGAAGACTGCGCGCCAGAAGGTTATTCAGAAAGGAAAGCTAATCCAGCTGATAGTAGCCAAGCCAATCCTGTGAATGCTTTGCTGGCGGAACATGAAACCAGGAACATTGTCAAAAAATCGAAAACAGAATATAAGATCTATCCGAATCCTACTATTGATGCCATCTACATCAAAAGTAAAAAAGAGAACGAGGTTATTCATGTAATCATTAGTGATCTCAGTGGCAGACGCATGCTTGATCAGCTTCTTTCCGTGAACGCTTATCAAACGGATCTAAAGTTAGATCTGCTAAACGGAATTTACACGATCACGCTTATTAATTCAAGAAATGAACGGACCACAAAAAAATTGATTATATCTAAGTAACATAATTAAATACCTGCAAGATAAATCCCTTGCAGGTATTTTTACACAAATAATGTTATTGCAATTTAAATTGTCTTAATAGGACAAAACCAAATAAAAGCAGTAAATTTATTTAGCTAATTATTTAACAATAAATCTCCCAAACCTTATGGGTTTTTGAAAATAAGGATCATAGGAAAAAAATGTTATTGAAGAGGGAACATAAATTAGTATTTTATATACTTATAATTAGCTTTTTTAGGCTCAATGCTCAAATCGCTAACTATATCAGCAACGGGAGTTTTGAAGATGACTGCCAATCGATTGTAAACCCAATTAACTGGCCCGGAACTGACTCAATCTCTTGTAATAGTGGTGGGGGAATCTATGGCGAGTGTTCAGGTTTAGCAAACGCTCCATTGAATGGCTTTACTTACCAAAAGGCTAGAACGGGACAAAACTACATGATTTCTACTTTTTTTTATCAAGGTGTAGGAAGAGGATATCTTCAAAATAGATTAAAGAATAAACTTATAGTGGGTAAGACATATTGCGTTCGGTTTTATGTAAATATAAGCGGTAATTCCAGCTATGGAATGGATAGTTTTGGCGCTTATTTCGGAGGTGCAGATATGGATACCATTTCTACATGTAACCTACCTTTAACCTATTTAACTCCTCAGATACAAAATCTTCAAGGCAATATTATTACTGACACATTAAACTGGACTTTAATCACAGGTACATTTGTCGCTAACGGTACCGAAAAATATGCGGTAATAGGTAACTTCAGAGCTGACACTTTAATAAACAGAACACTAATTAATCCTACAATTCTTCCAGCTATAGCAACCGACGTATGTATAGACGACGTCTCCTGCATCCCCATCGATCTTCCTGCTTATGCCGGGCCAAATGTTTCTGTAATTCCGGGGCAAAGCGTTTATATTGGAAGGCCGGCTGATGTTGGCATAGATGAAGCCTGTACCTGGTACAAATTGCCGAGCAGCTCTCCTGTTGCCACTGCGGCGGGGATCTGGGTCAGTCCTGCGCAAACCAGCACTTATGTGGTTGAGCAGCAGATCTGGTGTGGCACTGTTAAATACGATACCGTAGTGGTTTATATGAACCCTGTTGGACTTAGCACTTCAAGCAGATTAGAAAGTGAGATCAGGATTTTTCCAAATCCAGCGAATGATCTTTTACAATTAGAAATTTTAAACGATGATTTGTTTCAACAATTTAAAACGGTTGTTATTTATAACAGTACAGGTAAGGTAATACACGAAAAAATTTTAGAGAGCGGAGAGAAAGAAATCAGCATTCAAACGGAAGATTTCCCTAGCGGTTTTTACTTACTTCAACTAAGCGGAGCTAACGAAATCATAAATAAAAGATTTGTTGTAAGCCGTTAGTTGCACTATTTAGTGTTTGGCCGAAAACTCCATTTTCGTCGTTGTGTCAAAAAAAAGTAATCGCTCATTTACCCCAGTAAACCTCACAATCACACCTCGAAACTGAATTTTTCCATCCAAACACCTAGTTTTCGGACAGACACTAATTA
>Ga0105048_10011434_pt1 | contig 14004 bp, 13 predicted proteins | sample MAT05_FD_78382 | JGI IMG/M metagenome (GOLD analysis project Ga0105048, IMG submission 78382) | Freshwater microbial communities from Lake Fryxell liftoff mats and glacier meltwater in Antarctica - MAT-05 | ecosystem: Environmental > Aquatic > Freshwater > Ice > Liftoff microbial mat | place...
GGTTTTAACCCCGGGCGTGCGGGCTGAACGGCATTCACGGGGAACGTTGCCACTCTCGTTAACGTCGGCGGGAGTGTGCGGTTCGGGGTCACGCGGAAGCTTGCCCGCCCTCGTTCCCTCGGGCGATTGGGGGGACTCCCGGGTGTTTCGCTGACGGGACTCCCCTGCAAACTGAGATTTGCACCCAAGTTACTTCCACCAAATGGACGTTGTCGAGAGTTAGAACGCTTCGAACCGTCCCCCCCGCAAGAATAAATTATTGTTCCCTTGCCCACGTCCGCATCCTCGGCGCCGCCCTGAGGGCTCTCTTGGTGAGCTACACCGCGTCTACTTTCGGACGCTTTCCTGAGATCGCCGAACAGGTAAGACCCGTCGATTTCGCCGTTGCCAGCGGGGGCTCGATCCTATCCACCGACGGAGGGTCAGCTAGTCGCCCTCGAAAGGTGGGCTCATGCCATTCATGGACATTGTGCGCGCCGCGGTCGAAATCGCGGCGATCGCGCTCTTCGCTGGACTCTCTCGCGAGGTCCTGCAGCTTCGCGCGCGAGGGCGCCGGATCGATCGCGACGTCATGGAGCTGTCTCGCACCGTCGGTGCGGTGCAGGGATGGGCGGCGCAGGAGCTCCGTGCGCTCCGGAGCGAGTTCACCGTGGCGCGCGTGAACGACTCCGCGGTGGAGGTGATGGCGCGGAGGGCCGAGGCGCGCGCTGCCTCTGCGGCGCCTGCGGCCGAGCTGGAGGATGATCTCGAGGAGCAGCGCGATACGGTCGCGATGCCCGCGCCGGGAGCGCCGACAGCGACGCCCGGTGACGAGGACGCGACGAGCGTCTTCGATCGCGATCCGCCGATGTACGCCGCGCGCTTCCTGACCATGCGCCCGCCTGCGCCGCTCGCGCACCCCGACCTGATCGGCTGCGAGGACATCGCGGACGAGGTCGATCGCTCGTACCTCGGGCCAGACGAGACGACGCCTCCGCGGCGCGGACGCTCGGCGTTGCTGGTGCCTGCCTTTCGCGGCCCCGAGCCAGGGGGCGCCGCATGACGACCCTTCGGCTCATGTGATGCGCTCGGCGGCGCCCCCGCCGAAACCCAGTCGTTGGAGCTCCAACCAATGTCGAATACATCCAAGCACCCGCAGGGCACCTCCTCAACCGAGACCTCGTCGCACCACGCGGTGCGCGAGGTGGTGCGCTGGACTGATCCCGAGGACGTGCGCCTCTGGATCGCCGCCCTCCGCTCCGTCGCTCACGATGGCCTCGCCGCCGGCGAAGATGCCGTGCGCCCGAAGCGGGATCGCGTGCTCTCGCGCGACGAGGCGCGCCGCAAGCTCGAGGCCGCCGACAAGTCGATCACCTCGCTCCTGGAGGCGGGCGAGCGGGGGTTGCCTCGCTCGCCCTCCGCGTCGTAGCGAGCGGCGGGATCGGGCTACGTCTTCGCGGGGCGGCGAGACTCGATCGTCACCGTGTGCAGGTGCGCGTCGTCAGGATCCCGCGAGGAGTGCAGCGTCACCGGCCCGTTCTTCGCCAGCTTCTCGAAATCAGCGACGGAGAGCGTCACCTCGTGCGCGTGTCCGGCGAGGCCCTGGATGTCGTAAGTCTTCTCCACCTTCGCGGCGAGATCGGCGGCGGTGATCACGATCTCGTGCTCGTCTTTGCCGCTCGACGAGAACTTGCAGGCGTTCACCCACTCCGGCGGATCGACCGGCGGGGCGCACCGCACGACCACGCGGTGCGCGTGCCCGCGCTCCGTCGTGCTCTTCGTCCGCAGGATCTTGCCGCCGAGCAGGCTCTTCATGTCGGCCGGTGACAGCGTCACCGCGTGGGGATGATCCGCGGCCCCGGCCAGGTTGTACGTCTTCTCTGCGCCCGCCTTCACGTCGTCGAAGCTCACGACGATCACGTGCCCGTGGTTGCGGCCCAGCCGCCCGATCACCCGCGTGAACGAGCTCTTCGGGGCCTCTTCCTTGGCCGCGTCCGCCGCTGGGTCCTTGGGGGCTTCAGGGCCGTTGGCGTCGTGCGCGCCCGCCGCCGCGTCCTTGCCTGCGGTCGCCGCCGGATCGTGATCGCCGGCCTTGACCTTGTCGTCGACGAGGGCCTTGTCCGCCGCGGCGACGGGAACCGCTTTGGGATCGATCGCGCTCGCGCCGCAGCTCGCGAGTGGCAGCGCCGCCAGGGCCACACCCATCTGGAGAACCTGTCGCCTGTCCATGGTCGTCCTCAATTTCGTCAAAGCCAGGCCAAGGAATATCATTTCTCCGGCTTCAGAAGTCCTGGCTCTCGAAGCGCCAGATGCCAAAGGCCAGCGCCGCGAGGCCGAAGATCAAAAGGCCGGCGAGCTCGCTCCCGAGCGCGCCGAAATCGATGGGCGCGGACGCGGCGATGTCGGCCGAGGCGTCGGCGAGCGTCGAGACGCGAGGGAGCAGCAGCGTCACGGCCTGGAAGACGGAGCGCCCGAGGCCCGGTTCGAAGAAGTGATCGAGGCGCTCGCGGTAGCCGGCGACGATGCCCGTGAGGAAGAGGAATCCTCCGGTCGCCGCCGAGAGCGCGGCGCTCCGCGCGAAGAGGGACGCGACGAGCATGCCGCCGTAGATCGCAGCGAAGGTGACTGACGCGATCAGCCCCGCGAGCACCGGGCGAAAGGTCCACACGCCGGTCTTGACGGCGAGGAGGAGGGCGAAGCCGCCCGCGCCGTACGCGGCGCCGAGGAGCGCGAGGGCGAGCACGCCGAAGAAGGTGCCCGTGAGGAGCTGCCAGCGCTGCACCGGGAGCGCGAGGAGGTGCTCGATGCGGCCCGGCGCGAGCAAGCTCGGCGCGAAGTCGGAGCAGGCGAGGATGCCGAAGGCGAGGCCGCCGTAGAAGATGACGTACGCCGCGGCGCGGAAGACAGGGCGGAGCGCGACGTCGACCGATCGGATGTCAGTGTGCATCACCTTGCCGAAGAGGCGCGTCGCCGCGAGCGCGCCGTCGACCACGTCGATGCGCAGCGTGAGCCCCGCGAGCACGAGGAGGAGCGTGAGGCCTATCCCCAGCGCGAGGAACCAGCGGCGCGAGGAGGCCTCACGGAAGAGATCGAGCGCGACGGCGAGGACGGCCTTCATCGCGCGTCTCCTTCGGCCTTCGGGGATCCGAGCGCTTCGGCGAGCACCTCTTCGAGATCGCGGAGGTCGCGCCGGAGCTCGATCACGAGAGCGCCGGTGCCGCGGGCCCGCGCGAGCTGCGCGTCGAGCGCGGCGGGATCGTCGGCGTCGCACACGTAGACGCCCTCTTCGCCCCGCGCGGTGAAGCCGACCGACGCGAGCAACGCGGCGTCGGCGCCGGGCGCGAAGCGAGCGCGGTAGCGGGTGGCGAGGCCGGTGAGATCGTCGAGCGCGCCTTCGCGGACGAGCTTGCCGCGCGCGAGGATGCCGATGCGATCGCAGATGCGCTCGGTCTCGGCGAGGAGGTGCGAGTTGAGAAAAATCGTGGCGCCGCGGGCGCGCTCCTCGGCGAGGATGGCGCGGATCTCGGCGCGCCCGAGGGGATCGACGCCGTCGGTGGGCTCGTCGAGGACGAGGAGATCCGGCGCGCCGAGGAGCGCTGCGGCGAGCCCGAGGCGCTGGCGCATGCCCTTGGAGAAGCCGCCGATACGGCGCCCCGAGTCGCCCTCGAGGCCGACGCGGGCGAGGTGGCGACGGATGGCTTCGCCCGCGTTTTCAAGGCCTTTCAGGCGCGCGACGCTGGCGAGGAAGGCCACCGGCGTCCAGGCGCCGGGCAGGTGAAGACGCTCGGGGAGGTAGCCGATGCGAGCGCGGATCGCGGCGTCCCCGGGATCGCCGTCGAGGGCGCGCACGATGCCCGACGTCGGCCGCACGACGCCGAGGATCGATTTGATGAACGTCGTTTTCCCCGCGCCGTTGAGGCCGATCAGGCCAAACGCGGTGCCGCGGGGGATCGCGAGATCGAGCCCGGCCAGGGCCGTCTGCCGCGTCTTGCCGAAGAACGAGGTGTAGACCTTGGTGAGCCCAACAGCCTGGATTGCGAGCACCGGCCGAGGGTACGGCAACGTCGGCGCGGGCGCCGGACGAAGTCGCGCGCGGCGCCTCAGCGCAAGGTCGCGAGCAGCTCTTCTTCCAGCGAGTCGAGCTCGAGGTTACCGCCGCGCACGCCGGAGATCGGGGGCTCGCTCGCCTCGTACGGGAGTCGGGGCGGGGGCGCGAACGACGCGCCGAACGCCGTGGCAAAGCACTCTCCCGGGAGCATCGACGCGCGCGGCGTGCTCGGCCGCAGCGAGCGCCGACGCACCGTCGAGCGGATGGCGAGCCCGACGACCGCTTCGAGCTCGCCCACGGTGGCGTTGACGTCGACCTTGACGAGCATCGCGCTCACGTCTCGGGCGAGGGCGTCGAGCTCGGCCGGATCGCCCGCGTAGTAGACGTGCTCGGGCATCACGATCGCGAGCGGCATGCGCGAGGCGACCAGCGTCGCGAGGAGCGCGGGCTCGCAGTCACGGACCATCACGCCCAGAGGGGCGAGCGCGGTCCAGCAGCGGGCGAGGAGCGCGTCGGAGCAGCCGACGGCGAGCACGGTGGGGATGTGGACGGGCTTCTCGGTCGCCCGGTCGTGTACGTCGATCGGCCGGTAGGTCATGGGCGATGGTTATCGCCCTGCACGCGCTGAACAGCCCGTGAAATCAGCCAACGCAGCGACGCGACAATGTCCGCGCGAATCTCGCGTTTATACGCGCTTGATTTGGCTCACAAACCCAGGTGCAAATGGGGCTCAGCGCTGCTGCGCTCGTCGATCAGGACCACCCCCGGCTCGTCGGCCACGGCGGCGCGGAACGCGGCCTCCTGAGGGGCCTTGAGATCGCGGGAGCGCACGTCGGCGGCGCCGGCCTTGAGGTGACGCGAGACGTAAATGCCCTTGTCGATCTGGGCGTTGATCACGTCGCGCACCGCGCGGACGAGCTGCTTCTTCGGCTGCCGGACGCCGACGCTCTCCCGATAGACAGCGCGGATCTCGGTCGCGGCGGCCTTGTTCTCGTAGAGCGCGACGATGTCCTCGCCGTGCGCGAGCTTCTCCAGCATCAGCTCGGCCTGGCGCTCCGGGGTGCGCGTCCCGCCGGTCACGACGAGGCGGCGCCGCGTCGCGGTGAAGTAGCGCTGCGCGATCCGCTCGAGCCGCTCGCCCGCGGTGTCGTCGAGGCGGAGATCCCGGGCCACGACCTCGAGGTGCGGGCCGGATCGAATCTTTCGCACCGGCACGCCGGCGATGGCGTCCTTGTCCCCGCAGGCCGCCGCGCTCGCCTTGGTCCCGCGGCGCCCCGGCGGGCAATGAGCCGGCTCACGCGCCGCGGTGCGCGTCCGCGCGCTCGCGCTCGATGGCGACGTGGGGATCGGAGCTGCAGGCGGAGAGAGAGGCGCGGGAGCCGCGGCGGCGACCTCGGGGCTCGGCGCGGCGCCGTCGGGGATCGGATCGGCCGCCGCGGCGCCGACGACAAAGAGCGCGGCGAGCAGGACACTCGCGGGGATCGAGTGCGCGAGCATGCGTTGGTGCAGCACGATGGGTCCAGTTCTCCACGCTGCAGCGAGGCAGCCGCGCCGCTGTTGCCATGAGGCGCGCGAGTCGTCAAGCGAGGGGTAAGCTGCCGCCGGGATGATCCGGCTCGAGCTCCTCGGCGCCCATACGCGGGTCCACGCGACGCTCTGCAACGCTTGCCCGCAAGGCCCGGCGGGGTGCTGCGCGAGCCCGCCCGGCGTGGAGTGGTCGGACCTCGGCCGCATCGTCTCGCTCGGCGGGACGGCGTGGCTGCTCGATCAGATCGCCGCGGGGAACCTGAAGCGAGGCGGGCGGGCGCTCAACATTCTCCGTCGCGAGGCCGACGCGGCCGGCCCGCGGCGTTGCGTGTTTCATGCCGGCCAGGGCTGCACGATCCCCGCCGATCGGCGCACCGCCACCTGCAACTTCTACGTGTGCGACGACGCCTTCGAAGGCGAGCACCGCGGCGACGCGGACGCCGGGCGCCGGGCCGTCGACGTGCTGATGGACGCGCACGGGCGCTGGGACCTGGAGATCGCCGAGCGCGTGCGCGCGCGCTGGCCCGAAGGGCCGCCCTGGGACGCGAGGCTCCTCGCCTGGCTGGGCGAGGAGTACGCGCGCCTCGTGCGGCGTGAGCGACGCGCGCTGCGCTCGCTCACGCCGTGAAGCGCAGCGCTCTCCGACAGGAGCGCCGAGCGCGAGGCGGACCCGGATTACCACGCTCGCATAATTAGCTAGAATTGAGTTGACCAGCCCACGGCGCACGCGGATAACAGGGCGGCAATCACCTGCAGACGGCGGCCCTGGGCCCCTTTGCAAAAATGTACCGCGAGCCAGGTTGTTCCGCCCGGGGCGCGACGTGTACTCCACGTGTCTGCGTCGCTGCGCGGGCGTTTTTCCGGAGGATCCACGCCCATGTCCACACCCAAGTCTGCTCCTTCGCTCCGCAAACGTGGCCTGTTGCTCCTCGGAGGAGCGCTCTTGTTCGCTCTACCCATCCTCGCCACCGCGAGCTGCGTGGGTACCCCCGACGACCCGGAGAACGGCAGCGTCGATGACGAGCGGACCTCGACCTCCGATGAAGACGCGCTCAGCGCCATCCAGAAGCACCCCCCACAAGGCGGCGTGCTCGGACGCGGCGCCCGGGTTCGCGCACTGCCACGCGCGCATCCGCACCGACGTGACGCCCAACGCCGTCAGCCCGAACGTGACGCCGGGCGGCCTCAAGCCCGCTGACATCCAGGCGGCGTACCTCGTCCCCGCGGGCGGCGGCGCCACCGTCATCTCGAACAGCTACGGCGGCAGCGAGGACAGCACGTCCCTCTCCGCCGACTCGACGTACTTCAACCACCCTGGCATCGCCATCACGGTGAGCTCGGGCGACGACGGCTACGGCGTCGAGTACCCCGCTTCGAGCGCGCACGTCATCGCCGTCGGCGGCACCAGCCTCGTGAAGTCCACGGGCGGCACCCGCGGCTGGACCGAGGGCGCGTGGTCCAGCGGCGGCAGCGGCTGCAGCACCAAGATCGCCAAGCCGAGCTTCCAGAAGGACACCGGCTGCACCAAGCGCATGGTCGCTGACGTCTCCGCGGTCGGTGATCCCAATACCGGCGTCGCTGTCTACAACACCCAGGGCGGCTCGGCCGCGGGCGCGACGGGCTGGGCGGTTTACGGCGGCACGAGCGCCTCGGCGCCCATCGTCGCCTCGATCCTCGCCGCGACCGGCAAGGGCGCAATCGACAACAGCTGGTCGTACTCGCACACGGGCGCGTTCTACGACGTGACCTCGGGCAGCAACGGGAGCTGCAGCGGCAAGTACCTCTGCACGGCGATGGCCGGCTGCGACGGTCCGACCGGCATCGGTACGCCCAATGGCGCGGTGATCGCGGCCGACGGCGGCGCTACCGGCGGCACCACCAGCAGCAGCTCTACCGGCGGCGGCACCACCACCGGCGGCGGCGGCAGCACCTGCTCGCACGCCATCTGCACCGCCGGCACCAAGCTGACGAGCACCTGCGATCCCTGCGCGACCAAGATCTGCGCGGCGGACTCGTACTGCTGCGGCACGAAGTGGGACTCGGTCTGCGTGGGCGAGGTCGCCTCGATCTGCGGCCAGACCTGCCCCTGAGCCGCTCCGGAGGCGGCGCGCCGCGTCGGCCGCCGCCTCCAAAATCTCCGCAGCGCAGAGGCGCGCTCCCCGCTTATCCTGGGTCGATGCGCGCTGTTCGTCTTCTGTCCCTCGCTTCCCTCACCCTCGCCTTCGCCTCGTGTGGCTCCGATCCGACGACGCCGACACCGACGCCTAAGCCGACGCCGGACGCAGGGCCGCCCGACGCGGGCCCGGTGTGCCCGTTCGACGCGGGCGCGCCGGAGGCGATCGAGGTGCCGGCGATCCACACCCCGCGCTGGGCCTTCGAGCCGTGGATCTCCAAAGACATCTCCACCGGGCCCGACACCTACGCCTTCGTCAAGGGCTTTCGTGACCGCGACATTCCGGTCGGCGCCGTCGTCCTCGATAGCCCCTGGGAGACGAACTACAACACCTTCATCCCCAACCCCACGCGCTATCCAGACTTCGAGAAGATGGTCACCGACATGCACGCGGACAACGTGCGCGTGGTGCTGTGGATAACCCAGTTCGTCAACTCGGTCGCCTACGATCTGGAAGAGGGCGGCGACGGCTACACCACGCCTGCGCCGAAGTTCGAAGAAGGCCAGACCTGCGGCTATTTCGTCGAGGAAGGTGGCCAGTTCGCCTGGTGGAAGGGCCAGGGCGCCGCGATTGACTTCTTCAACCCCAACGCCCTGACCTGGATGCACTCGCAGCAGAACGCGGTCCTCGACATGGGCATCGACGGCTGGAAGCTCGACTTCGGCGACAGCTATGTGCGCGCCGATCCGGTCCATACCTTCGCCGGGGAGATCCCCCATCAGGAGTACTCCGAGGCCTATTATCGCGACTTCTACGCCTACGGCGCCCACCGCCGTGGCCCCGAGCTCACCACGATGGTCCGCGCCTGGGACAAATCGTACGACTTTGAAGGGCGCTTCTTCGCCCGCAAAGAGCACGCCCCCGTGGCCTGGATGGGCGACAACCGCCGTGACTGGGTCGGCCTCGCCGACGCCCTCGACGAGATGTTCCGATCGGCCGCCGCCGGCTATGTCGTCGTCGGCTCCGACATCGGCGGTTACCTCGACCGCGACGACGCCGATCTCACCGGGGCCAAGATCCCCCTCGACGAGGCGGTGTTCGCGCGCTGGACGGCGGTCGGCGCGCTCTCCCCGTTCATGCAGCTCCACGGCCGCGCCAACACGACCCCGTGGACATTCCCGCAGAAGACGGACGAGGTGGTGACGGTCTACCGCTACTGGTCCAAGCTCCATCACGAGCTCGTGCCCTTCCTGTTCAGCCTCGCAGAGGAGGCCTATGCCAAGGGCCCTGGCCTCTTTCGCCCGATCGGCGAGGAGAAGGCGTGGGCCGGCGACTACCGCTTCACGCTCGGCGACGCCTTCCTCGTCGCGCCGCTGCTCGACGCCTCCGGCAAGCGGGCAATCGCGCTCCCCGCCTCTCAGCGCTGGTACGATTGGTGGGCTCCGACGGCCGACGCGCTGATGGGCGGACAGACGCTCGCAGCCTATGATTCCACCGATCTCGGGCGGATCCCGCTCTTCGTGCGCGCCGGGGCGATTGTCCCGCTCAACGCCGACGACGCCGCGCTGGGCCTCGGCTCCGCGGCCTCGGCGAACGCGCTCACCGTGCTCGTGTACCCCGACGCCAAGGCCTCGAGCTTCGCGCTCCACGAAGAAGACAACGCAGTGACCACGATCGGCGCCGCGAGCGTCGGCGCGACCGCGTCAATCACCCTCTCTCGGACGCTCCGCACCACCTGGCTGCGCGTCCGCGCCGACACGGTGCCGACGTCGGCGAAGGTCGACGGGCAGAGCGTGCCTGTCGCGGCCTCCCGCGCGGCGCTGGACGCGGCGGCCTCGGGCTGGTTCTACGAGGCCGCGACGCGGTCTGCGTGGGTGAAGGTCCCGGTCGGCCCCGGAGCGCGGAAGATCGACGTGCTGTGACGGGACCCGATTGAGGAGGCGTCAGCGCGAGGGGAGAGGATCGCCCGGCTGGATCCGCCCCTCGGCGACGGCGAGCACATACGGCGGCTCGCGCCCCGTTCGGAGCGCCTTGACGTCGGCGCGCATCGCGGCGGCGTCGGGGTAACGCTGCGTCTTCTTGAAGGCCAGCGCGCGGTCGACGACGGCGGCCACCGAGCGCGCCTCGTGCGCGAGCGGCGGCGCCTGCTGCGTCGCCGCGGCGATGAGCAGGCTCGCGTCGATGAGATCGCCGTGGATGCTGTGGCCGGAGATCAGGTGAAACATCGTGGCGCCGAGGGCGAAGAGGTCGGTGCGGCCGTCAATCTCGCGGACGTGGCCAATCGCCTGCTCCGGCGCCATGTACTGACAGCTTCCCATCGCGGTGCCGGTCTTGGTCCGGGTCTTCTCCGGCAACACGGTGCCATCGGGGAGCTCTTCGAGGACGCGGGCGATCCCGAAGTCGATCACCTTGAGGCGCCCGTCGTTGCCGAGGTGGAGGTTCTCGGGCTTGAGATCCCGATGAATAATGCCGTGAGCGTGGGCCACGACCAGCACGTTGAGCACCTGCTCGGCGAGCCACAGCACCTGTCCCACGGGCAGGCTCCCCATCCGGGCGAGGCGATCGAACACCGTCTCTCCGTCGAGCAGCTCCATCACCAGATAGGCCGTGCCGTCCTCCATGACGCCCGCCTCGAGGATCTGCGGTAACCCTTCGCAGAGCGGCCCGACGGCCGTCAAGGCCGCTCCGATCGGGCCCTCGCGCAGGAACCGCGTCCGGAGCTCCTCGACCCCGTGGAGGTAGGCGTGGAGGATCTTGACGGCGGCGACGGCGCCGTCGTCGCGGCGGCCGAGAAAGACGCTCGCCATGCCGCCGATCCCGAGGAGGCGCTCCAGCTGCCAGGTGCCAACTCGCGCGCCGATCCGCTGCGCTGCGAGCTCTTCGTCGGGGTCGATCATGGAAGGCGGCCGAGTCTACTCGCTCCGCAGGCCGAGCGTCACCCGCGCGTGGAGGCTCAGCAGCCCGGCGTCGCCTTTTGCTGATCCTTCGCGATCGAAGGCGATCTCGCTCCGGAACCGGCCCACGGCGGAGAGCAGCTTGTCCACCGGTGATCCGGCCACTGGCACCTTGGGCCAGACAGGCGCGCTCGCCGAGCCTCGCCGCGGATCGTGCACCCCGTCTGCGGCGAGCGTGAAGGCGCCTCCCTCGGCCGGGACAGGCATGCTCCCCAGGTAGGCCAGCCCGAGCGCGCGGATCGCCTGCGGTGAGCCGGCACGATCCCGCGCTCCGATCAGCAGCGCCTCGGCTGTGCTGCTCGAGTGCTCGCCGACGTCGATCGACTCCTCGGTGAGCAGCCACGAGAGCACCGTGAAGAGAGCGCCCTGCTTTTCCCCGGCCAGATCGACGACGAGCTGCGAGCCGCCGGCAGCCGCCTTGGCCGGGCTCGGGCCGCGGCCATCGACGAGATCGTCCACCAGGCGACGCAGCGTGTGCTCGTTGAGCGAGACGAGGAACACGCCGCGGTTGAGCGCGTAAAAGATCTCGAGATCTTTCTGCTTCCCGTCTTCCCGGTCGTCGCGGCGGCGGCCGAGATCCCCTGCGACCGCGATCCGCACGATCGCGATGTCGCGCTCTTTGCCGTGCTCACCCCACTGGATCGCGCCGGGCAGCACGTCGTCAGCGATGCCGTGGAGCGCGGCGAGGGCGATCGCCGCGCCGGCCATGCTCTTGACCTCGAGCGCGGCGTAGGCGGGCAAGCTCGCCAGGGCCGCGATCTCGTCGCGGCGCGGGCCGTCCTCCGCGCTCGGCACCTGCGGCAGATCGCGCTCCAGCTCCTGCACGGCCCTCGCGACCGCGGGGCGATCGTCGACGCCGACCATCGCCCACTCGCCGAGGAAATCGAGCCCGAGATCGTGCTTGCGCGAGATCCCGCGGGCGAGGCCCGCGAGCTCGCGGCGGACCCTGGCGTTCTGCCCGATCCCGACGACGGCGCGCGCGCCGCTGCCGAGCGGAGGCGCCGAGACCCGCGCTTGCCCGGCCATCTCGAGGATCTCGCGGTAGTCCGTCCCATCGATCAGCGGCACGATCCGCAGATCGGCGGTGAGCGTCGTCCCCGCAGCCGTGGTGTCGACGGCGACGCGGAGCGCGGCCGGATCGATGTACGTCCTCCAGTACGACTCGTAAGTGCGGCTGAAGCGATCGTAGGCGTCGCGCTCCGACTCGGTCACGAGGGTCGGCTCGGGAAGATCGAGGAGCGGCGTCAGCGCCGCGGGCGAGCCGAACAGCGATCGCGCGGCCTCGCCTGGCTTCCAGGCGATCGGCGCGCCGCTGCCGTGCGCGAGCTCGTCCTTGCCGAGCAGCTTCGAGGCCACGAGCTCGTCCACCGACGCCGGGCTGCGACCGGTGATCCAGCCGTGGAGCAGCGCCGCGAAGCCCGGCGTCATCAGCTCGGCGAGCGCGATCTGACGGCGCGCTTCGAGGACCTTCTGCCGCGGACCGATGACCTCTCCGACGAAGCGATCCCCCAGAAATCCCAGCGCGTCGGCGCGCACGCCGGCGTCGCGCGCCAGCAGGTACGCGAAGTCTTTCTCGTCGGCGAGGCGCGGGCGCTTGCCCTTGATCGTGGCGAGGATCCGCTTGATCGCGCCGAGGCTGTTGGAGACGATCTCCAGATCGCCCACGGCGGCGCGGTGCTGGCGCACGGCGCCGTCGGCCGAGGCCACGATCCGCACGGCGACGCCCTCGTGCTGCGCCGTCGTCACGGTGGCACCGCCGTGCTCGCTCAACCGCTGCGCGAGCGTGTTCGCGAGGCCCACGTCGAAGAGCGCGCGCTGCTTCACCTGGAAGATCACCGAGACGTCGCTGCCCTCGCGCAGGTACGGATCGCTGCCGACGAGCGCGATCTGCGCGACCACCTCCTTGCCGAGCGCGCGCGAGAGGGCGGTGCGCGCGAGGCCGAGCTCGGTCTCGTAGCGGCTCGCGAGGTTGCGATCCGCCGCCTGCCGATCGAGCGCACCGACGATCGGCGTCGCCCACGCGTCGAGCTGATCCGAGAGCTTGAAGAGCACGTCGAGATCGGCCGCGCGCAGGTAGTAGAACTCGGCGGGTACCGCGGCCGCGAGCGGCTCCGCGGGCGCCGTCTTGCCCAGCGACTTCAGGAGATCGTCCCACGGGTGCGGGGACGACTTCGGCGACTTGAGCTGACCGATGGCGATCGTCGCCTTCTCGTGCGCGGCGCGGAGCAGGAGCGGCCGATCCATCTGGAGCGCCTCCTGGATCGACATCGCGCCCGTCGTCGTGTCCATCAGCTCGGTGAGATCGCCGCGCGGGGGGCGCGCCGCGATCCCCGGCCGCGGCGCCTTCGCAGGGGCCTTCTTTTCGGCGAACACCGACTCGAGGCGATTGGCCGCGAAGACGTGCCAGGGGCTCGAGCCCCGCTCGCGGATCTCGGCGGCGAGCGCCCTGCCCCATTGCGCCGGCAGCGCCGGATCGCTCTTCTGCGCGGCGTTCACCGTCGCGTGAAACTGGAAGCGCTGCCCGGGATCGCGGCCGACGTGCGACACGAAGATCGATCCGGTGACAGGCTTGCCGCGATCGGCACGGGGACGCTTGATCCACACCGTCAACGTCGGCTCTCCGATTCGCGCAAGCTCCTCAAGAGACGACACGAAGGCGTGGGGCCCTGCGGGGGCGCCGTCGAGCGCGGCCACGAGCGCGCGCCCGCGCATCCCCTCGATCCCGGGGAGCGCCGGGAAGGCGACGAGGAGCGTCTCGTACGCGGCGTCGGCGTGGTTCGCGATGACGTCCGCTTCGATCACCGTCGCGTGCTCGACCCGCGCCAGCGCGCCCGCGCGGAGCTCGGGGATCGGCCCGGCGGGCGGCTCGGCCGAGGCCGGAGGCGCGGCGCTCGCGGCAGCCGAGGCGCTGGGCGCGGCGACCGGCAGCGCGGGCGCGGGCGCCGTGGGGCCGCAGCCGTACGGCGCGACGAAGGCAACGAGCGCGAGGGAGAGCAGAGCGCGACGCGGGGAGAGGCTCATCGGCGCACGATACCCGAGAGGTTTCGTGGATCACGCTGCCTTCTTTCCCCTGGTCGTATCGTGACTCAGGGCGGGCGCTCACCCTGGATCCAACTGGATCCATGTCTCCCCTCCCTCGGTCACGATCGCCTTGTTTTCTCGGTCCTTTGGCGAGGAGGAGCCTGTGTCCCCGCGGGCCGACGAATTGCGTAGACTGGCGACGGCATGGCGAACGAATCCGATGAAGTCGATTTCGCCGGTCCGACAGGGAATTCGGCCCGTTCCCGGAACTGCTTGGCGGCGCGAGCGGCAGCGGCGCAAGTGCGATCGTTTCACTCGATCTGGGCGACCGACCGCGGGACTCTGTCCAGAAAGTGCTTGA
>Ga0105048_10011435_pt1 | contig 14003 bp, 11 predicted proteins | sample MAT05_FD_78382 | JGI IMG/M metagenome (GOLD analysis project Ga0105048, IMG submission 78382) | Freshwater microbial communities from Lake Fryxell liftoff mats and glacier meltwater in Antarctica - MAT-05 | ecosystem: Environmental > Aquatic > Freshwater > Ice > Liftoff microbial mat | place...
ATTTGTGCGTTTTTAAATGTAAAATTGTACTCTTTTACACACCTATATTTAAAAAACAGGTAGGTTGCTGATGTTCTAACAAATTAACTTATCCGAGCAGAGTTGTCTCTATCTGACAAGTTTAATAACTCGAATCTTATCTAAAAACAATATGATAGGATAGGTAGGATCAATTTCATACCATTTCGCTGCAAAATTAGGTTTAGAACCAGCATGATGATGATTGTTTTGAAACAATTCTCCCATCATTAATATATCCCAAAACAAGGTATTTTTTGAATGATCATTTTCATTAAAATTACGATATCCGTATTTATGCCCAGCCCAATTAACAATAGCACCATGAATGGGCCCCATAAAATAATGAATTGGTAAAAATAAAAACATCCACCAGTGGTGAGCAAAAGCAATATAATATAAAGTATATGCTACACCAAAACTAATACGTACCATCCAGTTGTCAGCAATTTTGTCAATTGCAGGATACTCCGGAAAATTGCGGTCAAATTTCTCATCTACTGTAACACGTTTGTTTAATACATCATTATAAATGACGCGCGTATGCATCATCATATGATAGGCATCTTTGAAAAAATGAGGTGTATGGGGGTCTTTATCTGTATCGCTATAAGCATGATGCATACGGTGCAATATGGCATAAGCCCTTGCATTTAAATAAGAAGAGCCTTGCATCAACCAAGAAAATATATAAAAAAACTTCTCCCAAAATTTATTCATTGTAAACATCTTATGCGCCGCATAACGGTGTAAATAAAATGTTTGACCAAAAAGAGATAAGTACCAGTGTAATATTAAAAATATAAGTATTGCCATTTTGTGTTTGTTTTAATTGAGTACAAATATCTGAAAAATAATATAAATAAGCTGTATTAGTTATTATAACAGTTTCCACAAAAAAAGGTTTACAAGTGTAAACCTTTTTTTGTCTCCATTATTTTAATTTTAGCCGTTTAATGCTTCCGCTCCAGCAACAATTTCTAATATTTCAGTTGTAATGGCTGTTTAACGAGCTTTGTTATAACTGATTTTTAAATCTCGTAACATATCTTTAGCATTATCCGTTGCTTTGTGCATTGCTGTCATACGAGCTCCGTGTTCAGATGCCAACGAATCTAATAAAGCTTTGTAGAATTGTGTTTTTAATGAACGAGGAATTAAATCGCTTACGATAAATTCTTTATTTGGTTCAAAAATATAATCTGTGTTTGATGAAGCATTTGCTGATGCTGTTGGTTCAACTGGCAAAAACTGTTCGTCTTTCACAATTTGCACAGCAGCATTTTTAAATTGGTTGTAAACTAAAACCACTTTATCAAAATCTCTTAAAACAAAGGCATTCATTACTCTTTCGGCAATTGGTGCTACGTTATCATACGTTAAATTGTCAAATACTTCGTTTAAGTTGTGTGGTAAATGCGAACCATGAATAATGTAATCTGTACGTTTAAAAGCATCGTTCACTTTTTTACCAATTGGTAATACTGTAATACTGCATCCTTTATAATCGATATTGATTAAGCTCCATGTTTTTTTAATGATATTGGCATTGAAACCACCAGCTAATCCACGATTAGAAGATATAGCAATTAATAATACGTTTTTCGGTGCTCCTTTACGAGCATACGCATTTTCAGAAGTATCTAAACTTGAACTTACATTTTGTAATATTTCTTGTAATTTGTTGGCATAAGGTCTCATTTGCGTTATAGCATCTTGCGCACGTTTCAATTTAGCAGCACTCACCATTTTCATGGCACTTGTAATCTGCATGGTTGAACCAACCGATACAATTCTATTTCTAACTTCTTTTAAATTTGGCATCTTTTTTTAGTTCTTAGTTATCAGTGTTTAGTTTTTAATAATGTTACTAAAAACTAAAAACTAAACATTTAAAACTTTTTTAATTGTATTTCGCTGCTAATTCTTTCGCTGTTTCTTCTAAAACACTCGTTATTGAATCATCAAATTTTCCTGCTTTTAAAGCATCTAATTGCTCTTTGTTTTTACGCTCGCAAACATCTAAAAACTCTTTTTCAAACTCTTTCACCTTATTCACTGGAATTGAACGTAATAAATTTTTAGTTCCTAAATAAATAATGGCGATTTGTTGTTCAACACGCAATGGAGAGGCATTAGCTTGCTTTAAAATTTCCACGTTACGCGCACCTTTATCTAATACTGATTTTGTCGCAGCATCTAAGTCAGATCCAAATTTAGAGAAAGCCTCTAATTCACGGTATTGTGCTTGGTCTAATTTTAAAGTACCTGCTACTTTTTTCATGGATTTAATTTGAGCATTCCCTCCAACCCGTGATACAGAAATCCCTACGTTAATTGCTGGACGAACACCTGAGTTAAATAAATTTGTTTCTAAGAATATTTGCCCATCCGTAATAGAAATTACATTAGTTGGAATATATGCAGAAACGTCACCCGCTTGTGTTTCAATAATTGGTAAAGCTGTTAATGAACCGCCACCTTTAACAATCGGTTTTAACGACTCAGGTAAATCATTCATGTTACGAGCAATCTCATCAGAAGAGTTGATTTTTGCAGCACGTTCTAATAATCTACTGTGAAGATAAAACACATCTCCAGGATATGCTTCACGTCCTGGTGGACGACGTAATAATAAAGATACCTCACGGTAAGCAACTGCTTGTTTAGATAAATCATCATACACGATTAATGCAGGACGACCCGTATCTCTAAAGAATTCGCCAACCGCAGCACCAGCAAACGGAGCGTAGAACTGCATTGGAGCAGGATCAGAAGCGTTAGCTGCAACCACTACTGTGTAAGCCATGGCGCCATTTTCTTCTAAGGTACGAACAACGTTCGCTACTGTAGAACCTTTTTGAGCAATTGCTACATATATACAGAATACTGGTTTACCAGCATCATAAAATTCTTTTTGGTTAATAATGGTATCTAAAGCTACCGTTGTTTTTCCTGTTTGACGATCACCAATGATTAACTCACGTTGTCCACGTCCAATAGGAATCATCGCATCAATTGCTTTAATCCCTGTTTGTAACGGTTCAGCAACTGGCTGACGATAAATTACACCTGGAGCTTTACGTTCCAAAGGTAATTCATAAGTAACACCTTGAATAGGACCTTTACCGTCAATAGGATTTCCTAAAGTATCGATTACACGTCCTAACATTCCTTCACCAACATTAATAGAAGCAATACGTCCCGTGCGCTTTACAGAAGATCCTTCGCTAATTCCAACACTTGCACCTAATAATACAGCACCAACGTTATCTTCTTCTAAGTTTAATACAATTCCTTGTAAACCTGTTTCAAATTCAATCAACTCTCCTGATTGCACTTTTGATAAACCGTAAATACGAGCGATACCATCCCCTACTTGTAATACAGTTCCAACTTCCTCTAATTCAGCTTCAGATTTGAAGCCAGATAATTGTTGTCTTAAAATTGCAGATACTTCTGCTGGTTTTACTTCAGCCATTTTATTTATGGTTAATTATTAATTTAATGCTTTGCTTGTTAATTCTTTTTTCATGTTAAATAACTGGCGAGCGATTGATTTATCAAGTTGTTTATCGCCAATTTTTAAAATAAATCCACCAATAATATTTGCGTCCACTTTCTCTACTAATTCCACTTCTCCATTCAATTGTGATTTTACTAAATCTAACGCTTTCTGTCTAGTTACTGCATCTAAACCTTTAGCAGATGTAATCACTGCCGTTATAATTCTTTTATGTGTACGGTATTGTTCAATAAAACGTGCTGCCATTTCTGGGATAACCGACTCTCTTCTTTTTGAAGCCACAATCGTTAAAAAACCAGAAGTAATAGCATTAAACTTACCATCGAAAACCGCTTTCATTGTAGCGATTTTTTTGTCAGAATTAATGATAGGACTGTTTAAAAATGTAACAAATTCTCTCGAGTTTTCGCATACTTCTTTTACTTGAAGCATATCCGCATAAACAGCCTCTAGTTGACCTTTTTCAACCGCTAGGTCTAATAATGATTTGGCGTATCTTGATGCAACTATCATGATTAGTTCAGGTTTACATCTTTCATTAAATTACTTACTAATGCCTTTTGTTTTTCGTCGCTTGATAATTCGCTACGTAAAATTTTCTCAGCAATTTCAATAGATAACACAGCTACTTGATTTTTTAATTCAGCTACGGCCGCATTTTTTTCGTTTGTAATTTGCTCGCGAGTAGATGCCATAATACGATCGGCTTCTGATTGAGATTTCGATTTTGCTTCCGCAATAATAGCATCTTTCGTGTCACGTGCGTCTTTTAATAAATTATCACGTTCGGCACGAGCTTCGGCTAAAATCTTTTCGTTATTAGCTTTTAATTCGCGCATATCCTTTAATGCACTTTCTGCACTAGCTAAAGCATCTTCAATTCCTTTTTCACGCGTTTTAATGGCGCTTAAAATAGGTTTCCAAGCAAATTTGCCTAGTAATACTAATAATAAGACAAAAGTAATTGTTGTCCAAAATATTAAACCAATTGCTGGTTCTATTAAACTTGCTAAAATAAATAAGCTCATTTTATATTGTTTTTAAGTTGAATTCTTTTTGTTCTCGACTTCGCTCGAACTAACAAGCTTGTAGAGATTTGTTTTTTGTTTGCGTCACATCGAGCATAGTCCAGATGATTGAAAATTTAAACCAAAGCCATTACCAACCGTAATAGCTTTGGTTTGTTTGTTGAAGATTACTTCGACATTAAAGCAACTACGACACCGAATAATGCAACACCTTCTACAAGGGCTGCTGCGATAATCATTGCTGTTTGAATTTTCGAAGTAGCTTCTGGTTGACGCGCAATGGCATCCATTGCGTGTCCACCAATTTGTCCGATACCGATGCCAGCGCCTATTACTGCTAAGCCTGCTCCGATTGCTGCGATACTACCTGTCATTTGTTTTTGTTTTTATTGGTTATTAATTAATCTAAAAAATTTAATGCTTCGCTTCTAATGCTTTATCATCACTATCATGTGCTCCATCCCCATTATGGTCGGCAACTGCAGATCCAATAAATAAAGCGGTTAACATCGTAAACACATAAGCTTGTAAAAATGCTACCAAACATTCTAATACATCAATAAACAAGGCAAAAGCCACAGATACTGGTGCAATATAAATCGTTTTGAAAACGAAAATCAAACCTACTAACGAAATGATGATAATGTGACCTGCTGTCATGTTAGCAAACAAACGCATCATTAAAGCAAATGGTTTAGTTAATATACCAACAATTTCAATTGGAATTAATATGGGCCAAATAGCTTTTGGTGCATGTGGCAAGAAAATGTGAGACCAGTAATTTTTGTTCCCATTAATATTTGTTACAATCATAGTCGCAACTGATAATACTAATGTAAAGGCAATATTACCTGTTAAGTTAGCTCCGATTGGAATCATACCAAACACGTTATTTATTAAAATCATAAAAAATACGGTTAATAAATAGGGGACAAATTTTTCAGAACCATGACCAATGTTGCCTTTTGCAATATCATCACGTACAAACATAATTAAAGGTTCAAAGAAAGATTGTTTGCCTTTTGGCGCAGTCGTAACACCTTGTGTTTTATAAGATTTTGCAATAGATATGAAAATTAAAAACAATATAATGGCCGAAAACAACATTTGAGCAACATTTTTAGTGATCGATACATCATAAAAACTTTCAGTTACATCTTCAGAGATTATTTTTTCTTCTTCAAGTTTATAACCATTATAACTTGCATGACCATGTTCAAAACGACTGGAAGAAAACACTTGTAATCCCTTGGTTGAAGAATAAATGATTACTGGTAAAGGAACAGCTACAGCGTCATTCCCTTCGCTCCATAAATGCCATGAATGCGCATCTCCCACATGTTCTAAAGCTATGGCAGTAATATCAATTGGCGCATCAGCAACTGCTGTTGGTTGTCCCGCATTTGCCATCAATTGAGATGAAAACCCAATAAATAGGCAAAATAGTACTAAAAATAGGTTCGTGAAACGTTTGTATGTATTAATTTTACTAGTCATTACGAAAAAATATGTTTTTACGCTTTAAATTCGGGGGCAAATGTATGTATAAATTGACAAAACTAAAAATTTTTTGATTTTTTATTCCCAAACTATTCAGAAGTAAAGAAATTCGCTTTTTGCCTCAATTCTAGAATCGCAGCACTCAATATTTTTATAAATCAATCCATAATCTATCGGTAAAAAAAGTATTGCTGATTATCTTGAACTACACATTAACAAAAACCCAAAATAAAGGAAGCAATCCTAAATCTCTGAATGAGCAGTTAAAAAAAGTTAAGGTCATCTGTAGCATAATCATTACTTTGTTACATTTGATTGAATGAACAAATATAATTTAGGTATAATTTCTACACTTGTTGCTGTTGCTTTAACTGCTCTGATTGCCGTTCAAATATATTGGATTAAAAGTTCCATCACTTTAAAAGAAGAAGAGTTTGATCGGTCGGTAAAAGAAGCATTAAAATCAACTTCAAATAAGCTCGAAAAAATTGCGACTGCTAATAAAATTGCAAAAAAAATTAAATTACGAAAACAAGGTGTTAGAATTACAAAACCAGGGATGGTAACATTAGGCAACCCAAGTGGCAATGATGTTCAGGTTAGGATTTTTGAAGAGTTGAGTACAGATTCATCAGGAATTATTACGAGTAAAATGTCTCAAAAAGAATTTAGAGGAGATTCTGCCAATACCCAAAATCATTTTTTACCTAATGATTTATTTAATGCCTCGCAATCCAGTCAAAAAAACATACAAAGTTTACGAGATGAATTATTTCAAACTAAAAAAGAAGTCGTTAATGATTTATTTGATGAATTAATTAGCATTAATGTTTATAAAGATTATAAACCCAAGATAGATTCGCTAATGTTGGATACTATTCTTAAACAAGAATTACTTTCGGAAGGTATCACTACCAATTTTGTTTACTCGATATCCAATCGTATAAGTAACTCAAGGTTTAATGGAAATTATAAAGAAGCGCAAAAAAACTGTGATTCATCTGGTTGCTCTATTAAGATTAATCTTTCACCAAATAATGTATTTGTCACTCCCCAGTATTTGAGTGTGCGGTTTCCAAATCAAACGCCTTATTTATTAAAAACGATGTGGATGATGCTGGGAGTATCTGGCATGGTCATTATAATTTTAATTTTCGCCTTCTATTATACGATTGCCACTATTTCTCGACAGAAAAAATTATCCGTCATAAAAAATGATTTTATTAGTAATATGACTCATGAATTTAAAACTCCCATTAGTACTATTTCATTAGCATCGGAAATGCTGAATGATGATTCTGTTATCAAAACGCCAGAAAAACAAAAACGGTTTGTGAAAATGATTCGCGATGAAAATAAAAGATTAAGCGTTTTAGTGGAAAGCATACTTCAAACCTCTATTTTGGATAAAGGCGAATTTAAATTAAAAAAAAGTGACATAGATGTTCATGAAATTATTGACCAAGTTATACAAAACACGCAGCTATTAATAGATCAAAGGCTAGGAATAGTAACTAAACAACTAAATGCTAAAAACCCTGTAATTAATGCAGACAAAATTCATTTAACGAATATCATATTCAATTTAATTGATAATGCTATAAAATACACGAAAGACTCCCCAAACATTGTATTAATTACTAAAGATACTCTAAATGGCATCGAAATAATTGTAAAAGATAATGGCATTGGGATAAGCAAAGAAAATCAACGTAAAATTTTTGATAAGTTTTACAGAGTACCAACTGGCAATATTCATAATGTAAAAGGCTTTGGTTTAGGATTAAGTTATGTTTTAGCTGTTGTAGAAAAGCACAATGGCACAATTAATGTTGAGAGTGAACTAGGAAAAGGCAGTGTTTTTAAAATAACATTGCCAAGCAAAATGGATAAATAACACTATATTAGAAAAAAGTAATTATGGAAAATGTAAAAACACAAATTTTATTAGTTGAAGATGATCCCAATTTAGGTATTCTATTACAAGAGTATTTAGAAGCAAAAGGATTTGAAACAAAACTCGCAACAGATGGAAAAAAAGGTTTTGATGCTTTTTGCAAACAGGAGTTTGATTTACTACTATTAGATGTGATGATGCCAATAAAAGATGGCTTAACATTGGCAAAAGAAATTAGAGTGACTGATAAACAAGTTCCGATTATTTTCTTAACAGCTAAAAGCATGAAAGAAGATACGATTGAAGGATTTAATGTAGGCGCTGATGATTATATTACGAAACCATTTAACATGGATGAATTATTAGCACGAGTGACGGCTGTGTTGCGAAGAAGCAAAAAACAACGTGTGCATAATACCGAAGATATTAATTTTACGATTGGCACTTATACATTTAATTCAGAAACACAAGCCCTCGTTAATAATGGAGCTGAACAAAAATTAACAACCAAAGAAAGCCAGTTGATGCGATTATTATGTGTGCATAAAAATGATGTTTTGGATCGTAATTTCGCCTTAAAAACCATTTGGCATGATGATAATTATTTTAACGGCAGAAGTATGGATGTTTATATCGCTAAACTTCGTAAATATTTAAAAGAGGATTCTAAAGTAGAGATCGTCAATATTCATGGTAAAGGATTTAAGTTATTAGTTAATTCATAATAGATTAGCTAATTCCCTAAAAAGTGGTTTATTTTGTAAAAGATAAACCACTTTTTTTATGGTGTATACAGCTCAACACATTTCAAACATCATTCATGCGGATTTATTTGGTAAATCTAGTAACTCTTTTGAACACTTACTCATTGATAGTCGCCAACTAACAGAACCCTCATTGTCTGTTTTTATTGCTCTTACCTCCGAAAGGAATGACGCACATCAATACATTTTTGAACTATGTCAAAAAGGAGTAAAAGTATTTATCGTTCATCATATCCCCGATAATTGTATTGGCTTAGAAAATGAGGTGTGTTTTTTAATTGTGAAAGACACACTAGTAGCTTTACAACAATTAGCCACTTACCATCGCAAGCAATTTAATTTGCCAGTGATAGCAGTTACTGGTAGCAATGGAAAAACCGTTGTAAAAGAATGGTTATATCAATTATTAAATAAGGATTACACCATTGTGCGGAGTCCTAAAAGTTATAATTCACAAGTTGGCGTACCCTTATCTGTTTGGCAAATAAACAAAAAACATACCTTAGGAATTTTTGAAGCCGGTATTTCTGAAGTTGGAGAAATGAATGTATTGCGTGAAATTATTCAACCAACCATTGGCGTGTTTACCACCCTAGGGACTGCCCACGATGAAGGCTTTGAAAACAACACCGTAAAATTTAATGAAAAATTAAAACTGTTTTCGCAATGCGAATCTGTAATCATTAATGCTCTTTCACTTAATCAGGAGCATACTGAATTATTAAATAAAAAGATATTTTTAATATCGAAAAGCACAGAAGCAACACTGCAAATACGAGATATTACGAGTACCGCCACACATTCAATTATTGATGGTATATATAAGTCTAAAAAAATTTCCATTACTATCCCCTTTACGGATGCTGCAAGTGTGGATAATGCCATCACTTGTTGGGCTATACTTTTACAACTTTCTCATTTAGAAATTGAAAAGTCCATGCTGCAATTACAGTCGGTAGCCATGCGTTTGGAATTGAAACTAGGAAATAATAATTGCGTACTGATTAATGATTTTTACAATTCAGATATCAATGCTTTAGAAATTGCACTGCATCATCAAAAGCATCAACATCGTGGCGGACAAAAAATAGTTATTTTATCGGACATTGAACAAAGTGGCAAATTAAGTTGGGAATTATATCATCACGTTGCTAAACTCATCGCACAATTTCAAATAGATGTGATGATTGGGATTGGGAAAGAAATTAGTTCGCAAAAACAACTCTTTGCTACCAAGGCTTATTTTTTTGAAAATACCCACGCATTTATTACTGAAAGCAAAAATAATTTGGAGTTGCATTTTCATAATGCCATTATTTTATTAAAAGGTGCCCGAAGTTTTGGTTTTGAATCTATTAGCAAATCCCTTCAACAAAAAAGTCATGATACCGTTTTAGAAATTAATTTAAATCGATTAATTCATAACCTTAATTTTTATCGTTCACAAATGAGCAACGATGTAAAAATAATGTGTATGGTAAAGGCTACTGGATATGGTAGCGGTAGCGCCGAAATTGCTTTTACGTTGCAGCACCATCATGCAGATTATTTGGCAGTTGCTTATACGGATGAGGGCGTTGAATTAAGAAAAAGTGGGATACACTTACCAATTATGGTGATGAGTCCAGAAGAATCTTCTTACGATGACATGATTGAGTATAGACTAGAACCTGAATTATATTCATTTAAAGTGTTCGATGATTTTTTACAAGCCTTACAACACAATGCTATCACAGAACCTTATCCTATTCATATAAAAATAGATACAGGGATGAAGCGCTTGGGTTTTGAAAAACATCAAATCACTGAATTATGCGATGTACTAAAAAACACGCCCCTACTAAAAGTAAAAAGCATTTTCTCGCATTTAGTGGCAAGTGACGATAAAAATTTTGATGACTTCACGAATATGCAACTAATGTTATTTGAAACATCAGCAACACAAATTGAAAACACTATAGGCTATAAAACCATCAAACATATTTGTAATTCAGGAGCCATTACTCGATTTCAAAAAGCCCATTATAATATGGTTCGTTTAGGCATTGGTTTATACGGTGTTGGGTTTAATGATTTAGAAAAACATCACTTAGAAAATATCAGTTCCTTAAAAACGCTCATTTCTCAAATTAAAATTGTAGACCCAGGCGAAACAGTGGGGTACAATAGAAAAGGAGTAGCGTCCACAAAAAGAACGATTGCTACCATACCAATTGGTTATGCGGATGGCTTTGGCAGAATATTAGGAAACGGAAATTTTTCTGTATTTATAAATCAACAGCCTTGCAAAACCATAGGAAATATTTGCATGGATATGTGCATGGTGGATATTACAAATGTGAAATGTCAGGAAGGAGATGAAGTTATTATTTTTGAAACAAATGCTCAATTAATGGATTTATCAAAGGCAATGCAAACCATTCCCTACGAAGTATTAACAGGTATTTCATCCCGCGTAAAAAGAGTGTATGTTCAAGAGTAAATCAATGGAAAAAGTTGCCATTGAAAAATCTAATTTATTTTATATTTTTTTATTGTTCCTGATTTTTTTGATTTCCGAAATCATCATTCATCCAATAGGAAATTTTCCTTTAAATGATGATTGGTTTTATGCAAAAAAAGCTATTTCATTAGGGAAAACGGACGCGATTGTTTATCTCAATTGGGGATATGCCTCTATGCTTACTCATCTATTGTATGGTAAATTATTTATTTCAGCGTTTGGATTTTCTCATACTGTTCTTCGATTTTCCACATTAATCATGTCATTTATAGGAATCATATTCTTCAATTTATTATTAATTAAGTTTTGCTATTTAAAATGCAAACAAGCTTTTTTTATTTCTGTTTTAATTTTGGTAAACCCTTTATTTTTGAGTTTGTCAAATTCATATATGACAGATGTTCCTTTTGTTACTTGCATTTTAGGAAGCTTATTTTTTTATGGTAGATTTTATAATAACGAGAAAGTCGTCTATTATCTTTTGGCTATTTTATTTTTAATTTGGGCACTATTAATTAGGCAACTAGCAATATCATTTATAATAGGAATTTTTGTGGCAGATTGCTTTATCTCAAAAAAATGGCAATGGGGTAGTTTATTTGCGTTTTTGTTAGCGATAATAACTCTGTTCATTTTTGAAAATTGGCTGAATAATGCTGGAACTATCTTAGGTTACCCTTTTATATTTTTTAAAAATTATAGTGCCGTTGATAGTATTTCTATTTTGGATATGATAATTAATTTTCTAAAAAGATGGATACATTATATTTCTTTTTCTGGTTTTGTTTTAATCCCTTTTTTGCTCCCTTATTTAGTGTATTATTTTCGAAATACATTGTTCATTAAACATAAAAAACAATTTATTATTTCAGTTGTTTTGCTACTGCCAGTTATATGGAGTTTACAAAAATTTCCCATTGGAGATTACTTGTATAATTGCGGCGTTGGTGCCGAAACCTTATATGACACTTATATATTAAGAATTAACAATCAACATGGCCAATCAACTATTTTATTTTTGGGTATTTGGTTAATGAGTTTAATTGGTTCGTTTAGTTTACTGCTAATTCTAACCCAATTTCTTTTTTTAGTTTTTAGTTGGAATAGTGATCAATTCAAAAAAAACAGATTAGTGATTTATTTATGTACGTCGTTATTTTTTTATTACTCATTTTTGGCTATGGCCAGTCCAATTTTTGATAGATATTTAATGGTATTTTCCATTTTGATTATTCCTTTATTGCTAACCATATTTAATCCAATGATTGAATATAAAAAATTATTTATGGGGCTTTTATTAGTTTTATCTGGATTTTCGGTACTTACTAATAAGGATTATTTAATGGAGAATAGAATGAAATGGGTGGCGATAAACGATTTAAAAACAAATTTACATGTTTCAGATAGTGATATAAACGGCGGTAAAGAACATGCGGCTATTTGTTTTGGAACGAATACGTGGTGGTTTACTAAATGGAATAATATTCCTGAAAATAAATTTATTATTTCACATGGTGGTATTACAAACTACCATTATTTTAAATCTTATTCCTATCAACGCTATATTCCTTTTAAAGCAGACACTATATTTGTATTAGAAAAAAATGAAGAATAGTGTTTTTATATTTTTAGTTTTTATTTTCGGTTGTGCTGAAAATGACAAAACGATGTCCGTGAAGCTTAATCCAACTTTTGAAGACATTGCTCCAATTATTTATAAAAACTGCACTCCTTGCCATCGAACAGGGCAAAGTGGTCCGTTTGAATTAATGAATTATGAAGATGCATTAAAAAATAAAAACAAAATAAAGTTTGTTACGCAAACGAAATATATGCCACCTTGGCCTGCGGATCCAAGCTACTCTCACTTTGTTGGAGAAAGAACATTATCAGCCACTGAGATAGATTTAATAAAAACGTGGGTGGATAATGGTACGCCAAAAGGAGATACAACTAAAATAATTTCCGCCCCACTTTTTTTCACTGGCTCATCGTTCGGCAAGCCAGATGCCGTTATAAAATTTAAAAACCCAATTCCCATCAAGGGAAATGGTAGAGATCATTTTTATATTATTAAAATACCCATGCAGCTGGCAAAAGACACCTTTATTAAATTCTTTGAGTTTGTACCATCTCAGCGAAAATTAGCACATCACGTTAATGGTCATTTAATTAATTATCAAGAAGGAAATAAAAAAGACATACAAGACGGAATCAATTTTTCTAAGGATGATTATACCACCTATAAAGATTTATATAAAAAAATGAATATCTTAAATGATGATGGTTCTTTTCCAGTTTTAACTCCCAATACGGTGTATTATTTACCTGGCTATACTCCAGCTAATTATCCAAATGTTATTGGCGGTTATCGGGTTAATAAAACTGCTGCCATACTTTTACAAAACATGCACTATGGGCCAAGCAATACAGATGTTTTAGATAGCTCTTATATTAATGTGTTTTATGGCTCTAAACCCAAACGCCCTGTCTATGAAACACAACTAGGAACATTTGGTATTTCTAAAATAGAACCTGAATTAGTTTTATTACCAAACAAAATTCAAAGCTTTCATACACAAGCGACACTTAATGGCGATGCCTCCATTCTTTCCATTAATCCTCATATGCACTTATTAGGAAAATCTTTTTGGGCATTTGCTGTGCAAGCCAATGGCGATACCATTCCTTTAATTAAAATTAAGAAATGGGATTTTAAATGGCAATACTATTATACCTTTCAACATCCCATCATTATAAAAAAAGG
>Ga0105048_10011437_pt1 | contig 14002 bp, 15 predicted proteins | sample MAT05_FD_78382 | JGI IMG/M metagenome (GOLD analysis project Ga0105048, IMG submission 78382) | Freshwater microbial communities from Lake Fryxell liftoff mats and glacier meltwater in Antarctica - MAT-05 | ecosystem: Environmental > Aquatic > Freshwater > Ice > Liftoff microbial mat | place...
CCGCGATCACCCGCTTTGGCCGGCTTGATGTGCTGATCAACAATGCAGGCACCATCGACCCGATCACCCGTCTGGCCGATGCCGACCCGGCGGCGTGGGCCCAGGCGGTTGACGTCAATCTCAAGGGTGTGTTCCACGGATTTCGCGCGGCCATTCCGCGGATGCGGGGCCATGGCGGCACCATCCTTACGGTCAGTTCCGGTGCCGCGCATGCCCCGCTTGAAGGCTGGAGCGCCTATTGCACCGCCAAGGCCGGGGCGGCGATGCTGGTTCGTGCCGCGCATCTGGAAGAGGCTTCGAACGGGTTGCGCATCATCGGGTTGTCGCCGGGCACCGTCGCCACCGACATGCAGGTCAGGATCAAGGCCAGCGGCATGAACCCGGTCAGCCAGCTGGAACCCGCCGTTCACATTCCCGCCGAATGGCCCGCCCGCGCGCTGTTGTGGCTGTGCGGTCCGGGCGGCGACGCGCATCTCGGGGCCGAGGTCAAACTGCGCGATGACGACATTCGCCGCGCCGTGGGGCTGATCGCATGATCGACGTGGCCATCGACGGGGCATTTGGCAACGCCCCCCGGCCACGCCGCAGCCATCAAGGCCAGGCTGGCGCCCGCGGTCTGGATCGGCGGTGATTGACGCGCTGGTCATCGGCGCGGGCCCCGCCGGTCTGATGGCGGCCGAGGTCATGGCGCGGGCCGGGCGGCGCGTCGTTGTGGTCGATGCCAAACCCAGCGTCGGGCGCAAGTTTCTGATGGCGGGCAAGTCGGGGTTGAACCTGACCAAGGACGAGCCGTTTGCGGACGTCGCGGCAGCCTTTGGCACCCCCTGGCTGACGCCGATGCTGGCGGATTTTGGCCCCGATCAGGTTGTCGACTGGTGCCGGAGCTTGGGGCAAGAGGTGTTCGTCGGGTCATCGGGCCGGGTGTTTCCGGTGGCGATGAAAGCCTCGCCCCTGCTGCGGGCCTGGATGGCGCGGCTGGCGGACCTTGGCGTCGAGGCGCGCACCCGCTGGCGCTGGACGGGCTTTGACGGCGATGCGCTGACCTTCGCCACCCCCGAAGGCGTGCAGGCCATCCACCCGGCGGTGACCGTTCTGGCCCTTGGCGGCGCGTCATGGTCGCGCCTTGGGTCTGACGGGGCCTGGGCACCGCTGCTGCGCGGCAGGGGGGTCGAGATCACCGCGTTTCGGCCTGCGAACATGGGCTTTGTGGTGAACTGGTCGCCCCACATGGCCCGGCATTTCGGACAGCCGGTCAAGGGCTGTCTGCTGATGGCCGGGGCGCGGCGCGAGCGGGGGGAATTCGTGGTGTCCGCCAGAGGTGTGGAGGGCGGCGGAATCTATGCCGTTTCGGCCGCCCTGCGCGACGGGGCGCGCCTGACCATCGACCTGATGCCCGATCTGACGGCGGCGCAGATCGCCGACCGCCTGCACCGCATGAAACCGTCCGAATCGCGTATCAACAAGATGCGCAAACTCGGCCTGTCAGCGGTGGCCATTGGTCTGATCATGGAATTCGGGCGCAATCTTCCCCTGTTGGACGCGGTCAAGGCCCTGCCGGTGGCCCTGCAGGGCCCCCGCCCGATGGATGAGGCGATTTCGACAGCAGGCGGCATCGCCCGGTCGGCTCTGACCGTCGATCTGGCGCTGAAGGCCATTCCCCGCATGTTCGCCTGTGGCGAAATGCTCGACTGGGAAGCGCCGACCGGAGGCTATCTGCTGACGGGGTGCCTGGCCACCGGCGCATGGGCCGGCAAAGCCGCCGCTCAGACCTGATCCTGATGTTCGCCCAGCCGCGGGGCCGGACGGTCCAGCCTCAGATCCGCCCCCGAGAACCGCATCGGAGACCGCACGCCGGGCATGCCACCGGGGGCAATCTGCATGCCGCGCGCCACCACCTGCGGATCGGCGAATACCGCGGCCAGATCGTTGATCGGCCCGGCGGGAACCCCCGCTGCCTCGCAGGCCGTCAGCAGATCGGCCTTCTGCCAGGTTTTGGTCACCGCAGTCAGCCGGTCAGTCATCGCCTGCCGGTTGGCGACCCGCAGCGCGTTGGTTGCAAATTCTGCCGCCTCGGCCATGTCCTGCAGCGCCAGCACTTCGCAGAGACGCCGATACTGCGCGTCGTTGCCGGTGGCCAGAATGATCCAGCCGTCGGCGCAGTCGAACACCGCATAGGGGGCAAGGTTCGGATGCGCGTTGCCCATCATCCGGGGAGAGACGCCGGTTGCCAGATAGTTCATCGCCTGATTGGCCATCACGCCGGTCGCCACATCCATCAGCGCCATGTCGATCTGCTGCCCCGCCCCGGTGACGCCGCGCTGCACCAGGGCCGCCAGAATCGCCGTTGCCGCATAGACGCCGGTCAATACGTCCGTGACCGCGACCCCAACCTTTTGCGGCTGCCCGTCCGGCGCGCCGGTGACGGACATCAGCCCCGCCATGCCCTGAATGATGAAATCATAGCCCGCACGATGGGCATAGGGCCCGTCCTGCCCGAAGCCGGTGATCGAGCAATAGATCAGCCGGGGGTTCACCGCCGCCAGACTGGCATAATCCAGCCCGTATTTGGCCAGCCCGCCCACCTTGAAATTCTCGATCACCACATCGGCGTCCGACACCAGACGGCGAACAAGCTGCTGACCTGCGGCTGTGGTGAAATCCGCAACGACCGACCGTTTGCCCCGGTTGGTCGCGTGGAAATAGGCCGCCGACTGTTCGCCGTCCCGGTCCAGAAACGGCGGGCCCCAACGGCGGGTGTCGTCGCCGTCGGGGGCCTCGACCTTGATCACATCGGCGCCAAGATCGGCCAGCGTCTGACCCGCCCAGGGCCCGGCCAGAATCCGGGCCAGTTCGATGACCTTGATCCCGGCAAGAGGCGTCACTTACTTGGCCAGTTCGGCGTCGATGATCGCCTTGAGGTCGGGATAGGCCATGTTGCTGTGCCTGGTGCCGTTGATGAACAACGTCGGCGTGCCCTCGACACCATCGGCTTTGAAGTTGGTCTCGAAATGGGTGACCATCGCCTGCGCCGTCGCACCATCCTTCAGGCAGACGTCCAGCGCCGCGTCGTCCATGCCGGCCGCGCGCCCGATCTTCTTCAGGTTTCCGACCACCACGTTCGGATCATCCGACGCGGACCATTCGCGCTGCTGTTCGAACAGCATGTCGGTGATTCCAAAATACCGCATCTCGCCACCGCAGCGCGCCACCATGGCGGCCCACAGCCCGTAGCGGTCGAAATAGACCTCGCGGTATTCGAACCGGACCTTGCCGGTGTCGATGTATTCGGACTTCAGCTGCTTGAAGGTGCCGGCGTGAAAGTCGGCGCAATGCGGGCAGGTGAACGAGGCGTATTCAACCATCTTGACCGGAGCATCTTCGGCCCCGATGGCGAAATCCTTGATCTCGACGGCGACGGCCGCCGGATCGGTGGTGGCGGTTGTGGTCTGCGCGTTGGCCGGACCCAACAGGCCAAGGCCCGTCACCAATGCCAGCAGGGTCATTGCGAGTTTCATGCTTTACTGCCTTCCGTAGCCTTGCGGCGTGTCAAGAAATTCTGCGTCAGCGATTGCAGCGCCTGACGCAAACCATCGTCCTGCACGGGCGCGGCCAGGGCCGCCGCCTGTGCGGTGATTGCGGGGTCGGGGGTGGCCATCGTCACCGGCGCGGGCATGAACTGTGCCTGCCCCTCGGCAAAGCCGCTGGCCGCGGTCTGGGTCACGGCAATCCGGGCAATCGCCGCATAGCCGTAAACCGCATTGACCCGTTCGCGCAGCTTTTCCTTCTGCATCTCGACCATCGGGGCCACGGCTCCTGTCGTCAGCAGCGTCAGCACCGCGCCAAATCCCTTGCGGTCATAGCCGACCTTCACGGGCCGGGTGATCCGCGCCATGTCCTCGCCGGCTATCTCGGCCCAATGCGTCAGCAGCCGCGCCTCGGCAAAGCCGCGCGCCTCGCTCGCCGCCTTGACCGGCGCCTTCACAAAGCCAAAGGCAGGCTCGAACCCGCGCATCCGCCGGGTGGTCGCTGGGGGAGTGCCGGGCTGCCGTGCCATCTGTGCCTCGTGCTTCATCTGCCCTATCTTATGCGTCAAGCGGGCGCTGGTGCCAGAGGCTGCGGCGGTTTGGGGACATAAAGATTGCGTGACGATCGCCTGCACCTGACGCTGCTTGACTGGTATGACCGCCACGCCCGGGTGCTGCCGTGGCGGGTGTCGCCCGCTGACCGCGCTGCGGGTATCCGCCCCGACCCCTACCGCATCTGGCTGTCCGAGGTGATGCTGCAGCAAACCACGGTGGCGGCGGTGCGGGGCTATTTCGCCGCGTTCACCAGCCGCTGGCCGACCGTCACCGATCTGGCCGAGGCCATGGACGCCGAGGTGATGGCCGCCTGGGCCGGGCTTGGCTATTACGCCCGCGCCCGCAATCTGCTGGCGTGCGCGCGGGCGGTGGTGGCCGATCACGGCGGGCAGTTTCCCGTGGCACGCGCGGTGCTGCTGTCGCTGCCCGGCGTCGGGCCCTACACGGCGGCGGCGGTTGCGGCCATTGCCTTTGACGCCCCAGAAACGGTTGTCGACGGCAACGTGGAGCGTGTCATGTCGCGCCTGTTCGCGGTTCAGACGCCGCTGCCCGCCGCCAGGCCCGCACTGGTCGGCCATGCCGCCCGGCTGACGCCGCAGCACCGCCCCGGCGATTATGCGCAGGCGGTGATGGACCTTGGCGCCACCATCTGCACCCCCCGCAACCCGGCTTGTGCGCTGTGCCCCTGGTCACAGCCCTGCGCCGCCCGGGCGGCGGGCATCGCCGCAGAGTTGCCCCGCAAATCCGCCAAGCCCGCCAAGCCCACCCGGCACGGAACCGTCTGGATCGCGCGACACCCAAACGGCACCTTGCTGCTGGAAACGCGGCCGCCCAAGGGCCTGCTGGGCGGCACGCTCGGCTTTCCCGGCGACCCCTGGGATGGCGCGGGCGGGTCCGAGCCGCTGCCCGGCCCCTGGGCGTCGGCCGGGCAGATCAGCCACACCTTCACGCATTTCCACCTGGTCCTGACCGTGCTGACCACGCAGACCCCCGGAAACCCGCAGCGCGGCCAATACATGCCCCTGACCGACGCAAAATCCCTGCCGACCCTGATGCGCAAGGCGCATGCCATTGCCGTCGCGCCTTGAGACCGCCATCATCATCTGCGCTAGACTGCGCGCCAAGAGGGTCACATGACAAACCGCCTGCCTCAAGTCCTGCCGTTCTGGATGTCGCTGGGAACCATTCCGCTGGCGGTGCTTGGGGCTGTGGTGGGTGGCTGGACCGTGGCCCTGCTGCCGTTGTTTTCATGGGCGCTGTTTTCGCTGCTTGATGCGCTGACCGGGCTGAACCTCGACAACGCCGACCCCTCGACCCCGGATGATCAGTTGCAGTCGTATCGGCTGATCACGGTCATCTGGTTTCCGGTGCAGGCCGCACTGCTGTTCGGTCTGCTTTGGTATGTGCCGCAGGCCGACCATCTGGGACTTGCCGAGAAATTCGGGCTGTTCTTTGGCATGGGGGTGATCTCGGGCACCATCGGCATCAACTACAGCCACGAGTTGTTGCACCAGAAATCGCGGCTGGAACGGTGGATGGGCGACCTGCTGCTTTCCTCGGTTCTTTACAGTCATTTCCGCAGCGAACATCTGCGGGTGCATCACCTGTATGTCGGCACCCCGCGCGATCCGGTGACGGCGCGGTATAACGAGGGGTTTCACCGCTTTTTCCCCCGCGTGCTTCGCGAATGTCACACGTCGGCGTGGAAGGCCGAGGTGGCAATGCTCGCCCGACGCAACCTGCAATGGCATCACCGGACCAATCCCTATTGGCGCTATGGCGCGCTTCAGGCGGGCATGCTGGCGCTGGCGCTGATTCTTGGCGGCTGGATGGGGTTGATGCTGTTCCTGTTCCAGGCCTTCATCGCGATCTGGCAGCTGGAACTGGTCAACTACATCGAACACTACGGGCTGACCCGCCGCTATCTGGGCCAGGGCAAATACGAACACGTCCTGCCCCGCCATTCTTGGAACGCGTCGCATCGCGCGTCCAACTGGCTGCTGATCAACCTGCAGCGGCACTCTGACCACCATTACAAGCCCGACCGCCGCTTTCCGCTGCTGCAAACTTACGAAGACGCGACGGCCCCGCAACTGCCCTATGGCTATCCGGTGATGACCCTCGCCGCCATGGTTCCGCCGCTGTGGAAGCGGGTGATGAACCCCCGCGTCAAGGCCTGGCGGCGGCAGCACTATCCCGACATCACCGACTGGAAGCCTTACAACAAGGCGCTGAACCCCGCGCCTTGACCCGCCGTTCTAGGCCAGATGGCCCCAATGCCGCAACGCCTCGCGCATTGGGCCTGCAAATCCCTCATCCTGACGGTGGTCAGGCGACGGCAGCACGGTGCCTACATCGCCCGCCCGCCGCAGCAGCGCCCGAATGTCCTGCCGGGCCCCGCCGGTCAGAAAGACAGTGTCATGAATCCGCGTCAGCCCGATATCCTCGAACCGGAAATCAACGTCGAAATACGGCAGGATCAGGATCGCCCCGGGCCGCGCCTGCGCGACGATCCGCGCCTCCATCTGTTGCAGCAGATCGGGGTCCGACAACGGCTTGTAGGCATAGATCACGTCAAACATGCCATAGCCGTCGAACGTCAGCGCATCGCCGTGACTAGCCCGGTCGTTGGCCCGGGGGGACCGGTCGACCAGCGTCGCCGCCACCTCGGCGCGCCCCGGATCGTATTCCAGCCCGTGCACCACATCAAAGAACACGGCGGCCTGCACCAGCTTCAGCCCCACGCCGCACCCCACATCAAGAAAGGCCAACGGGGCCCGTCGCCCCTGCGCCAGCAGCAGTCGCCGCGCCAACTGCATCAGCCGGAAAAATTTGGTGAACGGATAGGGCAGATCGCCATGCCGGCCGACGTCCTGAGTGTAAAGGTCGGGTGGCGTCGGACTGAAATAGCCATGCAGCCGCTCGAAGCTGCGCTGATATGCCAGCATTTGCCCCTCGACGGCGCTGTCTGCGGGCGCAGGCTCTGGCATCGGCGGCTGCGGCCGGCGCGACAGAACCGACGTCAGCAGGGCCTGCGTGGCGTTCCATATCCGCAACCGCCCGTCGAGCGCCTGAAAATAGCTGCGGTCCGGGTGGCCAAAGCGCAGGGCCCGCGCCTCTGGCAGCATCATCTGTGCGGTCCAGATGCGGCGCAATTCGGCGCAGGGCGGTGCGATGTCTTGCAGCGCCAAGGCGATGGCCTGTCGCCGTTGCCGGGTAAAAGGCGGCGCCACCCGCGCTGCGACCCCCACCATCTGCGCCGTCAGTCCCGCCTCGGCCGCCTCGGCCATCCGGCGAAAATCCGCCACCGTCTCGAACATCGCCGCTCCAATCCGCCCGGTCAATCCGGACAGGCTAGCAGAATCGCGCCGTCTGTCATCTCAGATCATAGCCGACCGCCCGCAGAGCCGTGATCACCGGCATCAAGGCCCCCCGGCGATAATCCTGCGCGGTCAGCGGCTGACGCATCGCAAGGCCCATCGCCTCGGCCCGGGTCCGCAACGCCGCGGGGTCCGGGATGCCGACCCCGTAGACCGCACCTGCAATATGGACACAGCCGTAATCGGCATGGTGGTATCCGAACCATGGGTAGGGCGCCACGATCAGCGTGCCCGTCCGCGCCTGCCCGACCATGAACCGCTCCAGTTCGGACAGCCGCCCGTCCTCGGTCATTGGCTGGAACAGATAGATGATGTCGTAGTCGCCATACCCGTCAAAGGTCAGACCGTCGGCCAGCAGGATGCGGCTGTGCCGGTTGCCCGCGCGCGTCAACACCATCCGGGCCGCAGCGATGTAACCCGGATCAAAGTCCAGCCCGTCTGCCGCGCCAAAGGCATCAGCCGCTGCAAGCACCTTCATGCCGGCGCCGCATCCCAGATCAAGGAACCGCGCCTCGGGCTTGCCCTGCGCCAGGGCGATGCGGCGCGCGGCGTGGATGTGCTGCAGGAACAGGCTCATCTTCAGCGGGATGTCCGGATGGGCGTCCGACGCCGCGGTGCTGGCATCGGTCATCGCCGGATTGATCACACCGTGCAACAGCCACAGCAACCGGTCAGACGCCGCCCCGGTTTCGGCCGCATATCCCAGACGCGGGGGCGGATAAAGCGGCTGCGGCGGATCGCCGATCACGGCCCGCAGCACCGGACCGATGCGATCGGCCAGCCGCAGAACCTCGTGAAGGCGGTGGGTGTAGATCGGGTCAGGCAGCGGTTTGGCGCCCGCAGTGCCATCTGACGGCTGTTGCAGCGCCTTTTGCACCCGCACGCGCAGTTGCTCGGCCAGCGCAAATGCCCGCAGCAACATGTCCGCCTCGTCGGCCGGCATCGGACGGCAGATCAGGCCGGCGCAGAGCCGCATCGCGGCGGCCCAGTCCGCCTCTGCCGCCTCGGCTTTCTGCCGCCAAGCCATGCTGCCCCCCGGACGCTATTCGCCGCGTCGGCATCACAAGCTGCCCCGGGCATGTTGTCAAACCAAAAGGCCCCGCCCTGATGCCAGTTTCTGGCCAGGACGGGGCAGGTGCGCCGCAGGCGGACAGCGGCGCAGGCGTGGGAATGTCTGTGGGACTGCGGGACCGCGCTCAGTTCGGGCGGCCAGCCTGATCGGCCTCCATCTCGGCGCGGATCTGCTGACGCAGGATGTCGATCGGAATGGTCTTGCCGTCCCGCTTGAAATGCCAGTAGGTCCAGCCGTTGCAGCTTGGTGCGCCCTCAAGCGCCGCTCCGACCTGATGGATCGACCCGGTCACCGACGACGCCGTCAGCGTGCCATCGGCCCGGACCCGCGCGGTGTGCCGTTCGTTCTGCGACACCAGCACCTCGCCCGGACGCAGCATGCCGCGTTCGACCACCTGCCCGAACGGCACGCGCGGCTCTGCCCGTTTCGACCCTGTCATCTCAAGCCCGGTCGCATCGAACCTGCGCACCCGCTCCATCCGCTCGGCGGCGACCATGCGGTAGGCCTCCTCGCGTTCGATCCCGATGTAGTCGCGGCCCAGCATCTTTGCCACCGCTCCGGTGGTGCCGGTGCCAAAGAACGGGTCCAGCACCACATCGCCCCGGTTGGTGGTGGCCACCAGAATCCGGTGCAGCAGGCTTTCAGGCTTTTGCGTCGGATGCGCCTTGTTGCCATCGGCATCCTTGATCCGCTCGTGTCCGGTGCACAGCGGCAGCACCCAGTCGCTGCGCATCTGCACCCCGTCGTTCAACGCCTTCAGCGCCTCATAGTTGAACACATATTTCGATGTCTCGTCGCGCCCGGCCCAGATCAATGTCTCATGCGCGTTGGTCAGCCGCTTGCCCTTGAAGTTCGGCATCGGGTTGGACTTGCGCCAGATCACATCATTCAGCAGCCAGAACCCCTGATCCTGCAGCGCCGTCCCCAGCCGGAAAATGTTGTGATACGACCCGATCACCCAGATCGCCCCGTTCGGCTTCAACAGCCGCTTGGCCGCCGCCAGCCAGGCCCGGGTAAAGGTGTCATAGGCCGCAAAGCTGGAGAACTGGTCCCAGTGATCATCCACCGCGTCGACAAGGCTGTTGTCGGGCCGGTGCAGGTCGCCCTTCAGTTGCAGGTTATAGGGCGGATCGGCAAAGATCAGGTCCACCGACCCCGCGGGCAAAGCGGTCATCACCTCGATACAGTCGCCGCCCAGAATCTGGTTGCGCGGAAGATCTGCGGGCTCGGAAGCCGTCAGTTTGATCGCCATGATGTGCCTCTGCCCGGTGGTGCTGTTCACCACTTGTTGATCACATCATGAGTCAGAGGCGATTCGCGGTCAAATTCTATTTGAATCAAGGGGTTAGATTTTTGTCTTGATACAACAGGTTGTGGACGGGCCGGAACGAACGCCTATGCCAAGCGGTAACCCCAAGATTTAGCAGCGCCGTCAGGTGGCCCGGCGTGGGGTAACCGGCGTTCACCTCCCACCCGTAGCCGGGGTGCTGTTGCGCCAAATCCACCATGATCGCGTCGCGCGCCACCTTGGCCACAATCGACGCCGCCGCGATGGACAGACACAGAGCGTCACCCTTGACGATGGCGGCAGCACCGCACAACAGTCCGGCTGGCAGCAGATGACCGTCCGCCAGAACGAAATCGGGCGGGCAGCGCAGCCCGGCCACGGCGCGTTCCATTGCCAGATGGCTGGCCCGCAGGATGTTCAGGGTGTCGATCTCGGCCACGGTGGCATGGGCGATATAGACATCGGCGCTGGCCATGATCTCGGCCGCCAGTCGGGTGCGGGCGGCGGGGGTCAGGGTCTTGCTGTCCCGCAGCCCCGCCGGAATCACCTGCCCCAGAACCACAGCCGCCGCCGTAACCGGCCCGGCCAACGGCCCGCGCCCCACCTCGTCGACCCCGGCAATGCAGACATGGCCCCGCGCCAGTGCGGCAGTTTCGTGGGTAAAATCGGGGCACGGCCGGTCCATGCCCCGGATTAGCGCGAAACGCGGTGACAAAAAAGGGGGCGGATGCTGCTCACCCACCCGCCCCCCGGGATCAACGGCACAGGGAACTGGCCGCCGATCCGTTCAAAACCTCAGTTGCCGCGACCCCGGCCGACCCGGAAACCGGCATCGCGCAGGCACTGGGCCGAATAGATCCGGTCGCGCTGTCCGTATATGCGGATGGACCCGGCGCAGTGTTCGGGCAGGCGATAGGAAAACCCTTCCTCCCGCATGCAGCGCTCGGCATAGACGGTGACCTCCGTTCTGCCAGAATTGATGTCGATGGCGCAAACCTCGGGCACCCGCCGCGTGTTGCCATGACCGGGTTTGTCCCTCGGCTGGCCCCGCCCCTTGTCCTTGTTGGCTTCGGCCGCGATGATCCCGACGATGGCGATGGCGGCCAGAGCCTTGGCCAGATCGTCGTTCTTGTCGGCGTGGACGGGCGTGGCGCCCGTGATCATGACGGCCAGCCCGGTGAGCGCCGCCACCAGCCGCCGGCGCCAGAAGCCGTCCGGCCCGATCAGGGGCTGGGGCGGCCTGACACTTGCATGGGTTTCGGCCAGGGTATCGGAATGGTAGATCGCTTCGGTCATCGGGGCCTCCTGCGGTAGGGGTGGGGGATGCGGGCTTGCCGATCCGGTTGCCCAACCTTCGCCCCCCGGCCCGCAGACAGGCAATATCGCCGCACCGTTATGCGATAGCAGCGCCGCACCGCCGCTTGGATATTGCCTATCGGGGCCCTGCGGCCCAAGGTGCAGGCTTGATGACAGGAGTGCGGAACATGATGCGCCAGGTTCTGACGACGGCCCTTCTGGTCTTGCTGGCCAGTCCCGCCGCCGCCGAATGCTATGCCGATTACAAGGCCAAACAGGACAGCCCGCTGCGGCTGCATTACGGGGTGGCGCAGGTTTCGGACGCGGCCTGTTCGCCCTCTGCGGCCGAAGGTGAACTTGCCCCCCGTCTGGCCGGGGACGGGTGGACATTGCTGAACGTCCTGTCCACATTCGGACCCGAGGGTCTGGAGGAAAGGAAAGCGAGTGCCGGAGATTTCTACCTCCGCTACTGACAGCCTGCGCGCCGGGAACCGGGTGGTGGCGGGCGGGATCGCGGCCATCGTGCTGATCCTGCTGGGGGCTGCGGTGTTCCTGTTCCTGAACCTGCCCGACGCCAACGCATTCAATGCGCGGGTCGAGCGGCTGTTTGTCGAGAATGACGATCTGCGCGCCGGGGCCGAGATCAAGCTGCTGGAGATTCTCGCCGGGTCGGGCACGTCATTCTCGGAAGTGTTGTCCAGCTACCGCATCGTGATTTTCGTGCTGCTGGTGTTTGCCACCGCGCTGCTGCTGGCGGCGCTGGTGTTCTTGGTGACCATCATCGCTTTGAACCGCCGGATTTCCGCGATCCAGCGGTCGGGGATTCAGGTCTCGACCCTGGTGATCAGCCGCGAAGGGCGGGCGGTCTACATCAACGATCTGGAATTCGCGCTGACCGAGGCGGCGCTGGAAACGCTGGCGGTGCTTGCAGAGGCGCGGATGGACGACGAGGTGTTGACCGGCGCGCAGATCGAGGCGGTCATCTCGGGCCGCGATGCCGCCGACTGCGACGAGGCGGCAGGGGCCACGAGGGTCAAGCGGCTGCGTGACACGCTGGGCAACCAACTGGTCAGCGAACTGCTGGTCAAGACGATCGCCCGCCGGGGCTATGTGCTGGCGGTGGGCAAGGACACGATCCGGATGATCTGAGGGTGCGTGGCTTCGCGCACCCTTCATCTTCAAGACTGCAAGCAGCGCTATCTTTGACCAAACGGTGCCGGCCCCTTTAAAACACCACCACGCTGCGGATGCTTTCCCCGGAATGCATCAGGTCGAACGCCTCGTTGATCCGGTCCAGCGGCAGGATATGGGTGATCATCGGGTCGATCTCGATCTTGCCGTCCATATACCAGTCGACGATCTTTGGCACGTCGGTCCGGCCCCGCGCGCCGCCAAAGGCCGTGCCTTTCCAGACGCGGCCGGTCACCAACTGGAACGGCCGGGTTTCGATCACAGCACCTGCTGGCGCCACGCCGATGATGATCGACTGTCCCCAGCCGCGATGGGTGCATTCCAGCGCGTCGCGCATCACCTTGACGTTGCCGGTGCAGTCGAACGAATAATCCGCACCGCCGATCTTGTCGAAGGGGGTCTTGGTCAGATCGACGATGGCCTGCACGATCGACCCCTCGATTTCACGCGGGTTGAGGAAATGGGTCATGCCGAACCGCTCTCCCCACGCCTTCTTGTCATTGTTCAGGTCAACGCCGATGATCATATCCGCCCCGGCCATCCGCAGGCCCTGAATGACGTTCAGCCCGATGCCACCCAGGCCAAACACCACCGCCTTGGCGCCGATCTCGACATTGGCGGTGTTCAGAACCGCGCCGATGCCGGTCGTGACGCCGCAGCCGATGTAACAGATCTTGTCGAAGGGCGCGTCGTCGCGCACCTTGGCCAGCGCGATTTCGGGGACGACGGTGTGGTTGGCGAAGGTCGAACAGCCCATGTAGTGGTGGATCGGGGTGCCGTCGAGCATCGAGAACCGGGTGGTGCCGTCGGGCAGCAGGCCCTGCCCCTGCGTGGCGCGGATGGCGGTGCAGAGGTTGGTCTTGCGGCTGAGGCACGAAGGACATTCGCGGCATTCGGGGGTGTATAGCGGGATGACATGGTCGCCGGGTTTCAGCGTGGTGACGCCGGGGCCACAGGCGATGACGACACCCGCGCCCTCGTGACCGAGAATCGCCGGGAACAGTCCCTCGGGATCGGCGCCCGACAGAGTGAACTCATCCGTGTGGCAGACGCCGGTGGCGCGGATTTCGACCAGCACCTCGCCCTCGCGCGGGTCGGCAAGGTCCACCTCCATGATTTCAAGCGGTTTTCCGGCGGCGATGGCGACAGCGGCGCGTGTGCGCATGGGGGTCTCCTTGGGTGATTTGGTGCAGGCTGGGACAAAGCGGCGCGAAAAGCAACGTTGGAACCGACAGCACACGGCGGCGTCAGGCGCAGCGATATCGGCGGCAACCGGCAGAAGCGGCGGGCGTGCCGTTGCCCAGTGGCACCATTGGGGGCTATGCTGGCGAAGTGACGTGACGATGGGGGGGCGGCATGCTCAGAACGGTCGGTCTGATGCTGCTGACGGGATGCAGCGCGCCGTTGCTGCCGGGTGCGCCGGGGTCTGAAAGCGGTCCCGACACGTGTGGGCGCGCGGGGGTCATGCCGCTGATCGGGCAGCCGGTCTCGGCATTGCCGGCGGCGGGCGGTTGGGCGACGCTGCGGGTGATCCGACCCGGAGACGCGGTCACCGAAGATTATTCGACCAGCCGGCTGAATGTCGAACTGGACGGGCAGGACCGTATCCTGCGCCCCAGTTGCGGCTAGGCCACATTCTATTGTATCCCTCTGCGTTGTTCAAAGGAGCCTGTGATGTCCAAAACCCGCTCCCTGC
>Ga0105048_10011439_pt1 | contig 14001 bp, 11 predicted proteins | sample MAT05_FD_78382 | JGI IMG/M metagenome (GOLD analysis project Ga0105048, IMG submission 78382) | Freshwater microbial communities from Lake Fryxell liftoff mats and glacier meltwater in Antarctica - MAT-05 | ecosystem: Environmental > Aquatic > Freshwater > Ice > Liftoff microbial mat | place...
CAGCACGCCGGGTTCCTCGGCCCGAAGTACGACCCGTGGCAGATTCGCACCGACCCGAACGCCAAGGGCTTCCGCGTCGATGATGCGCAACTCGCGGCCGGGTTGGATGTGGAACAGTTCAGCGACCGGCTCGAACTGCTGGACTCGATGAGCAAGCAACAGCGGGTTATGGCGGCATCGCTGGAAGGCCGGCGGATGTCGGACCAACAGAAACAAGCCGCCGACATGCTGCTGAGCGGGGCGGTGTCGCGGGCGTTCGAGATCGACAAGGAGCCGGCGGCGGTGCGGGACAAGTACGGCCGGCACATGTTCGGCCAATCGCTACTGCTGGCGCGGCGGCTGGTGCAGGCCGGCGTGCCGATGATCCAGGCGAACATGGGCCGGGTGCAGACGTGGGACAGCCACGGCGACAACTTCGGCCGGTTGAAGAAGGACTTGCTGCCGCCGCTGGACAAGGGCGTCTCGGCGCTGCTGGACGACCTGAGCGCGATGGGGCTGCTGGAAACGACGATGGTGGTGGTGGTCGGCGACTTCGGCCGCACGCCGAAGGTGAACAACAACAAGGGCGGCCGCGACCACTGGGCCGCGTGCTTTAGCGCGGCGTTCGCCGGCGGCGGGGTGCGCGGCGGTCAGGTGATCGGCAAGTCGGACGCGACCGCGTCGTACCCGACGACGCACCCGTATTCGCCGGACGACGTGGGGGCGACGGTGTATCACACGCTGGGGGTGGATCACACGGCCGAAGTGCGGGACCGCACCAACCGCCCGGTGCAGCTCAACCGGGGCGAAGTGATGGACGCGCTGTTCACGGGGTGATAGCCGTGTCGATTTTCATCCGAGCCGGAAGCGTGAGCGACGGTCTTAATTTAGAACCGTCGCTCACGCTTCCGGCTCGGATTTTCTCGTCACCGGCCCTGATAGCCGACGTTCCGCACCGGGTTCGTGTCGGCCGGGGTCGGCACCCCTTGCGGGTTGTTCATCTCGTCCAACACCGCGCGGGACTCCGGGTGAGCCGGGTCGGCCTTCAGCGCCAACTCGATCTGCGCCCGGCCGTCTTGCAGCCGGTCCTTGTCGAACAGCATGCGGCCGAGGAAGTAGCGGGCGTCGGCTTCGGACATGACGCTGTGCGACATGAGCGTGCCGAACGCATCCTCCCACTTCTCCCCACTGGCCTGACAGTAGCCATAAATCTTGCGGTAGCCGCGGTTCTCCGGGTCCAGGGTCAGGGCGTACTCGCACGACTTGCAGGCCCCGGCCCAGTCGCCGAACTGCGCCTGCGTCTTGGCCAGTTTGATTGCCGTGTCGTGGTCTTTCGGGTCCAGGTGCAGCGCCTGCGCGTAGGTCTGGGTGGCGCGGTCGCGGTCGCCGGCTTTGGCGTACAGGCGAGCCAACCCGACCATCGCCGGCTTGTTCTTCGGGTCCGTTCGCAGCGCCTTCTGGTATTTCGCGCGGGCGTCGTCCAGCAATTTGTTCCGCACGTCGTCCGGCTGCCCTTCGAGCATGGCCGACTCGACCTGCGTGTCCGCCCAGATGACTTCCGTCTCGACTTTCATCCCGGTGCCGGGTTTGCGCGTCGGGCGGGCGGCGGCGACTTGCTCCGGCGGCGGGCCGAACTGCGGCTTGGCGCGGCCCATGCCGAGAAACCCGGACGACTTTTGCTGTCCGGGCATCGGCAACGTGGCGGACGGGAGGGCGGGGTCTTTGGTGGTCCGGCAACCCGTCGTGGCGAACCCGCCGAGGGCCAAGGCGGACAAGATGAGCGTGCGAATCCGATGGCCGTCCATGGCGTATCCTCTGATCCGTGCGACGGGGGAGCGCGGCCGGCGGTTTCGGCGCGCCGGCCCCCGCCGGCTCAGGTGAACTCGGCGATGAAGCTGGCGGCCGCTTCCGCGATCAGGCCGCGCGTGAGGTGCACGGGTTGCCGTCTGTATCGACAAATCGACTGGACGATTTCCAATAAATCGCGGCAGTCCGACGCCCGCGGCACGCGACCCCGGTTGTAGTAGCGTTCGTACAGGTAGTCCACGGCCTCGGCGTTGAACGACATGTCCAGCCGCTTGCACACCGACCCGAAAATCTTCTCGTACACGTCGCGGGTCGGGGCCGTGATGCCCACCTTGTGCCGAATCCGCCGCAAGAAGGCGTCGTCCACCAAGTCTTTCGGGTCCAAGTTCGTGCTGAAGATGATGAGCTGCTCGAACGGCACTTGAAACTTTTTCCCGCTCGACACCGTGAGGAAGTCGTGCCGGTCTTCGAGCGGCAGAATCCACCGGTTGAGTAGCTCCTTCGGGCTGCACAGTTGCCGGCCGAAGTCGTCGATCAGGAACACCCCGCCGTTCGCCTTGAAGTGGATCGGCGCTTGGTAGAAGTTGGCCTCGGAGTTGAACCGCAGGTCGAGCATCTCCAGGCTCAGTTCGCCGCCGGTGACGATGACCGGCCGACGGATCTTCACCCAGCGGGCGTCCAGGATGCCGTCCGACAGCAGCCGGCGGATGGTCATGTCGCCGTCCTCGCCGAACTCGGCCGGGCCGTCATCGACCACATGCAGCGACGGGTCGAACACGGTCACGATGTTCCCGTCCGCGACGAAGGCGTACGGCAGGTAAATGCTGCCGCCGACCGAGTTCATGAACTCGCCGATGCTGCGGGCGATGGCCGTCTTGCCGTTGCCCGGCGGGCCGTAGATGAACACGCTCCGCCCGCTGATGACGGCCGGCCCGATGGCGTTGAACATCTCCTCTTTGATGACCAGATGCCGGAACGGGGCCTTCAGCACCTCCGGGTAGCAGCTCAAGCCGCTGACCGTCTGGCGGTAGCACTGCTCGACGTAGTCGTCCAACGGCACCGGGGCCGGGCCGATGTAGGCGCACTGCTTCATGACATCGTGGGCGCGGCCGCGTCCCAAATCGGTCAGGCTGAACCGGTAGCTGACTTCCCCCACCAGGTCGCCGCCGTCCACCTGAATGCACTTCTCGTCCTTCAGGTACTTGAGCGGCTCCTTCACCAGCTTGAACGGCAGGCAAAGGAACTGCGCCAGGTCGCGGCCGAGTTGCGGCCCCCGCGCGTAGACGGTGCGCATCACCATGTCGCACAGGAACGGCAGGGACAGCCCGGCCTCCTTGAGCGAATCGGGGGAGGTCGGGGCCTCCGGGGCCGGGTTGGTGTCCCAGTCGTCCACGACCGGGCGGAGTTGGGTCTGAAGGGCCATGCGTGGTCCCGTGCGGCGGACGAGGGGAAGGCGTGCCGAAGTGTAGGACGCGAAGCGCGGGAATGCCGGCGGTGTATCGCTAGTCTTGGCGAGCCGCCCCAGTGACGGGGCGGGTGGACCAAACCCGTGTCATTACTGGCACGGCTCGCCGGGAAGCGGTTCTCTCACTTCAGCTTCTTGCCGCGGGTGATGATGAAGATGGCGATGGCCCCGACGACCAGCACGGTGAACAGCACGGCGTTGCGGTTTTTAATCCAGTTGGCCCAGAAGTCCAGGAAGCGGGTGACGTAGCCGGAGGCGAACGGCGGTTCGACGGCGGGCATCGCGGCCGCCGCCGGGGACGCGAGCAGGGCGAGCAGCAGAAGGGCGAGCAGGCGAGTCATGGTGTCACGCGCGGTGAGGTGGGAACGAACACGGCACCGGCGTCGTCGCCGGTGCCCGCAAGTGGACTCTTCCCACCTCTCCCCGCCGGGGAGAGGTCGGCAACGCAGTTGCCGGGTGAGGGGTCTTTCTTGTTAGCCCGAAACGCGAGCGAGGGGCCAACCACTCTGGGGCGAGTTGTCACCGTGTCCCCATTGCCGCACGCCCCTTGCTGGCGCGGCGGGCTAACGAGACAAAGCAAAACCCCTCACCCGGTTGCTTCGCAACCGACTCTCCCCGGCGGGGAGAGGTGTTCCGACGGCCACCCCGCAAGGACACGATTCAACAACGACCAGTTACATACCGCTGCCGGGGGCACCGCTCGGCGGGGCGTTGCCGCCCTGCGGCGAGTACCCGCCGCCCGACGACGACGACGAGCCGCCGCCGGCCGGGCCGGTGTTGATGGTGGTGCTGCCCGCGCCCGGCGTGCCGGAGTTGGGCACGCCCGGCGCGCCCGGGGCGGGGCCACCGCCGAGGCCGGTCAGCGGCAGGCCGGCCAACCCGGTGATACCGCTGCTGTACTGGCCGGTCAGCCCGCGAACCGCGCTCGCCGGCCCCATCGCGCTCATGTGCGTGTCTTTCGGATCACTCGGCGTGATGTCGTACGGCTTGCCGCCCGGTTGGGCACCCATGTACGCCAGCACCGCCTGCCCCCGCTTGGCGTCCAGGTTGGCCCGGTCGGCCACGAGTTTGCCGGGGTTGGCCGGGTCGAACGGCAGGTCGCGGGCCGTCTGGAGGTACAGGTGGCCGTCGGCGCACTCACCCCGCCGGGCGACGTAATCGAGCCGCTGTCGGCCGGCGTCGGTCAGCTTGTCGGTGCCCGCCTCGAACAGGTAGTTGGACACGGTGGCGTCGGCCACCAACGCGTTCCGCACCTGCGTCTCGTGCGGGTGCAGGACCGACTCGCGGGCCTGGTACGAGTACCGCTGCGGGTAGTTCGGGTCGACGAAGTCGTTGTACCGGGCCTGGGCACCGGGGCCGCCGCTGCAGCCGGTGGCCGCCGCCCCGCCGACCGCCACCGCCGCCGTCAGGGCGGTTCGCAAGAATCGGGTCATCGTCGTCTCCTCCGTGAGAGAAAGGGTCGGGGCGTCCTGCCCGCGACCCGGTGAAATAGTGACAGCCAGTCGTCACTGCTTGTCGAGCAGGTTCTTCGAGATGAGGATGGCCGCCGGGCCGACCAGCACCACGAAGATGGCCGGGAAGATGAACAGGACGAGGGGGAAGATCAACTTCACCGCCGTCGCCGCCGCCTTCTCCTCGGCGATCTGCCGCCGTTTCGTCCGCATGGCGTCCGACTGGACCCGCAGCGCCTGGGCGATGCTGGCCCCGAACCGGTCCGCCTGGATGAGGATGGCGGCCAGGCTCTTCACGTCGTCCACCCCGGTCCGCACGCCCAGGTCGTGCAGCACCTCCCGCCGCGGCCGCCCCATTTGCAATTGCAGGTTGGCCAGGGCCAGTTCCTCGGTCATCACCTTGGCGTGCTCCTTCATCTCGTCCGTCACCTTCCGCATGGCGGCGTCCAGGCCGAGGCCGGACTCGACACAGACGACCAGCAGGTCCAAGGCGTCCGGCAGCGTCATGAAGATCTGCTGCTTGCGGTCGTTAATCATCATCATCAGGGCGATCTTCGGGGCGTAGAAGCCGAGGCACCCACACCCCACGATCTTCCACATCGACGAGAGAGTGAACCCGTCCTTAATCAGAAAGAACAAGATGGCCGGAAGAAGGACGCCGACCAGCGCCGCCAGTTGCACCCCTTGATACACGGCCGGGGCCGCCTCGCTGCGGAAGCCGGCGTTGGCCAGCTTCACCCGCAGGGCGCTCCGCTCCAGGTCGGACTGCGGCTGCATGCCCGCGCCGATGTTCGAGAACAGCTCCTTCAGCCCGCCGAACTTGTTGCGGCTCTCGGCCTGGGACAGCTCCAACTCCATGAGGGACCGCGGCCGGCCGATCCGGTCCAGCCGGTCCTCGGCCTGGCTGTTCCGCTTGGAGATGAGCGACAGCATCCAGAACGTGCCCGCCACGATGGCGGCGAACACGAACACGGGGGCCATCTCCTCGGCGGTGAAGAAGGCGAACAGTTGCACGGGTGAGGCTCCAGGTTGGTTTCCGAGGTTCCCCTCTCCCCCCAGGGGAGAGGGGGACGAACCCCAATCACACTTTGATGTCGATGATCTTCTGGATGCAGTAAGCGCCGATCAGCATGGAGATCACGGCCCCGATGCTCATCTTGATGCCCATGTCTTCCTTCCACAACATTTCGATGTAATCCGGCTTCATCCACAGCATCATGAAGAACAGGCCGATGGGCAGGGCGATCAGCACGATGCCGGACAGCCGCCCTTCGGCCGTCAGCGCCTTCACCTGGCCGAGGATCTTGATGCGCTCGCGGATGACGTGCCCGATGCGGTCCAGGATTTCGGCCAAGTCGCCCCCGGTCTGCCGCTGGATGACGACGCTGGTGACGAAGAACCGCAAGTCCAAGTTGGGCACCCGCACGCACAGGCTGCGGAGCGACTCCTCCATGCCGATGCCCAGGTTCTGCTCCTCGTGGATGCGGCCGAACTCCTTCGAGATCGGCTCCGGCATCTCCTCCGACACCACGTGCAGGCCGGCCCCCAAGGAGTGCCCGGCCCGCAGCGCGCGGGCGATCAGTTCCATCGCCTCGGGCAACTGCTTGGCGAACGTGGTGAGCCGCTTCTTCCGCTTCCAGAACAGCCACAGGAAGGGGGACACGAAGGCCAGCAGGGCGACCACCGGGGCGATGTACAGGTTGGCCATGAGGGCGGCCGCCAGCCCGGACACGAACGCCGCCGCCAATCCCACCCCGAACAGGGCGCTCGGCTTCAGGTTCACGTCCGCCTGCTGGATGACTTCCGTCAGGTTGAGGACTTTCGGCGTGATCTTGTCCATGAACGTCCGCTTGTCCACCTCCCGCAGGGCCTGCTTCAGCAGCATGTCGGCGGACGAGTCCTTGACCGACTTGCGGCCGATCAGCACGTCCAGCCGCTCGGACGCGCGGCCGTCGTTCCGCCCGCTGACGGCGAAGGCGACGGCCATCACCGCGCCGACGACGAGCAGGCCGATCAGGCCGGAAATCAACATCGACGTGTCCATGATGCCCTGCCCGTGGTGTGAGTCGTGGTCTCGGTTCCGGTGCCGCCGCTTCTCCGCGTCGTCCGTCGTCCGCCGCGTCAGTCCCGCGACAGGATGCGCTCGGTGAACATGTTGCTGGGCAGCTTGATGCCCTTCTGTTCCAGGCGAGAAACGAATGTCGGCCGCACGCCGGTCGCTTCGAATTGCCCGAACGCTCGGCCGTTCTGGTCCACCCCGATCTGCCGGAAGCGGAAGATTTCTTGCATGATGATGATATCCTGTTCCATGTTCATCACTTCCGTGATGGACACCATCTTTCGCGGCCCGCCCTGCAAACGGCTGATCTGTACGATCAAATCCACGGCCGAACTGACCTGCTGCCGCATGGCTTTGATGGGCAACTCGACGCCGCCCATCATGATCATCGTTTCCAAACGGGAGAGGGCGTCGCGCGGGGTGTTCGCGTGCAAGGTCGTCATGCTCCCGGCGTGACCGGTGTTCATGGCTTGCAGCATGTCCAGCGCCTCCGACCCCCGACATTCGCCGACGATGATCCGGTCGGGCCGCATCCGCAGGGCGTTCTTCACCAGGTCGCGGCAGGTGACGGCCCCCTTCCCTTCGATGTTCGGCGGCCGCGTCTCCAGGCGGACGATGTGGTCCTGTTGCAGTTGCAATTCGGCCGCGTCCTCGATGGTAATGAGTCGTTCGTCGCCGGGGATGAACGCGCTGAGCGTGTTCAGCAGGGTCGTCTTACCCGAACCGGTACCGCCGCTGATGATGACGTTCAGGCGGGCCTTGATGGCCCCCTCCATGAGCATCGCCATCTCCGGGGTGAAGGCCTTGTAGTTGAGCAAGTCTTCCAACTTCAGCGGGGTGGCCCCGAAGCGGCGAATGCTCAAGCTGGCTCCGTCCAGGGCGATCGGCGGAATGACCGCGTTCACACGACTACCGTCCGGCAAGCGAGCGTCGCACAGCGGGCTGGTCTCGTCCACCCGCCGGCCGACCTTCGACACAATGCGGTCGATGATCTGGAGCAAGTGGTCGCCGTCGCGGAACAGAACCTCGCTCTTCTCGATCTTGCCGCGCCGTTCGACGTAAATCTTCTTCGGCCCGTTGACCATGATTTCCGACACGGTCGGGTCCTTCAGCAGCGGCTCGAGCGGGCCGAAGCCGAGCGTCTCGTCGAGAATCTCCTCGATCAACTTCTCCCGCTCGATGCGGTTGAGGAGAGGGTTCTCGGTGTCGCACAGGTGTTCGATGGCGCGGCGGATGTCCCGCCGCATGGCGTCCGACGCCAGGTCCTTCATGCGGCTCAGGTCCAGCCGCTCCACCAACTTCGAGTGGATTTGCCGCTTCAGTTCCTCGAAGTTCTTGCCCCCGCCGCCGCCGCCGGACGGCCCGCCGAAGCTGGGCGTGGACAGGCGGGACAGCCCGGACATGCCGGAGTTCGCCCCCTGGTTGCTCAGGCTGTTCAGCTTCGAGATGCCCTGCTGCAAGCGCGACATATCCGCGTCCCTCGGTGCGACTCAACGGTGTGCGACTCTATTCGGGAGGGCGAGGCTCCCGCCGAGCCGCGAATTACGATCCCGGCTCGGCGAGAGCCTCGCCCTCCCAAGAACCGTCGCTTACGCGTGCGGCCCGGAATCAGGACGACCGGCGGCCGAACACGCCGCCCCACATGGACTTCCCCTTGGCCGGGTCGGCGGCCGGGGCGGCCTTCCCGCCCAGCGCCTGCGCCAGCCCGGCGATGGCCACCTGGGCGCGGCACTTCGGGTTGTGTTGCACCAGCGGCTCCCCGGCCACCCGCGCGGCGACGACCGCCTTGGCGTCGTTCGGGATCTGCCAGAAGATCGGCTTGCCGATCACTTCCTCGGCCTTCTTCAGACTGATCCCTTCCTCCAACGACTCGGCCCCCACCCGGTTGACCACCACCCGCACCTTCTCGGCCAAGTTCTCCTCCCCGCCCAGCAGGTGATTGAGGCGGACCACGTTCCGCAGGCTGCTGAGTTCCAGTTGGGCGGTCAGCAGGATCACGTCGGCCATCCGCATGGCCATGAGGTCCGTCGGCAGGAGGCACTTGCTCAGGTCCAGCACCAGGTGCGAGTAGCTGACTTTGAGCAGGTTCAGGATCCGCTCGATGTGCCCCTCGTGCAGCACGCCGATCTCTTGGATTTCGAGCGGGTGCCGCAGGATGGCCAGGCCGGTCGGCTCGTGCCGCACCAGCGCGCGGCGGAGGAAGTTCATGTCCAGGCGTTCGATGTTGCGGGCCAGGTCGGCGATGGAGATGTTCTCCATCCCGTTCACGTCCAGGGCGATGTCGGCGTCGCCCAGGGCCAGGTCCAGGTCCACCAGCGCGACGCCGGAGTTGTCCGGGTCGGTGGCCAGGGTGGCGGCCAGGTTGATGCCCAGGGTGGTCGTGCCGACCCCGCCGCGGGAGCCGAGGACGGCGATCACCTGCGACCCGCCGTTCCGCGGCTGGCCGTTCGCGGTCGGCTGCCCTTCGACCACCCCGCCGGCGTCGTTCACCGCCCGCCGCAGGGCGGACAGCAGGTCTTCCAGGCCGACCGGGTGGGTGAGGAAGTACTTGGCCCCCCGCTGGAGGCTCTGGAGCAGCGCCTGGTGGTCGTGGCTGATGGTCAGGATGGGCAGCTGCGGGTACTCGACCGACAACTCGCTGATCATCTGCAAGGCTTTGTTCTTGTCGCCGTCCAGGGCGACGACGGCCAGGTCCGGCATGGACTGCTGGATCACGTCGAAGAAGTACTCGTACCGGGCGCACTCGGCCTCCAGCCACACGAAGTCCACGCCGAGCAGCAGGGCGCGGAGGGACTCGCGGGAGGACTCGGTCGGATCGACGATGGCGATGCGTTGCATGGTGTTCGTGTCCGTTCGGCCGAGGGCCGGCGACTGGGACAGTCGCCGGCCGGGGCAGTCGGGTGTCAGCGGCCGTCCGGGGTGTACGGGGAGTAGTATGGGACGACGGCGGGCACGGGGGCGGTGGCGACGGTCGCCTTCGGGGCCGCGTTGCCGGAGCGGTGGGCCGGGTTGTACCGGCCGTTCACCCACGGCTTGCGGCAGCCCCGCGGGGCTTCCAACAGGGACTCGACGAATAGCTCGTAGTCGTCCGGGCTGCGGCTCTCCTGGCCCGGCAGGCGGCGGCCCACCTGCTGGCCGTCCATCGGCTCGACCAGCCGCGGGGTGACGAGGATGAGCAGCTCCGTCTCCCGCTCGTCGTGCGTCACGCTGCTGAACGCCGCCCCGATGAGCGGCAGGTCGCCGATGTACGGCACCTTCTGGTTGTTCGCCTGCACGGTCGTCTCCAGCAGCCCGCCGATGGCGAACGTCTGGCCGGACTCGAGCATGATGCTGGACCGCGTCTGCTGCTCGTTGAAGCCGGGGGTGAAGCCGAACGCGGTGGTGATGCCGCGGCCGTTGTTCACCGAGCTGATGCGGGGGTTCACTTCCAGGTAAATCTTGCCGTTCCCGTGGACGATGGGCAGCACCTCCATCTCGGTGCCGACCGGCAGCAACGGGACGCCGGGGCCGTTGATGCCGGCCGCCGGGGACAGCACCGCCTGCTGGCCGCCCGCCCGGATGAACGCCGGGCGGCCGGTCTGCGTGACCACCTTCGGCTCGGACAGGAACTTCGCCACCCCTTCGGTCTTCAGCGCCCGCAGGGCACCGGTGAACTGGGCGGGGACGATGCCGGCCAGGATGTTCGCGTTCGCCCCGGTGGCCAGCGTCGGCACGGTCCCGAGGGTGGCGGTGCTGGCGGCCAGGCCGGCCAGCACGCTGCCGCCGCCCGCCGTTGTGCCGCCGATGCCGAAGCTGAACCCCCGCTCCCGCAGTTCGGTGCGGTCCACCTGGGCGACGGTCACGTCGATCATGACGTGCTGGGTGCCGCCCACCTGGATCGCGTTGATCACGTTCGCGGCGTTCCCGCCGAGGGCGCTGCTGGCGATCTGCACCACCGTGTCGGCGTCGGACGGCTGGCTGACCGTGCCGCTCAGGATGATGACGTTGCCGATGCCGGGGATGATCTCCACCGAGGCCGTCGGCACCGCCCGCCGGATGACGAACTTGAGTTGCTCGTAGTCCGGCTGCACCACCACCGTGTACGTCGCCTTGCTGCCGTCCGTGAAGGTCAGGCTGATGACCGTCGCCCCGCCGGCCCGGCCGGTCAGGATGACGGACTTCCCGTCGGTGCTGAAGTCCTTCCCGGCGATGTCCTCGCGGGTGTCGAACCGGGCGTCCCGGATGACCCCGCGGTTCGGGCTGATCTTGGCCGCCCCGCCGAGCGGGACGATCCGCGCCCGCGTCTTCGGGTCGGTGTCCGCTTCCTTCGGCTCGACCGGCTGGTTCGCGCGGGCCGGCGGTTGGCCGACCGGGGCGGGCGGTTGGGCGAGGGCGGCGTTCGCCCCCATCATTCCGGCCACCGTCGCCACGCCGGCAGTCAGGAGCCGGCGGCGGAAAGTCGTAGTCAGGCGCATCCGTACACCTCGAATTTCGGGCGGGGGCGAGCGGGGGACACCCGTCGCGGTTGGGGACTCGCCGGAACGTCCGGCGGGTCGGGTCGTCGGCCGCCGGGTCCGTCCGGCGGCGGGTCGGTCGGGCGATCCGTCAGAGCGCCCGGCCGCCGGTGTCGGCCTTCGGCTCGTCCTTCGCCGGCGGCTCCGGAAGGTCGGCGGCCGTCACCGGCCCGATCTTCCGCAGCTCGCCGTTGGGCAGCTTCTCGAAGCGGATCCAGGTGGTCCCGCTGGCCCCCGACATCGACAGGTACTCGTACTGCGGCTGCGGCTTCCGCGCGACCTTCGGCAGTACCGGCGGCTCCGCCTTCGGGCCGGCCGCGTCCGGGCCGGGGGCCGGCTTCACCGGGTCCGGGTCCTTCCGGGCGACCGGCGGCGGGGCCACCTCCGCTATCTTCCCGCCCAGGTACGCGAGCGGGACGAACTGGTTCTCGGCCAAGTCCTTCTGGAGGAACCGGCCGACGTGTTCGGACAGCCGCCGCACGGCGTTCGCCGGCACCTGATCGACCGGCACTTCCTGATCCTTGAACGCCTCGGCCAGCAGTTCGGGCGTCAGTTCGGTCTGCGCCGGGATGTCCTTGGTCGCCACTTTGATCCGCACCGTTTCCGGCTTCACCGCCGGCGGGGCGGCCACCACCGCCGGCTTGTCGTCTTCCTTCTCCTTGTCGGTCAGGATGTCCCGGATGGCGTTCACCGTCAGTTCCTTGCCGTACTGGGACGCCTTGTCGTGGTCCGGGTGCCGCATCACCAGCCGCAACTGTGCGCCGCGGGCGATGGCCAGTTGGAACAGCTCGGTGTGTTCCGGCTTGACGGCCATGGACACCATGCTGACCCCCACATACGCCCCGCCGCCGCTGGCCATCCCGGTCGCGTCCTGGTTCACCGCCAGCACCAGCATGTCCAGGAACATCGGGAAGGCCACGTGCTGGGAGTTCTTCCGCTTCATCACCGACGCCCACACGTCCACATGCGTGCCGGGGCGGATGAACCCGCTGACGGCGGCGTCCGGCTGGATGGGCAGGGACATCATCCCGAACCCGGCCGGCGGGGCCATCATGCCGGTGGACGACACGTCCACCTTGTTGAACGGCTCGTCCGGCCGGTAGGTGCGGTTCATCACGTACTTGCCGGCCATCTCCTCGAGCGTCGGGATGTACTCGATCCCTTGCGGGGCGCTGTCCTTCGGGAAGCTCTTCATCTTCACCCACTTCGCCACTTCCTCGGCCGGGATGCGGGTGCCGATGGGGATCTCTTTCAAGGCGACCGGAATGGCCACCTCGTCCACCTTGGCCCGCCCCTTCGCCCCCATCTGGGAGGTGAGGACGGCCGCGATCAATCCGCAGACGACCGCCACCCCCACCAAGATCATGTTCTTCTGCTTCACGGTGTCACCCCTCGGATGTCGCGCGACGCCGATCGGCGGACCGTCCGGCCGGGGCGTTGTCGGTAGCGAACCCTAGAACGGACTTCTCCGTTCGCAAGGAAAGAACGGGTGGAAGCGTGTCTTCCCGTTCTCCCTCCTTTACGTCGTGTGGCGGAGTTAACACGCCCCTAGTTTCGGACGGTTCCGCCCGAAGCCTTCAGTTATTCCAGTCGGGCCGACCGTAGGGATTTTCGCCACCCTGCCAAAAGCGCCGCCACGACCGTTCACGACACCGGCGGGCTGACGCCGCGCCGTCGCCCGGGCGAACGGCGCGGCGTCAGCCCGCCGGTGTCGTGAACGGTCGGCCATCCGACCGGCCTTCACACCAGAAACAGCTTGTACCCCAGGTAGCCGAGGAAGCCGACGCACAGGGGCACCCCGTAGGGCAGCCGCACCCAGTTCTTGCGGCGGGAGTTGGCGCGCTCGGCGGCTTTGGCCGGGCCGTCCGTGAGCATCGTTTGCAAGTCGCCCAGGATGGCCGCGAAGTTGCCCTTGTTGGTGCCGAACTGACGGCGGGCGAACATCATCACCAGGCCGAACACGCCGCCCACGATGGCCCCCAGGCAGAACGCGCAGAAGATCACCTCGGCCCCGACGCCGATGCCGAAGTACGCGCCCACCCACGACCCGAACCCCATCTGCATCTTCACGTCCCCTTGCCCCATTCCCTGGATGAACAGCATGGGGAACAGCAGGGCGAACCCGATCGCGGTGCCGGCCAGCGCGGACCCGACGCCGCCGACGCCGGCGTCCACCCCGACGCCGCAGTCGTGCAGGACGCCCAGGTACCAGCCGGACACCACCAGCGACAGGGTGAGCCAGTTGGGCACCTTGAACGCCCACCCGTCGATGACGGCCGCCAGCACCATGCCGACGCACAGGACGGCGAGCGGGCCGAGCAGCGAGTACTGCTCCGGCACCGCCGCGAGGAACGCCTGGTGCGCGAGCCAGGCGGCGGCCACCCACAGGGCGGCCAGCACGGGCACGCGGGCCATGGACAGGACGAACGCGCGGTCGATGCCGAGCGAGTCGTCGGCCGCGCGGCGGGCGGCGGGGGGCGACAGGGTCAGGTCGGTAGCCATGAGCGTGACGGCCTCAACGGGCGTGGAAAAAGGGGACGTTGCCGGACCATAGCACGAAAACACGCGGGCCGGGCGCGAACGCCCGACCCGCGTGATGACAACCCACTGTCAGCCCATTCAGCTCGGCTTGATGGCGGACCCGACCTGGCTGAACGTCTGGTTGCTGGCCCCGCCGATGGCGGTCACGGCGGCGATGCACACCACGATGATGAGGGCCAGCATGACGGCGTATTCGACCGCCGTCGG
>Ga0105048_10011441_pt1 | contig 13999 bp, 16 predicted proteins | sample MAT05_FD_78382 | JGI IMG/M metagenome (GOLD analysis project Ga0105048, IMG submission 78382) | Freshwater microbial communities from Lake Fryxell liftoff mats and glacier meltwater in Antarctica - MAT-05 | ecosystem: Environmental > Aquatic > Freshwater > Ice > Liftoff microbial mat | place...
CCCGGGACGCAGTAGGTTTCGCACTTCGTGACTGGCACTTTCTTGGACACGGTCTTCATCGTCGTCACCGGCTCGCAGACCGTCCTGGAGACGTTCTTCATGCAGGTTTCCTGAACGTTCTTGTAGCAGGTTTCGCAGACCGTCTTCATGATCGTCTCGCAGACCGGCTTGCAGACGGTCGTGCAGACGTCGCGATAGTGGGTCTCGCATACCTTGCGGCACACGTTCTCGCAAACTTCCTTGCAGTGCGTTTCGGTCACGCACTTCTTGACCTGGTGGCAGGCCTTCTTGCAGTGGGTTTCGCACACCGGCTTGCAGACGGTGTAGCAGCACTGTTTGTAGCAAGTTTCCTGAACCTGCTTGTAGCAGGTGTAGGAGCAATCCTTGTAGTGCGTTTCATAGACCGGCTTGCAGACGGTTTCGCAACGCTTTTCCATGTGCGTTTCGCAAACCGGCTTGCAAACGGTCGTGTGGCATTCCTTCATGACCGTTTCGATGACCTTCTTATTGACGGTCTCCTGAACGGTCTTGTAGGCGGTTTCCTGCACCGACTTGTAGCAGGTCTTCTGCTCGTCGCGGTACAGGGTCTTGGTGACGGGCTTCATCACCGTTTCGTTAACGGTCTGGTGAACGACATGGAAACGCTTTTCCTGAACAGTGTCGTAGACCAGTTTGTAGCCCGGCTTGCTGCCGTTGGCGGCATCGCTGAAACTAGTCTGCGAATCGCCGCAGGAGTTACAGGTGCCGTACTTGGCGACGCCGCCCAGCGCGAACGCCTTACCTGACCCGAGCAGGGCCAGAACGGCAATCGCCAGCGGTGCGCCGATGCGAGTAAACATGCTTGTGGCCTCCTCACCGGCTCAGCCTGAGCCGGTTAACACACCCCGCGAACGGACCGGCGGTTGCTTGCCGCCGGGCTGACAGTCCAACTGTCGGGCCCCACCGGACCACCGATCGCAACGATCTTCGGACGCACTCAGGCGCCGAAGTGGATCCTCCAGCCGAGAATCGTTCCAAAGATATATCGGCGAGGTTGCCGCGGGCGATTCACGGTGTGCTTGCCGCAATGGCCCGATCTTTCCCCAACCGCGCCCGCTTCCAACGCTCGTAGCGGAATGGGCGAACGTGCCGTTGTTGCCGACTGTGTCGACGGTGCGGTACGTTCTCCGCCGGATGATCGGGGCCGCAAAACCGGCAGAGCCCGTAAAATTCAACTTGACTTCACCCTGCAAAACTGAGACGGATGGATACCGGCGACTCGCGCGCATGCTGTGTGGTTCCTCACGCCCCGGGACCCGAACGACAACAACACCAGGCCCGGCCTCAGGTCGGATGCCCCTGACTCGCACAACAGGAAAGCGGTGCCTTGATGATGCATTACTCGTGTGACCTCTGCGGCAAGGACATGGCCGAGGGGGCCGAAGAACGCTACGTCCTCAACATGGAAGTAGCCGCCGCCCATGACCCGACCGCGCTGACCGAAGATGATCTGGATGCCGACCACCTCGAAGAACTCGGCCAACTGATCGAGGAAGATGTCGACCTCGAACCGACCCCGCGACGAAGCGCCTTCCGTTATGACCTCTGCGGCGGCTGCCACGCCAAGTTCCTGGCCGACCCGCTCGGTCGCGAGGCGATGAAGTTCGAATTCAGCGCCAACTGACCTGACCAGTTGCCACAGTCATGCGATTCGGCCGGCTAGGGTTTCCGTGCCGGTCTCCTGTTTTCACCTTCCACTCAGGCATGCGTCGGTTAGAATTTCCTCAGAGGATTCACCGTGCCCGCCGTCGCAGCCTTCGGTTCCCTGAAGTTCGCCAACCGACTGAAGGAAGCGGGCGTGCCCGCTTCGCAGGCGGAAGCACACGCATACGCCATGGGAGACATCCCGGTCGCGTGTCAGCATGACTTGGCGACGAAGGGTGACATTGCCGCCCTGAAAGCCGATGTTGCAGCGGTTCGTGCGGAACTGAAGGCCGACATTGCGGTGCTTCGTGAAGAGTTCAAAGACCCCAAGCAGGAGATTCTTCAGGAGTTCGAGTCCTTCAAGAAGGAAATGGATCAGCGGTTCGACTCATTCAAGTTTGAAGTCAGAACAGACATTTCCGCGTTCCGCGAAGAGGTTAAGGCGGAGTTCAAGCAGATCCGCACAGAGTTTCACGGCGGGAATAAGCTGAATCGCTGGATACTCGGCGCGTTGTTTGCCGGAGTGGTTGCATTGGTGTTGATGGTTGTTCGACTGAGTATCCGTGGCCTGAATTGATCGAGAACCAACATGAAAGTTCAAACCTTCGGTATCGCCCTCGCGCTCTTCGCGCTCGGCCACGCAGGCACAGCCTACGGGCAACTGCGGACCATTCGCCAGCAGGCTCCGGCGCTGCCGCCGCCGACCATGATCCCGACGGAAGGCGCTCGCCAGAGCGCGTTGCCGTACAACGCGCCGCCGGTCTCGCCGATCCTGGCTCGGCCGAACCTGCGAGTGGGCGGCTACATCGGCGGCTACTTCCCGTACTACTTCAACGACTACGGGTACGGCAACGGCTACAACACGATCAACTACAACACGTTCAACATCAACGTCCCGCAGAACTACGTGCCGCCGCGCAACTTCGCCACGCCGGAAGCAACGGCCAACGAATTCCCGAACGTCGCCCGCCTGACCCTCCAGGTGCCGGTCAATGCCGAAGTCACCGTGAACGGCAAGAAGCTGGATATCGCCGGATCGCGCACGATTGAGTCGCCGGAATTGAAGGGAAACGACACCTACACCTTCGATGTCAAAGTGACCTGGATGCAGGTTACGAAGCAGATTGAGGAGAAACGGACGCTGACGATGAAGGCGGGCGACCTTCAAAGTCTTCAGTACCTTGCTATGCCGCAATCGATGGCAAAAGTGCAGTAGTGAACAAGCAGAGAGAGCGGGCCAAAAGCCCGCTCTCTCTGCTTGTTCATCACGTCTTCATCAAATCGCTGAATTTTCTTTGACCACCTCAACTCCGTGGTTATGATACCGGTCTGATAAATCGGGGTCATAACGACACACTTGCTGATCTCGATCCGGTTCGGACGCCTTGTCGGGCACGGAAGGCATGATGCCGCAATCCCCATTTTCGATTGTCTAAGGTGTCAGGTGAGCCGGGGCTCCGTGTGTTACCCCGCTCGGAAAGGGTCTGGCGATGGTCAATATTTACGTCGGCAATCTTGCATGGTCGTGCACGTCGGAAGACTTGCAGCAGCTGTTTTCGAGCCACGGAACGGTGGCGCGGGCGCAGGTAGTGATGGACCGGGAAACCGGGCGATCACGGGGTTTCGGCTTCGTCGAGATGGCGAGTCAGGGTGAAGCGCAGGCCGCCATTGCCGCCCTGAATGGTGCGGACATGAATGGTCGGCCGCTGACCGTCAACGAAGCAAAGCCGCGCGAAGCGCGCCCCTCCGGTGGCGGCGGCGGTGGCTACGGCGGCGGTGGAGGCGGCGGCCGGAGTGGCTACGGCGGTGGCGGTGGCGGGGGTGGAAGCGGTGGCTACGGCGGGGGCGGAGGCGGCCGTGGTGGCCGTTATTGAGCCAAGTCGAGTGGGAGTTCCTTCCCAATCGTCTATACTGAACGAATCGACCGGGCCGGAAGTGCCGGCGACGGACCAGTCCGTCGCCGACACTTCCGGCTACGTTCACTATGCTGCATGATCGGCAACCGGAGCCTGGGCAATGGCCAAAGAAGAAGCAATCGAAGTTGAAGGTCGAGTCAAGGAAGCGCTCGCCAATACTCAGTTCCGTATCGAACTCGACATCGGCGGCGAGGTGATCGCACACGTCGCCGGCCGGATGCGCAAGAATTTCATCCGCATCATCCCCGGCGACCGCGTGAAGGTCGAGATATCTCCATACGATCTAACGCGAGGTCGTATCGTTTATCGTGGTCGGTAATGTCCTTTCCGGGGTCCGTCAAACCGCATGGAAACAAGCAGACGGACGACTCTTCATCCCCCGGCAGTACCCCCATCAGGCCCTCCATCATGGACTGGCGTCGATTGTGATCGCGGCCACTCTTCTGCTGATGGCGCTCCCTACCTTGCAACTCGCATTTCTGCTTGAAATGTCCGGCTTTAAGGGACGGTCTACCTCCGACAAGCGCATGGTCGCCGGCTACGTCACGACCGGCGTCATTGAAGTCTTGTGCATGGTCGGGCTTGTCATCGCTATGCAAGGCCTGACCGCTGCTGGCCGAACGGGTGAACCCCGGGTGCTTCGCCGTGGTGGCGCTTTGCTCGCCGCTTTCACGGCGGTGGTTTGGCTGCTTGTCGGCGTCGCGTGGCATTCGACGGCGTGGCGGTTCCTCAGGCCGGATTGAGCGCTTTTCCTAACTTGCTTGCCTGCAACGACTTTATCGAAAATGCTTGACTTGCGTGCTTTGTTTTGCCATCCTATCTGGCGTAGTGTTTCCCCCAAATCGATGCTGACCAAGGAGGGTCATCCATGTTTTATCAAACCGAATCCAAAGCGCAGGGCTGGCGGGCTGTGGCCGTGTACGAAGATGGCCGGCCGGAAGCGCTCATTCTCATCGGCCGCTCATCGACACAAGTCCGGGCTGGCTATATTGAATCATTCATGGAACTGCTCGACGAAGAAGAGCGAGACAGCGTGCAGTCGATTGCATTGCAGCGCTGGCAGGGGGCTCCCGATGCCGGCCGCTGGATGCACCAGACCAACCTGAAAGTTCCCAGCAGCGCGGCCCTGTTGCGGGCGGCGGCATAAGCCACCGGCACCGAGTATTCCCATTCCCGGGCGCAATCCCGGGAACGGGAATGACCGACAAATGCGCAATCTTCTGCCTTTCTCTTGCAATTCCCCGTGAAAACATCTTCAATGAAGGCCCGGGCAGTCGGCATCCCCCTGCCGCCCCCGGCAGCAGTGCTCCGAAAGGGCCCGTCATGAACCCTTATGCCGCGATATGCGATGATTTCGGCATCTTCGCGTACTTGAACACGAAGCTTGAACTTCCTTCCTCGACTGAAACGGTCCTGCATTTCTTCGAAGCGATCCAGAAGTCGTTTCCCGACATGCGGCAGTTCGAACGAGGCGAAGCGGGTGAGTTCGTGCTTGAAGAAGACACCGACGAGGGCAGCTTGCGTTCGGTCACACTCGAGCCGCGCCGGCTTGCCAGCGCGCACATGAACCCCGATTCCCTCGAAGACGCGGATCGCCAGCATGAACGCGTACTGGATATCGCGCCGTACCATCTCGATCTGTCGTCGCTGAATTGCGATTCGCTTGATGTGTTGTTCACTTTCGATTTTATGTACCGTGGCAACCATCATGCCGTGGTGGCCGAGGCGTTGGCGCAGGGCTCCCCGTTTGAGGGGCTGCTGCAGCTTCCCGGCAGCCGGGTGACACACTTCGAGCCATCAATGATGGTCACGCTCGATGACGATGGCCGACTGCAGGCACGACTGTGGATCGAGACGCGAACGTCCGCCCAACAGGTGCAGTCAGGCAACTTTAACGAAATGCCGATCCGCGTCTACTTCCAGCTTCACCAGGAATGGTCGCGGCAGCCGTTCAAGTCGTTTTCCGAGGCCTACTGGCATCGCCGGCGCCTGGCGCAGGAGCTGGTGGAAAGCCATGTGCTTCCCGGGATTCTGCTGCCGTTGCAACAGACGATTGCCATGCGTTGATTGCGGTCCGCAGTTCGTACACTGTCTCAATTCCGACCGTGTACCCGAACTGTGGATTTCTCATGAACTTCAGCCACTTCGCGCAATCCCTCACGACTGAAACTGCGTTCGATGTCCTGGCCGTGGCCAAACGGCTCAAGGCCGCCGGTAAGGACGTCATCGAACTGCAGATCGGCGACAGTCCGTTCCCTTCGACGAAAAGCGCGCTGGCCGCCGGTAAACAGGCGATCGACGATGGGGCCACGCGCTATTGCCCGTCGATGGGCCTGCCGCAGTTCCGCGAAGTGATCGCTGCAACTGTGAGCAAGGAGTTCGGCATCGCCGCAAAGGCAGAGAACGTCGTCGTCGCGCCGGGGGCGAAGGTCTTCGAAACGTACTTCTGCGAACTGTTTGTCGAGCCCGGCGATGAGGTGCTGCTGTTCAGCCCGGCGTTCCCGACGTTCGAGCCGAATGTGCTACGCCGCGGCGGCGTGCCGGTCTACTCGCCACTGAAGCAGGAGAACGCGTTCCGTCCCAACCTGAAGGACGTCGAGCAGTTCGTCAACAGGCCGAAGGCCAAGGCGATCTTCCTCAACTCGCCACATAACCCGACCGGCGGCGTCGCCTCGAAGGATGATTTGAAGGCTATCGCCGACATCGTTCGCGGCATGCCGATCGCCGTGCTGAGCGATGAGCCGTACTGCCATATGGTCTGGCAGGGGGCGCATCACTCGTTGCTGGCCGAGCCGGGCATGATGGACCAGGTGATCGGCGCGTACACATTCAGCAAGTCATACAGCATGAGCGGCTGGCGAGTCGGCTTCGCGATCTCGAGCCCGAAGAACGTCGAGATGATCGGCAAGATGATCAACAGTTCGCTGTCATGCGTGCCGCCGATCACGCAGTTGGCGGCGATGAACGCGCTGCAGCATGACACAGTCGAACGCGATGAGACCATGCAGAAGTTCAAACGAAAGGTCGAACTGCTGGTTGATGCGCTTGGCACGGTGGATGGCGTCAATGTGCTGATGCCGGTCGGCACCTTCTATGTTTTCCCCGAAGTATCCGCGATCTGCAAGAAGCTGGGCATCAAGTCGCACGGCTTGGCGATGTACCTTCTCGAAGGGGCCGACGACAAGGCAGGCGTAGCCTGTCTGGGCGGCGAGTGCTTCGGCAGCGCGGGCCAAGGCTTCCTGCGCTTCAGTTGCGCTGAGCCCGATGACCGACTTGTCGCGGCGGTGGAGTTCATGAAGGAGGCAATCACACGGACTGATCGGGTGAAGAAGTACCTGGAGGCGAACCCGAAGTACTGTGCATAACGTGAGACTCTGGTGTTGGAGTGCCCATCATGAAAGTTCGAGTTCGACTCCACGAAAGTGCCAAGCGATCATGGCAGCGCTGGATCTGTTCGCTGGCCGCGAATGATGGCGATCGGCAGCGCTTCGTGGAACTTTACTTCGGGGAAATCAAGCGACTCATGAGTGAGCATGACGGCGTCCCTCCGGGAGCCATTCGGACTCGCGTTGGCAACCCTAAGCAATATGTGTGGGAGTTCCAGCAGAACTTTATCTGGATCAGGTACTGGCGAAAGACAATTGACGGTCCGCTTCGGCGACTTCTGATCGAAGAATTCTTGGATCCTCGGACCAGTTGATCGACGCGTTGAGTTCTTCAAACGTCATGCTGTTCTTCCAGTCAGGCTCACGATTTACCATTTGGCTCCACTCTTCGAGCGAGAGAAACGGAGGCTTTCGCAGCCCGCCGGCAGGTATGAAAAACCCGAGCGGTTGCTGGTTGTCGTATGTCAGCGCGAATTGACGCGTGCACTCGTCATTGCCGATCAAGTCACGCAGCAGCAGATGGAAAAGATCAACCTTCTCCTGTCGGCTCATCTCAGTCAGGTTGATCGGTTCGGCTGTCTCAGTCGCGTTCATGAAGCTACTCCTTCGTTCTCTTCTCCGTCAGCTTCGCCAACACCGCGTTCAGCGGCAGCGTGTTGAACACGTCCGATTTTTCCAGCCAGCCGCGTCGGGCCTCGTTGACGCCGTATGCGTAAAGCGCCAACTCTTCCGTTGAGTGGGCATCCGGGTTGATCACCAGGGGGATACCGAGCGCCTTCGCGCGTTTGCAGTGTCGCCAGTCGAGGTCAAGTCGCACGGGATGGGCATTGATCTCAATCATCTTTCCATGCTTCGCGGCCGACTTCAAGACGGCATCGAGATCGACTTTGTATCCTTCACGCCGCAGTAGCAGTCGGCCGGTGGCATGGCCCAGCATCGTCAACCGCGGATGAGCCAGCGCTTTGCAGATGCGGGCGGTCTGGTCTTCGACGCTCAGGTTGAAAAGCGTGTGGACGCTGCCGACAACATAGTCGAAGCCTGCCAATACATCATCGTCGTAGTCGAGCGAGCCATCCTCCAGAATGTCCGACTCGATCCCCTTCAGGATCCGGATTCCCTTCAAGCGGGCATTCAGTTCGTCGATCTCTTTCCACTGTTGGCGAACGCGCTCAACCGACAGCCCGTTGGCGACCTTCAACGACTGTGAATGATCGCCGATGCCGAAGTACTCGAAACCGAGCGCTATAGCGGCGAGCGCCATCTGCTCGAGACTGGCGTTGCCATCGCTGTAGGTCGAGTGGTTGTGGAACACCCCGCGGATGTCACTTTGCTCCAGAAGCTTCGGCAACTTGTGCTTCTCGGCCGCTTCGATCTCACCGCTGTCTTCGCGAAGCTCGGGCGGGATGAAATCAACTTCCAGCGATTTGAAAATGTCGGCCTCATCCTTGCATGCCACATTTCCCTTCTTGCCGGACAGTGCATATTCGTTGAGCGACCATCCGCGGTCGATCGCCCGCTGCCGCATCCGGATGTTGTGTTCCTTGCTGCCGGTGAAATAGTGCAGCGCGAACGGGAACGACTCGTCGGGCACCACGCGCAGGTCGGCATTGAGGACGATCTTCTCGCCACCGATCGACATCGCCGCGACGATCGATGACTTGGTGTCGCCATGCCCGACGACCTGCATCACTTCGGGCAACGCGACAAACGCATCCATGATCGGCTTCGCGTCTGCAGCACTGATCAGGATGTCAATGTCCTTGGCCGTCTCGCGCCGGCGGCGCAGCGAACCGCATAGCTCGCCGCGGATCACGCCGGGCAACTTCTTGAGTTGTTCGAGCAGGGACACCCCCAATGGAAATGCCTGATCGATGCGGACCCGTTGGCCGACCGTGCCCAGGAAGGCGATCCCTTCCAGGATCTTCGCTTGCGTCTTTGCGCCGAAGCCTTTGAGCTTCGCGACTTCGCCGGCGTTGCAAGCCGCTTCGAGTTTCGCAACGTCGTCGATCAACAGGTTGTCGTGAAGGGCCTTCACCTTCTTCGGACCCAAGCCGGGTATGCGAAGCATCTGTCGCAGACCCGGCGGCACTTCCGCGCGAAGTTCGTTCAGGAATGCCAGTTCGCCCGTCGTGACCAGTTCGGTGATCTTCTCGACCAATGTTGCGCCGATGCCACGTACTTCGCTTAGCCTGCCGGTGGCAATCAGTTCCTTGATTTCACCTTCCGCCAGTGCCAACGCGCGCGCGGCGTTGCGATACGCGTTGCAGCGGAACGCGTTCTCGCCCTTCAGTTCGAGTAGGAGGGCGGTCTCTTCGAGTGCGGCAGCGATGTCGTCTTTGGTCATGCGGAAATGATAGCGAAACGAACAGGGGGCTTACGCCCCCCGCTCGCCAAGTCGGGTTACGCCGCGATGCGTTCTTCGTCGGCACTGCGGGCCGGGTGGAGCATGATCTCAAGCGCGTTCACCATGCGGTCCGGGCCGCGTCCGTCGATGAGGCGCTTCGCACAACGCGACATGCCGACGCGTTCCAGTTGATCGCTCAGCAGGTTCTGCACCGCGTCGCGCAGGTCGCCGTTGCTGACCTTCTCCGCTTCGCCGAGATACAGGGCGGCCCCTTCCTCTTCCAGAATTCGGCCGTTGGAAATGTGCCGGGCATTCTGCGTCATCACGAATTGCGGGATGCCGACGCAGGCCATCTCGAGCGACCAGCCGTCGCCGGCCGTCAGCGCGAAATGAGCCCGCGGCAAACGCGTGCCGAGTTCGGACGGTTCGGTCAGCACTTCCAGCCGGCCCTTGTAGGTCTCGGCCAGTTCCTTCAGCTCGACGATCTGATGATGCTGGCTGCGGACGATGACGGAGATCTTGTCCACCCGTGACGCCGCCAGCAGTTCCTGGGCACGCAACAGTGACTGACCCGCGAAGTCGTCATCGCCCATGGCGATGATCGCGCGGTACGGCGGCTGCGGATCGATCGGGCGCATCGGCCGTTGCCGGCGGAAGATCGGCCGAACGATGGCGTAACGTCGGCCTAGACACGCCTGAGTGCCGCGTTCGAGATCGTAATCGCGAAGCTCGGGTCCGAGCAGCGGGTTGAAGACGAGCTTCGACGAGAACTGAGCGGACGCTTCCGAGTCGAGCACCGCGACCATCGCACCTGCTGAACCGATCTCGCGGAGGTATTCGGTCGAGACGCCGGGAGCGGCCACGATCACCGCGCTGGCACCCGTGCGGCGGATCTGGCGGATGGTTTCGTTGCAGTCTTCCGGCGAGCCGATCGGGTGATCCGCGGCCAGATATTCGTTGCCGCCACGGGCGACTTGCGACAGCAGCGGGAACGGCTCGTAGTTCCCCATGAAGTAGGCTGTCCGGCGACGGCGCTGCAGGGCGGCGGCGTAGGTCATGCATTGGTACAGGGCTTCCCAGCCGGAGGCTCGGGTGCCTTCGCAACGAAACAGAACGGGAGTACGGTCCATGTATATTCACCCTTGGAGGGTTGAAGGTTGGATCGATCACGGTGCGCACCCGGAGCGCAAACGCCTGGCAAAGCAGGCGCACGAGAGCGCAACGCGATCGGGTCTATCAACAGCAGGGGAGGTGGACCGAATGACGCAGCCTGGGCGGCTCGTCCAAGGAGGGGATCGACAAATAGGCCGGTCTGCATTCTCTGAGGATGCATTCCGGGGTGTCGTGCGAATCCGTTCTTCGGCACCTCTTCTCGCCGGGCCATCATGGCCACGGTTGTCGACGGTTCCGGCCATCGACGAGCGGGATTCTAATCGAGAATTTCGAATTCGGGAAAGGCCACTTTTCTTTGAGTGAGGAACGTGGAATTCGGAACGCGGAATTCAGAGCGTCCAATGCGGAATGCGGAATTCGGAATGCGGAAAAGCTCCGCTGGGGTTGCATCGCAGGTTCGGGCAGAATATCTCCCTTTGTCGTCGGCCGGTCTTCAATTCCGCATTCCGCATTCCGAGTTCCGCGTCGGAGGCATTCATATTGACCGGGAGCGAGGAAACGGCTCTAACCCGCGCGAGCCGGTCGCAAAGAGTGTTCCACGTGGAACGACACTGCGGATGGCGTGGTAAGTGGCGATCAGGGGGAAGAATCATGGAAGCAACGAAACCCCGACTGGGCCGTGGGCTCTCGGCTCTACTGAAGGAAAATCAACCGGACGCGGCCGAGGGTGGCTCGCGTCACGCTCTGCCGCTCAACCGGATTCAGCAGAACCCCAATCAGCCTCGCAAGTCGTTCGATGAAGACGAGATTGCGCACCTGACCGAGAGCATCCGCAACCATGGTGTGTTGCAACCGCTTGTCGTTCGCGCCTCGGGCGATCATTATCAGTTGATTGCCGGAGAACGCCGGCTGCGTGCCGCGCAGAAGGCGGGGCTGGCCGAAGTGCCCGTTCACATCGTCGACTTCAATGATCAGGAAGTGATGGAGGCCGCGCTGGCCGAGAACATCCAGCGCAGCGACCTTAATGCCATCGAAAAGGCGCACGGCTTCAAGGAATACCTTGACCGCTACAACGTCACGCAGGAAGTGCTGGCCCAACGCCTGGGGATGGATCGCACTTCGGTCAGCAACCTGGTCAACCTCCTGCACCTTCCGACCGAAGTTCAGGATGCCGTTCGCCTCGAACAGATCAGCCTTGGCCATGCCAAGATCCTGAAGGGGCTGGGCGATCCGGTCCGACAGGTCGCCCTGTGTAAAGAAGTGCTGATGAAGGGCCTATCGGTCAAAGCACTTGAGTTGATGGTGAAGCAACAGAAGGCCGAGCCGGTCGCTGAAGTAGCCAAGGCCGAAGTGGCGGATGCACCGGTCGAGAAGACCGCCCATGTGCAGGGCATCGAAGACGAACTGCGGCAGAAACTGGCCGTCAAATTCGAGATCCGGGTGAAGGCGAAGGACAAAGGCCAGTTCTTGATCGGCTTCGATTCGAACGACGACTTCGAACGCGTGATCGAAGCACTTCGAAGTTGAACAGGCCTTGCAACGGAAAACACTCGGGGTCATGTCGGCGGTTCGGGGGAGGCCCCGCCCCCGGCATGACCCCGCGGTCGTATTCGTCTGGTAAAGTACGCCGAACAGGATACGCTGTCGTTTGCCCCATCCTCCAGGGAGCCAGTCGAATGATCCGCATGCTCTTGGCCGGTTTCGTTGTTGTCAGCGCGATGGCAGGTCAGTCGCGCGCCGACGAGAAGTACAGCCCCGAAGGCAGCAACCTGGCGATCACGTTCCCGGCAGCGCCGAAGTCGGCCAAGCAGGATGTTGACGCTCCCTTCGGCAAGATCGTGATGAACTATGCGACATACGACGTCAATAAATCGCTGGCTATGATAGTGATGTATAACGACTATCCCGATGCGGTCGCCCAGGGGAATCCGCAGGATATGCTCGGCCGGGTGAAGGACGGGACGAAGGGAACTTCTGGAAAGGAACTGGCCGACAAGGAGATCACGCTGGGCAAGGTTCCCGGCCGTGACTTCCTGCTCGACAAGGAAGGCCAATTCTACCGCGCTCGCATTTATCTGGACGGCAATCGTCTGTATCAGGTGATTGTCAGTGGCGCGAAGAAGGACGAAGTGACCGGCGCCACGGCCGACAAGTTTCTCGATTCATTTGAAATCAGCAAGTGAACCTGCCTCGTCCAATCGCCCTCCCAGCGATACGATAAAGGAGACGGGGTGTAGCTCAGCCTGGTAGAGCGCCTGGTTTGGGACCAGGAAGTCGTCGGTTCAAATCCGGCCACCCCGAGTTTGGCTGTTCGTCGAGCGATGTGGCGGAGTTCGGCATGGAAACGAATGAGGCCGGGCAGAACGCGACAACGCAGTTGCAAACCGCGACGGCGTTGCTCGTCCAGAATCAGGCTGCGTTGTCAGATCAAATGGCGGCGAGCAAGCCTTACCACATCGAGAAAGAGCGAAGGCACCTCGACTACATAAAAGAAAGCCAATCGTCGAATGGCCAGAGTGGAGATAGAGTTCGCCGATATCAACTGCATTCTGAATGAGCACACACGCCAGATCGAACAACTGACCATCTCCTTCCGCGACAGGATCGGATTCAAGGGCTGATCGCCGGCACCCATCGCCTCACCAAAACCCCGTCTGGAGCACATGGACCACACGCATACTTCTCCAAAGCCGATTGCCCGCCTCTGGGTCCTGTTCCGACCCGAGAAGCGCGAACTGTGGATGATCATTTTCTTCGCGCTGTTCGTCTCGCTGTTGTCACTGGTCATCCCGATCGGCATTGAAGCCCTGGTGACCACGGTGATTTTCGGCGTCGCCGTGTGGCCGCTGATCTGGCTGGCGGGGATCATGCTGTTCTGCCTGGGTCTGGCAGGGTTTATCATCGCGATCGAGAATTACCTCGTCGAACTTCTGCAGCGCCGATTGTTTGTCCGTGTCATCGCCGATCTTGCATGGCGGTTGCCGCGGTTGTCGCTCGGTACCATACAGGACGCCAATGGTCCCAGCCTGCTCAACCGCTACTTCGAAATCATGACCATTCAGAAATCGCTCGGCACGCTGCTCCTCGAAGGCACGCGACTGACGATCACCAATTTCGTCGGGCTGGTGGTGCTGGCGTTCTACCATCCGCTCCTGCTCGCGTTCTCGCTCGGCCTGATCTTATTGCAGTTGATCCTGTTGCTGCTGGGTTGGGGCGGCGTGCGGACTTCGATCGACGAGTCGATCGAAAAGTACCGCATGGCAGACTGGCTCGAGGACATCGCCCGCCACCCGCGGATGTTCAAGACCGGCCACGGCCCCGCTTTCGCCTTCCATCACTGCGAAGCGATCACGCGTGAGTATCTTGCGAAGCGGTCCGCCCATTTTCAGATCGTCATGCGGCAGATTGCGTTCGGCTTGTCCCTGTACGTTGCTTCCAGCGTTCTGCTGCTCGGGTTGGGCGGCTACCTCGTCATCGTTCAGCAACTGACGATCGGCCAGCTCGTCGCCGCCGAATTGATCGTGGCGTTGATTGTTGGCAGCTTCGCCAAGATCGGC
>Ga0105048_10011444_pt1 | contig 13996 bp, 6 predicted proteins | sample MAT05_FD_78382 | JGI IMG/M metagenome (GOLD analysis project Ga0105048, IMG submission 78382) | Freshwater microbial communities from Lake Fryxell liftoff mats and glacier meltwater in Antarctica - MAT-05 | ecosystem: Environmental > Aquatic > Freshwater > Ice > Liftoff microbial mat | place...
CGCCCAGATAGCCAAAGGCAAAGCCCTTGCCCGAAATTGCCCCCAATTCGTCATGCTCTGACAGCGACGGCATCAGCGCGTTGGTGAAGATCGTCGCAAACTCCATCCCGACAAAGCCTATGCCGAAAAAGAACACCGCCCAGACCAGCATGCCGGCCTCGCCACCCGGGGCCACATACCAAAGTCCGTAGGCCCCCACGATATAGAACAGCGAAAACACCCAGACCCAGATCAGCCGCCGCCCGGTGCTGTCGGCAATCGCCCCCAGAAACGGGGCCAGAATGGCGATGATCAGCGAGGCGATGGTCAGCCCGTATCCCCAGTAGGATTGGGCGGCGGCCTTGGCGGCCTCGGCTTCCATCCCCTGACCCATGTAGTAGCCGCGCGCGATTTCGGCAAAGTAGGGCCCAAAGATGAAGGTAAGCAGCAGGGTGTTGTAGGGCTGCGATGCCCAGTCAAAAAAGAACCAGCCCCAGATGCGCTGCCTTGCTGTTCCCATGACCTGCCCCCCGGTTCTGTTTCGCCCGATGAAGCCTTACTTCGCCGATTTGCGCAAGCTGTCGATCAGGCGAGAGGGGGCCAGGGCCGCTGCGCATCCGCCGCGATCCACCCCTGCACCCAGTCCGGCAGCGGCGGGCTTGGCTCGGGTTGACCCAGCGCCCGCAGCACCTCGGACGGCGCCACCATGCCGGTTTTGCCGACGATGGCCGACCGCAGCAGCATCTGGCTGGTGCATTCTTCGCCCCGCCACATGCTTTGGCTGATGTAGATGAAACGGTCGTCCCAGCCGATGACGGTGCTGCGCATCTCGAACCGGTCGAACATCCGCACGCGGCGGCGGTAACGTGTCGAATTGCCAGCCACGGTCAGGCCCCAGCCCTTGTCCCTGGCAACCTGCTTGAACCCCATCCTGATCGCCATCGGGATCCGGCCAAGGTCATACAGCGTCAGTGTGCGGCCGTTGTTCAGCTCCATCCACGGGTCGATGTCCCAGGGCAGGCACATGTGCCGGCTGACATGGGTGCCGGTCATCGGCAGGGCCGACGCATGCCGGAACGTCCACAACTGGGCGAACATGCGGATATAGGGATACATCGCGGTCTCCTTTGCCCCGCCCTGCCCCGGTTGCGCCCAGGCGTCAAGGAAAACGCAGCGGCAGGTCTTGCGCGTGGGGGACGTGGCGGTTACCTCTGCCGCATCCTTTGGCAGTTGGAGCAGGCGATGAATTCGATCCGCGATATCCTGATGTTGGTCCTCGATATCGCCTATTGGATCATTCTGGCGCATGTGATCATGTCCTGGCTGATCAACTTTCAGGTGCTGAACCTGCGTCAGCCTCTGGTGGCGCAGATCTGGGAGGGGCTGAACCGAATTCTGGAGCCGGTCTATGGCCGGGTCCGCCGCCTGCTGCCGGCCACGGCGGGGGTCGATTTAGCGCCGCTGCTGGTGCTGCTTGCGGTGTTCGCGCTGCGGATCGTGGTCAACAACAACCTGTGATCGCGCCGGTGCGGGGGGCGATGCGCAGATGAATGAACCCTTGGCGCTGCTACATTCGGTTTTCGGTTTTCCCGAATTCCGCCCGGGTCAGGCCGAGATTGTCGACGCGGTGATGGCGGGCCGCAACGTGCTTGCCATCATGCCGACGGGCGGCGGAAAATCGCTGTGTTTCCAGTTGCCTGCGCTGTGCAAGCCCGGCGTGACGGTGGTCATTTCGCCGCTGATCGCCCTGATGCGGGATCAGGTCCGTGCGCTGCGGGCGGCGGGGGTGGTGGCGGGGGCGTTGACCTCGGGCAATACCGAACAGGAGACCGAAGAGGTGTTCTCGGCGCTGGATGACGGCTCTCTGAAACTCCTCTACATCGCTCCAGAGCGGTTGGCGGCGGCGGCGACCGTGCCGATGCTGCGCCGCGTCGGTGTCAGCCTGATCGCGGTGGACGAGGCGCATTGCGTGTCGCAGTGGGGCCACGACTTCCGCCCTGATTACCTCCGCATCGGTGCGTTGCGTCAGGCCTTGAACGTGCCGCTTGCCGCGTTCACCGCCACGGCGGATGAGGAAACCCGGACCGAGATCGTCACCCGGCTGTTCAACGGCACCCCGCCCGACACCTTTCTGCGCGGCTTTGACCGGCCGAACATCCATCTGGCCTTCGCCGTCAAGGACAGCCCGCGCACCCAGATCCTGACATTTGCCAAGGCGCGGCGGGGGCAGTCGGGCATCGTCTATTGCGGCACGCGGGCCAAGACCGAAGTGCTGGCGCAGGCGCTGCGCGAGGAAAAGCACGCGGCCTGCTTCTATCACGGAGGCATGGACCCCGAAGAGCGTCGCCGCGTCGAAATCCGGTTCCAGCAGGAAGACGGGCTGATCGTGGTGGCGACGATCGCCTTTGGCATGGGCATCGACAAGCCCGACATCCGCTGGGTCGCCCATGCCGATCTGCCGAAATCCATCGAAGGGTATTATCAGGAAATCGGTCGGGCCGGGCGCGATGGGGCGGCGGCGGAGACCCTGACGCTGTATGGCCCCGACGACATCCGTCTGCGCCGCACCCAGATCGACGAAGGCGCGGCGCCGCCCGACCGCAAGGCAGCAGACCATGCCCGGCTGAACGCGCTGCTGGGACTGGCCGAGGCGATGGCCTGCCGGCGGCAGGTGCTGCTGGGATATTTCGGCGAAACCTCGGGGCCCTGCGGCAACTGCGACCTGTGCGACCGGCCCGTGGCGGTGTTCGACGCGACCGAAGTGGTGCGCAAGGCGCTGTCGGCGATGCTGCGGACCGGCGAGTGGTTTGGCGCCGGGCACCTGATCGACATCCTGACCGGCACTGCGACCCCCAAGGTGCGCGAGCGGGGGCATGACCAGTTGCCGACCTTCGCCGTCGGGCGCGATCTGTCGAAACCGGCCTGGGGCGCCGTGTTCCGTCAGATGATGGGCCGCGATCTGGTGCGCCCGGACCCCGACCGGGGGGGCGCGCTGCGGATGACCGAAGCGGCGCGACCCATCCTGCGCGGCGAGGCCGCCATCAGCCTGCGCCGCGATACCGTGCAGTCGGCAACGCCGGGGCTGGTGGTCAAGGCAATGGTGGCTGAGGAACACGCCGACCTGCTGTCCGCCCTCAAGGCCAGGCGCCGGGCGCTGGCAGAGGCGGCGGGGGTGCCTGCCTACGTGATCTTTGCCGACCGGACGCTGATCGAGATGGCCGAACAGCGCCCCGCCACGCTTGACGCCATGATGGGCATCACCGGGGTCGGGGCTAAGAAGCTGGAAAGCTTTGGCGCGGTGTTTGTCGAGGTGATTACCGGGGCCAGCGCCCCCGGCCTGCATCCGGCACGGCGCAGGCTGGCAGGACAGGACGCGGGCCAGATCTTTGACCGGCTGGCCGAGGTGCAGTTGACACTGGCGCGCGGCGAGGATGGCACGGGCAAGCATCTGTCCTGCACGCAGGCCACCTTGCGTCACATCGCCGAATCCCGGCCATCGACCCTGTCAGACCTTGACCGGATCACCGGCATGGGGGGGCCAAAGACCGAACGGTTCGGCGCTGCGTTTCTGGCGGTGCTGCGGGGCGACTGACGGCTCAGGTGCCGGTCATTGCCACCGGCTGCGGTTCGGGCTCCACCACCGGCAGCGCGTCGGGAGGGCAGAATTCGATCAGCACCTCGGCCAGCGCCGCCTTGCGCAACGGTTTGGTCATGTAGCGGTCGATCCCCGCCGCCAGAATGTCAGCCGCATCGCCATCCATCGCGTGGGCCGTCAGGGCGATGATCGGCACATGCTCCCCCGCCCGTTCCAGCGCGCGAATGGCGCGGGCCGCCTCTCGGCCATCCATTTCCGGCATCGAGATGTCCATGAACACCAGATCCGGCTTGATCGTGCCGAACAGCGCCACCGCCTCAACTCCGTTGTTCGCGAAGGTCAGCTCGATTTCCAGATCCTTGACCATCTTGTTGAACACCAGCTGGTTGGTCTGGTTGTCTTCGGCCGTCAGCACCCGCATCCGTCGGGGGGTGGCGGGCAGCTCCGGCACCGGCGGCGCGTCGGACACCGTGAGGTCCTGCAGGCGGCGATAGAGATCGGAGCGCAGGATCGGCTTTTGCAGGATCATCGCCAGAGCCGCCGCCTGATCATGCTCGCGCGCCTGCGCCGGATGAGACGACAACAGCACGACCGGTGCGGTGATGCCGGCGGCGCGGATGCGGGTCGCCAGCGTCACGCCGTCCATCTCGGGCATGTTGTGATCGGTCAGGATCACGTCGAAATCTGTGTCCCGCGCCAGCAGGTCCAGCGCGTCGGCCCCCGACCGGCACAGCGTCACCGCAATGCCGCAGGTCACCAGTTGCCGTTCCAGGATGGTGCGGTTGATGAACTGGTCATCGACCACCAGCATCCGGCGGATCGACAGCGGCAACACCGGCGTGACCGCCTCTTCCGCGATGGGCAGGTCAAGCCGGAAGCCAAAGCATGACCCCTTGCCAAGCTCGCTGTCCACCCACACTTCGCCGCCCATCCGTTCGATCAGGCTCCTGGTGATGGCGAGGCCCAGACCCGTGCCCTCGAACTTGCGGTTGGCGGCGGATTCAACCTGATTGAACTCGCCAAAAATGTGACCCAGATGTTCAGGCGCGATGCCGATGCCGGTGTCCTCGATCGTGACGTGCAGCCGATGGCCGCCGGTTTCGGATTCCAGCCCCACGATCCGGATCAGGACATGGCCGTGATCCGTGAACTTCACGGCATTGCCCAGAAGGTTGATCATGACCTGCCGCAACCGGCCCTGATCGCCGACAAAGCGGGTGGGCAGGAACATGTCGAAGTCTATCATGATATCCAGCCCCTTGGCCCGGGCGCGCGGTTGCAGCAACATCGTCACTTCGTGAATCAGGCGTTCCAGATCAAAGGGTTCGGGGTGCAGCGTCACCCGTTCTGCCTCGATCTTGGAGTAATCCAGAATGTCATTGATGATCACCAGAAGCGCCTCGCCCGACGACCGGATGGTTTCGGCGAACAGCCGCTGTTCTTCGGTCAGGGCGGTGTCGCACAACAGTTCGGCCATGCCGACCACCCCGTTCATCGGCGTGCGGATCTCGTGGCTCATGTTGGCCAGAAAGGCGGATTTCGCCCGGTTGGCGGCCTCTGCCGCCTCACGCGCGGCCTGCAGCGCCGCCTGCTGTTCCTTGAGCGGGGTGATGTCCACCCGCAGCCCGACCAGACCGCCGTCAGGCGTCGGCTGATCGTAGGCCCGGATCCAGCGGCCGCCGGTCAGTTCGATCTCGGCATTGCCGTTCGGCGTCCGGTGCTGCTGCAGCCGGGTGGAAAGCCATTCTTCCTCGCGGCCATTGGCATCGGGGTATTGGCCATGCGCCAGCCCATAGCGAATGATATCCTCAAAGGTGGTGCCGGGCACGATGGCCGGCGCGGTGATGGAATAGATGTCGCGGTAACGCTGGTTGCAGGTCAACAGGCGGTCCTCTCTGTCATAAAGCACAAACCCATCGGGAATCGCCTCGATCGCGGCCCAGATGCGCATCTGTTCGGTAATGTTGATGGCAAGGCTGACCATGTCGCCATCACGGGCGCGGCGGTCCATCAGCCGGGCCCAGATGCCGTTGCGGAACTGCACGACGCGGGGGCTGATCGGATCGGAGTCCAATCGGGCGAGCATCTCGGCGACCCAGGCATCGACCGGGGTCTCGCCAAGCTCGACGATGCCCGCATCGGCCGCAACTTGCAACACCTCGGCATAGCTGATGCCGGGGCCCACGTCATGGCCATCGAACACCGCAAGATAGGCCCGGTTCGCGGTGATCATGCGCAAGTTGCTGTCGTAGACCGCAAACCCGTCGCGGATCGTGTTGATGCTGTCCCACAGCCGGCGCTCGGCCATCACGGCAGCGGTATGGGCCTGTTCCAGATCGGTCAGAAAGCGCGAGTTCTGCCCTTTCAGCGCCTCTGCCTCGGACAGGGCCGACCGCACGACCTGCCGTTGCTCGACGATCTGGTCGGACAGCGACCGCGCGTGCAGGGCGAGTTTCTCATTCGCGGCAAACAGTTCGCGGCTTTTCTGTTCCAGCAGGCGTTCCGCCGCCAGCCGCGCCCTGCGTTCTTTTGCCAACCGCTCTGCAATTTCCATGCCAGGCCTATCGTCATTCTGCCGGGCAATCTTCTGATCCGCCCCGAGTCTCAAGACATACTGTCTCGGGTCACATTCGCCGAGTTGGGTGAACAGAAACTTAAGATGACAAATCCCGTCCGGCACGGCCATGGCACGGCGAATCCTTGCCAGTCCGGCCCGCAGCATGCGAACGTCGGAGTATAACCAAAGGGGTTTTTTCATGCGTGGTATTGCGTTGGCGGTTTGGGCAGCGGTGTTGGGCTGTGCGGTTGGTCTTGGTGCGGCACCGGTTGCGGCGCAGACGCTGATCCCGGAAAAGCGGCTGGTGCTGAGCGAGGACGCCGACCTTCCGGGCGGCGACATCGCCTCGATCTTCGACACCACGCTGGACGCCTGCGAGCGGGCCTGTCTGGCCAATCAGTCCTGCACGGCCTTCACCTTCAACACCCGCAACGGCTCGTGCTTTGTCAAATCCGAACCCGGCGAGGCGGCGGTGTTCGCAGGGGCCTACTCGGGCCTCGTGATCACCTCGGCGGCCGGTGTGGAAACCCGCGCGATCAAGCGGCGGGCGGAACTGGCATTTCTGCCGGATTGGGACATTGCCGCGGCCACCACACAGGCGGCCGACCTGGCGAACCAGCATGTGACCAACGGCTGGACCGCAGCCGAGCATCTGGTGTCAGCCGCGCAGGCCGAAGCGGAGGGCAATTTCGAACAGGCCAGCCGGTTCACGGGGGCCGCGATCAACCGGTCGGACCTCGCCACGGACTGGGCCGAATATGCCCGGCGGCTGCTGGCGGCGGCAAACGTGCCCGGTGCCAACCAGACCCTGCGCGAGCGCAGCTTTCACGCGTCGATGAACGCCTATCTGCGGGCCGACAACCCGGCGCTGCAGCACACGATCCTGGTCCAGATGGGTCAGGGCCTGGAGCAGGCCGGCCGTGGCCGCGACACCGTGCAGGCCCTGCGGCTGGCGCAATCGCTGCAGGCACGCGACGATACGGCGGCGGCGCTGGACGATGCCATCAGCAAATACGGCTTCCGCGTTGTCGACAACGAAGTGCAGGCCGACAGCGCCCGCCCGCGCATCTGCGCCAATTTCTCTGAAAATCTGGTGGCGACCGGGGTGGATTATTCGACCTTCGTGCAGATGCCCACCCCCGGCATGTCGGTGGCGTTCGACGGCTATCGGCAGTTGTGCGTCGAGGGCGTCACCCGGGGTGAACGGCTGACCGTCACCTTCCGCGAGGGGCTGCCGGCGGCGGATGGCCAGACCCTGACCAAATCGGTGCCGATCACCACCTATGTCCGCGACCGCAGTGCCGGCGTGCGCTTTCCGGGGCGTGGCTATGTGCTGCCACGGTCGGGCGGGGCGGCGGTGCCGGTCGAGTCGGTGAACACCGAAAAGCTGGACTTGTCGCTGTTCCGGGTGACCGACCGCAACATGCTGCGCGCCTTGCAGAACGGCTATTTCGGCGCGCCGATGGCCGACTATCAGGAAGAGTATTTCGATGGCGAGATCGGCTCGGAAATCTGGACCGGCGCGGCCGACGTGCGGCAAGAGATCAACGTCGACGTGACCACGCGCCTGCCGATGGACGCGGCGATTGCCGGTCAACCGGCGGGCATCTATGTGCTGCGCGCCTCGGTGCCCGGGGTCGACCCCTATGTCACCCCGGCGGGCTGGCAGTGGTTCATCATCTCTGATCTGGGCATGACAACGATGAGCGGCGTCGACGGGCTGCATGTCTTTGTCCGCTCACTGGGCACGGCTGCGGCCAAGTCGGGTGCTACGGTCGAACTGCTGAGCAGGGCCAACGACGTGCTGGCAACGGCGACGGTCGATGACCAGGGCTATGCCCGGTTCGACGCGGGCCTGCTGCGGGGCAAGGGCGGCGCATCGCCTGCGCTGGTCGTGGCGCGCGAGGGCGAGGGCGACATCGCCTTCCTGTCGCTGACCGATCCGGAATTCGACCTGTCGGACCGGGGTGTCGAGGGGCGCGAGCCTGCGCCGCCCGTCGATGTCTTCCTGACCACCGATCGTGGGGCCTACCGGGCGGGCGAGACGGTTTATGCAACGGCGCTGGCCCGCGATCCGACGGCAGAGGCGGTGGTTGGCCTGCCGCTGACGGCGGTGCTGCTGCGGCCGGACGGCGTGGAATACGCCCGCGCGCTGGTGGATGACGGCGGTCAGGGCGGGCATGTCTTTGCCCTGCCGATTGCCGGATCGGCCCCGCGCGGGGTCTGGCGGCTGGAGGTGCTGGCCGATCAGGACGCCGCCGCCCTGGCCACCACCACGTTTCTGGTCGAGGATTTTCTGCCCGAACGCATTGATTTCGACCTGACGCTGGCCGATGCCCCGATCCGTCTGGGCGACACGCCGCAACTGACGGTCGATGCCCGCTATCTGTTCGGCGCACCGGGTGCTGATCTGGCGATCGAAGGCGAAGTGCTGCTGTGGGCGGCGCAGGGGCTGGAGCAATGGCCGGGCTATGTGTTCGGCCGCCACACCGACCCGTTCGCCGCGCGCATCGAGTCGTTCGGCGGCACGCGGACCGATGACAGCGGCAAGGCCCTGATCGACGTGACATTGCCCGAGGTGGAAGACCCGCTGCGCCCGCTGGAGGCGCGGATCACCGTGCGGGTGGCCGAAGGATCGGGCCGCCCGGTGGAGCGCCGGATTTCGCGCCTGCTGACGCCCTCGGCCCCGATGATCGGCGTCAAGCCGATGTTCGACGAGGTGGTCCGGGAAGACACCGACGCGCGGTTCAGCCTGATCGGCGTTGGGGCCGATGCGGCCCTGTCGCCGATGCCTGTGGTCTGGACCGTGACGCGGATCGAGACGAATTACCAATGGTATCAAAGCTATGGCTCATGGAATTGGGAACCCGTGATCTCGCGCTCGATCGTCGCCGAAGGCACGGCCGAGCTTGGCAACGCTCCGGTCGAGATTGCCGCTCCGGTGCAGTGGGGCGCGTATGAGGTGACGGTGGAGCGCAGCGACGGTCAGTCGGCCGCCACGTCGACCACGTTCTATGCCGGCTGGTATGCGCCTGCCGACACGTCAGAGACGCCCGACACGCTGGAGTTGTCGCTTGACAAGACGGCCTACAAACCCGGCGAGACGGCGATGCTGCGGATCGTCCCGCGGGCAGCGGGAACCGCGCTGGTCACCGTGTTGTCGAACCGGCTGGTGGCGATGCAGGCGGTCGAGGTGACCGAGGGCGAGAATGTGATTCCCCTTGCCGTCACCGATGAATGGGGCGCGGGTGTGTATGTCACAGCCTCGGTCCTGCGGCCGATGGACGTGGCGGCGGGTCGCAACCCGGCCCGTGCGCTGGGTCTGACCCATGCGGCGATTGATCCGGGCGCGCGGGCGCTGTCCGCGACCATTGAAACAGCGGCGGAAGCCGCCCCGCGCGGGCCGATGGAGATTGCGGTCAAGGTCGACGGTCTGACCGAGGGCGATACAGCCTATGCCACCATTGCGGCGATCGACGTGGGCATCCTGAACCTCACGGGCTTTGAGGCGCCGGATCCGCAGGGCCACTATTTCGGCCAGCGCAAACTGGGCGTGGGCATCCGCGACATCTATGGCCGGCTGATCGACGGGTTGAACGGGGCCGAAGGCACGGTCCGGTCGGGTGGCGATGCCGGCGCGGGCGCGCGGCTGCAGACCCCGCCGCCGACCGAAGAACTGGTCGCCTATTTCACCGGGCCGGTGCAAGTGGGGGCCGACGGCTATGCCCGCGCCAGCTTTGATCTGCCGTCGTTCAACGGCACGGTCAAGGTGATGGCGGTGGTCTGGTCGGCCAAGGGCGTGGGTCAGGCGCAGGCCGATGTTCTGGTCCGCGACCCTGTCGTGGTGACAGCCAGCATACCGCGCTTCATGGCTCCGGGCGACGAGTCGCGCCTGCTGCTGGAGATTGTCCACGCCACCGGCCCCAGCGGCCGCATGTCGCTGGATGTGTCGTCCACGGGGCTGACGGTTGGCGATGTGCCGTCGGGCTTTGATCTGGGCGACAAGGCCAAGGTCGTCTACTCGGTGCCGGTCACGGCAGGCGAGGCCGGCCTGGCGACCATCGATGTCGCTGTGGTCACGCCCGACGGCAAGCAGCTGAAAAAAACCCTGACCATCCCGGTGCAGATCAACGATCCCGAAGTGGTGCGGGTGTCGCGGCTGGACCTGGCTCAGGGGCAAAGCTTTACCTTCGACGCCGACGTGTTTGCCGGTCTGATGCCCGGATCGGGCAAGGCGACGATGGCGGTGGGGCCGATTGCCCGGCTGAACGCGCCGGGGCTGTTGGCGTCGCTGGACCGCAATCCCTATGGCTGCACGGAACAGATGACCTCCAAAGCCCTGCCGCTGCTGTATTTCGACGAGGTGGCCCGGGCGATGAACCTGCCTGGTTCGGCCAACATCAAGGTTCGCATCGAACAGGCCGTGGCCGAGATTCTGACCAACCAAAGCGCGTCGGGGGGCTTTGGCCTGTGGGGGCCCAGCGAAGGCGACATGTGGCTTGACGCGTTTGTCACCGATTTCCTCAGCCGGGCGCGGGCGCGGGGGTATCAGGTGCCCGACATCGCCTTCCGTCAGGCGCTGGACAATCTGCGCAATCAGGTCAACTACCAGCCCGATTTCGACACCGGAGGCGAGGCGTTGGCCTATGCGCTGATGGTGCTTGCCCGGGAAGGGGCGGCGGCGATCGGCGATCTGCGCTACTATGCCGATGTCAAGGGCGATGCCTTCAGCACCGCCATCGCCCAGGCCCAACTCGGCGCGGCATTGGCAAGCTATGGCGATCAGCCGCGCGCCGATGCGATGTTCCGCCGCGCGGCGGTCAAGCTGGACACCGCAACGGGCCGCGAGACCGAGCAGCTGTTCCGCGCCGATTATGGCACCAATTACCGCGATGCGGCGGCGGTGCTGACGCTGGCGGTGGAATCGGGGTCCACCGCTGTGGACCGCGAGGTGTTGACCGACCGGATCGCCACCTCGGACGTGCTGTCGACCCAGGAGGCCACCTGGGCGCTGCTGGCGGCCAACGCGCTGATCGACCGGCCGGGGGCCGATGGCATCACCATCAACGGCGAACCGGCCACCGGCCCGCTGGTGCGTGTGCTCGACAACCGGGCCGATGCGCCGTTCGTGGTCGCCAACGGATCAGACGCCGATACCACGCTGACCGTCACCACCTATGGCGTTCCGTCCGAACCCGAACCGGCAGGCGGCACCGGATATGCCATCACCCGCAGCTACTACACGCTGGAGGGCGAGCCTGCGTCGCTGGACGCGCTGACGGTCGGCACGCGGCTGGTGACAGTGCTGGAAGTGACGCCGTTCGGGCGCGGCGAGGCGCGGCTGATGGTGTCTGACCCCCTGCCCGCCGGGTTCGAGATCGACAACCCCAACCTGATCACCGGCGGGTCGCTGTCGAGCCTGTCGGGCTTCGGGCTTGAAACCGACGTTGCCCACTCCGAGTTCCGGCAGGATCGGTTCCTGACCGCAATCGACCGGTTTGGCAACCAGCCGTTCAAGCTGGCCTATATCGTGCGCGCGGTGTCGCCGGGCACGTTCCATCACCCGGCAGCCTCGGTCGAAGACATGTATCGCCCTGATTTCATGGCACGTTCCGAAACCGGGCGCATCGTCATCGCAGAGTGATGCGGGCGCGCCTGATCTTTGGCATCGCGGCGGGGCTCTGGCTTGCCGCGATGGGGCGCGACAGGGTTGACGCCTGGATCGACGCGACAGTGCTGCCGCCGCTGGTGGTGGAAACCTCGGTCGAGGTGGTCGACCGCGACGGTCGCCTGCTGCGCGCCTATACCGTGGCCGATGGCCGATGGCGCATGGCGGTGCAGCCGCAGGGCGTTGATCAAGGCTATGTGGCGTTGCTGATCGCCTATGAGGACAAACGGTTTTACCGGCACAACGGCGTCGATCTGCGGGCGGTGGTGCGGGCTGTTGGGCAGGCGGTCTGGAACGGGCGGGTGGTGTCTGGCGGATCGACGCTGAGCATGCAGGTCGCGCGGCTCTTGGAAAACAGCGGCACCGGGGCGTTGGGGGGCAAGATGCGGCAGGCCCGGGTTGCGATGGCGTTGGAACGGCGGTTGTCGAAAGACCAGATTCTGCAGCTTTATCTGCACCTTGCCCCCTATGGCGGCAACCTGGAAGGGGTGCGGGCGGCGACACTTTCGTATTTCGGCAAGGAGCCGCGGCGGCTGACCCCGGCCGAGGCGGCGTTGCTGGTGGCCATTCCGCAGGCCCCCGAATCCCGCAGGCCAGACCGATTTGCCGAGGCCTCATCCGACGGCCGCGACCGCGTTCTGGCCCGCGCGCTAAGCGACGGGATCTATGAGTCCGATCAGGTGGTTGCGGCGCGGACAGAGCGGGTGCCAAGCCTGCGGCGACCCTTTCCGTCGCTGGCGCCGCATCTGGCGGACCGGGCGCGGGCCGACGGTCGCCTGCGGCTGACGATCGACCGCGATCTGCAGACCGCGCTCGAGGCGCTGGCACAGGACGTGGTCGCGGGCCACGGTGCCCGGTTGGGCGTTGCGCTGGTGGTGGCCGATCACCGGTCGGGCGAGGTGCTGGCGCAGGTCGGCTCTGCCGGGTTCCGCGACGATGCACGGGCGGGATTCGTCGACATGACCACGGCGCTGCGCAGCCCGGGTTCGACGCTCAAGCCTCTGATCTACGGGCTGTCTTTTGACGAAGGGCTGGCGCATCCCGAGACCCTGATCGACGACCGCCCGATGGATTTCGGCGGCTACCGGCCGCAGAATTTCGACCGGCAGTATCGCGGCGAGGTGCGGGTGCGCGAGGCGCTGCAGATGTCGCTGAACATTCCCGTCGTCGCCCTGACCGAGGCGATGGGACCAGCGCGGCTGCTGCAGGCACTGGACAAATCGGGGGTGAAGTTTGCGTTGCCGGCGGGCCAGCCGGGGCTGGCGGTCGCCCTGGGCGGGGTCGGGGTGACGCTGCATGATCTGGTTCAGATGTATGCGGCCATCGCACGGGGCGGGGTGTCGCTGCCCCTGACCAGTTATCTGGAGGGGGACAGGGCCGAGGGGCAGCGGGTGCTGAGCGCCTCGGCGGCGTGGCAGGTGGCCGATATTCTGGCGGGGCTCGCACCGCCGCCGGGCGCGCCGGGCAACCGACTGGCCTACAAGACCGGCACCAGCTATGGCCACCGCGATGCCTGGGCGGTCGGATTTGACGGGCAGCATGTCATCGGCGTCTGGCTGGGGCGGCCGGACGGCACGCCGGTGCCGGGGGTGTTCGGTGCCGATCTGGCGGCTCCGGTGCTGTTTCAGGCCTTCAGCCGCCTGAAGCCGGGCCTTGCGCCGCAGCCTCTGGCCCCGCCTTCTACGCTGTTGATATCAAATGCACAATTGCCGCAGCCCTTGCAGCATTTCCGCAGCCGACAGGCGGTGTTCGAAGCGTCGCAGGATGCGCCGGCCGTCGCATTTCCACCTGATGGGGCCGAGGTCGAATTGCTGCCCGACGGGCTGATGGTGCGGGTGCGCGGCGGAACGGCGCCGTTTACCTGGCTGGTCGATGGCGCGCCCGTGGCGGTGTCGATGCGGGGCCGCGAGGCGATGCTGGGCGATCTGGGCCGCGGGTTCGTGACCGTTTCGGTCATTGATGCCACGGGCCGGTCAGCCCGGTCGCAGGTCCGGCTGCGCTGACAGCGTGACACCCGCTCGATGGCCAATGCGATGCCTGACCGCCGCCGAAGCACATGGTGATCAGCGCGGTCCTGCCGCCCGTCCGCTCCATTTCATGCAGCGTCTTGACCACCCGCATCGCCCCGGTCGCCCCGACCGTATGGCCAAGCGCCACCGCGCCGCCGTTGGGGTTGACACGGCCGGGGTCGAAGCCA
>Ga0105048_10011450_pt1 | contig 13993 bp, 8 predicted proteins | sample MAT05_FD_78382 | JGI IMG/M metagenome (GOLD analysis project Ga0105048, IMG submission 78382) | Freshwater microbial communities from Lake Fryxell liftoff mats and glacier meltwater in Antarctica - MAT-05 | ecosystem: Environmental > Aquatic > Freshwater > Ice > Liftoff microbial mat | place...
CTCAGTCTGGGGGAAACAGGCATTTCTGGGCAGGGTCACCAAGCCTCCATCTGTTACCCGGCTTTGAACCCTGTCCGTTTCGCTGGGCGGCTCCACACCCGTCTTCGGGTTGCTCCCCGGCAGCGCGGCGCTGAACGTCGGCGGGGATCCGGCGGCCGTGCTCGGCCGCCCACTCGACACCGACCAGCGGGGCTTCCCGCGCCGCTCGGGAACCTCCTGGGACGCCGGCGCGGTGGAGAACACCTCCAGGGACGTCGTGACCCTCTACGACTTCCCCACACTGGTGATGCAGGACTCGGTGCTCAAGGGGACGATGACGGTGTTCGTCGGCGACGGGGTGAGCAGCCTCCGCCTGGAGGGCACCCAGACCAACGGCGGGCCGGTCGCCCTGACGCCCTTCAACCGCCCAGCCGGTTGGACGTTGACGAGCACGCCGACCGGTTACGTTCTGGAGGCTACCAACCCGGCACCGGGGCAGTACACCATGCCGGTCAGCATGTACGTCATCTCTCAGGTCAACAGCGGGACGCCGATCCAACTCCAGTTCGTCGGTTCGTCGAGTCCCGGTGCGACCGGGGTGACGACCAGCCGGACGGTCACCGTGGAGTACCCGGCTCCCAGGATCACCTCCGTGTCTCCAAGCACCGTGGACGAGAGCAGTACGGTGAACCTGACCGTTCGCGGTGTCGGGTTCGGGCCGGGGTCCACCGTGCGATGGAACGGGACCGACGCGGCGACCCAGTTCGTGGACGGCACCCAGTTGACCGCGACCGTCCCGGCGGCCCTCGTGTACCCGGGCACCGTGAGCGTGACGGTGTTCACCCCCTCCCCCGGCGGCGGGACCTCGTCAGCCGCGTTCGTGACCGTCAACGACCTGCCGCCGTCCATCGTGGTGAGCGGGACGGGGGCGGCCGCCGAGGGTTCGCCCTACACGCTCAACCTGGGGCCCGCCACCGACCCGGTGACGTGGTGGGGCGTCCAATGGGGGGACGGGACCAGAGACGCCTATACCTCCGGGGGTACCGTCTCTCACACGTACGCCGACAACGGCACCTACGTCGTGACGGTGGACCTGGTCGTGGACGGCCGCGTTGTCATGAACGCCGGCAACGCGCACTCTGTCGCCGTGGAGAACGTCGCCCCGACGCCGACGATCACGGCACTGAGCAACCCGCGGGTCGAGGGGACCGCCATCACGGTCGAGGGCTCGGCGATCGACCCGGCGGGCGTGAACGACACGATCATCCTGGCGTGGATCGTCACCGACCCCGACGGGTTCACCGCATTTGGGAACGGCAGCAGCGTCACTTTCACCCCGCCGGACGACGGGGAATACGAAGTGTCCTTGTACGCCTTCGACGAGGACGGCGGGGTGAGTGTGGCGGCGACCACGACGGTGGGCGTGATGAACGCGGACCCGGTCCCGTCGATCACGGCGGTGAGCAGTCCGACGGTGGCAGGAGCGGCGATCACCGTGACAGGCTCGGCGACCGACCCGGGGGGGGCCAACGACGCCCTCACGCTGGAGTGGAGCATCGAAGGGCCCGGCGGGTTCTCGGCGAACGGGGCCGGGTCGAGCGTGACGTTCATGCCGCCGGCCGACGGGGAGTACACCGTCACCCTGACGGCCGATGACACCGAGGGTGGGCTTGGAGAGACGAGGATCACCCTCAACGTGGGAGTCGCGAACCCCACGCCGACGATCACGGCGGTGAGCAGCCCGGCGGTGGAGGGGACACCGATCACCCTGACCGGGTCGGGGACCAACCCGGCGGGCGTAAGCGGCTCCATCACGCTGGCGTGGACGGTGAACAACCCCAGCACCGGGCTCACTCTCAGGGGGAGCGGGCCGAGCTTCACGTTCACCCCACCGGACGACGGAAGGTATTACGTGTACCTGACCGCCTCCAACGAGTTCGGCGGGTTGGCCGAGACGAGGCTCACTCTCAACGTGGCGAACATGCCCCCAGTGCCGACGATCGAGTCGGTGAGCAACCCGCGTGTCGAGGGGACTCCGATCACCGTGACCGGGTCGGCCGTGGACCCGGCTGGCGTGAACGACACGGTCGACCTGGCGTGGGAGGTCACCGGCCCCGGCGGGTTCACCGACATCGGGGGCGGGTCGAGTTTCACCTTCACCCCGCCGGACGACGGGACGTACACGGTGTCCCTGTACGGTTCCGACGAGGACATGGGGCTGAGCGAGCCGGCAACGACGACGGTCGTCGTGGGGAACGTGGCCCCGACGTTCGAGGTCATCGAGAACGGCACGGCGGCCGAGGGGGCGGTGTACTGGCTCAACCTGGGGGCGATCACGGACCCGGGGACGGACACGCTGGAGTCCTTCGTCATCCACTGGGGGGACGGCAGCACGTCCGATTCCAGCGAACTCTCACACAGGTACGCCGACGACGGCACCTACACCGTGACGGTGGACGTGGTGGACGAGGACGGCACGTTCACCAACGTGGGCACCCCGCTCACCGTCACGGTCACGAACGTGGCCCCGACCCCGACGATCGGAGCCGTGAGCGGCTCGCGGCTGGAGGGGTTGCCGATCACCGTGACGGGTTCGGCGACCGACCCGGCAGCGTTCAACGACACGGTCTCCCTGACTTGGGCCGTGACCGGCCCGAACGGGTTCACGGCGACCGGTAACGGCCCGGGATTCACGTTCACGCCGCCGGACAACGGCAACTACACCGTGTCGCTGGTCGCCTCCGACGAGGACGGCGGGGTGAGCGCCCCGGTTACGACGACAGTCGGCGTGGGCAACGTGGCCCCGACGGCGGCGGGGGTGGCCGGGCCCGTGTCGCTCACCGAGGGCCAGTCGGGGGCTTACGCCCTGACGCTGCCGACGGACGCGGGCGGCGACCGGCGGAGCCTGAGGTACAGCTTTGCCCTCGACCCCGGGGCGCTGGCGGCCGACTACTCCGCGGCGCTCGACGTGAACTCGTTCACGCCGACGTTCGCGGACGACGGGACGTTCGCGGTGTACGGGCGGGTGTACGACAAGGACGGCGGCATCAGCGCCGTGTACTCCACCACCATCACGGTGGCGAACGTCGCCCCAACGGCGGCCATCGTGGCGGTGAGCAACCCGACGGTGGAGGGGACGGCGATCACCGTGGGCGGGTCGGCGACGGACCCGGCGGGGGTGAACGACTCGGTCGCCTTGGCGTGGTCCGTCACCGGTCCAGGCGGCTTCACGGCGAGCGGGAGCGGCCCGAGCGTCACGTTCACGCCCACCGATGATGGTTCGTACAGCGTGACGCTAACAGCGTCCGACGAGGACGGCGGGCGCAACACCGCCACAACGACGGTCGCCGTCGGGAACGTGGCCCCCACGGCCACGTTCGGCAACGGCGGGGCGGTGTCCGAGGGCACGGCGGGGACGGTCACCTTCTCGGCACAGTTCGACCCGTCGGCAGCCGACGCCGCTGGCCTGCGGTACGCGTATGACTTCGACGACGACGGCACGATCGACGTCGGGTCGCTGGCGTACGCGAACGCGAGCACGTCGGCGAGCGTGAGCGTGCCGACCGCCGACAACCCGGGGCGCACGGTCAGGGGGTACGTCATCGACAAGGACGGCGGGGCAACGCCCTACCTCACCACCATCGCCGTCAGCAACGTGCCCCCGACGGCGACCGGGGTGGGCGGCCCGACGACGCTCGCCGTGGGGCAGGCGGGGGTGTACTCGCTGACCGCCCCTTCCGACGCAGCGGCCGACCAGGCTTCGCTGCGGTACAGTTTCGCCCTGTCGCCGGGCGGGCTCGCGGCCGACTACGCCCACGCCTCGGCCGCCAACGCGTTCACCCACACGCCGACGTCCACTGGGACGTTCACGGTGTACGCCCGGGTGTACGACAAGGACGGCGGCGTCAGCGCGACGTACTCGACGACCGTCACGGCCATCGCCGCCGGGCTGAAGTTCGACATGCAGGCCGCGACCTCGAGCCTGCCGGACGCGAGTTGGCGCGGCGTCCGCGGCAACAACCTGTACTCGGCGGCGACCGGGTACGGGTGGGCGGCGGCGGCCAAGGAGGCCGACAAGGCGACGAACTACCCGGTCGGAGCGACGGCCGCCGAGCGGGCCATGTACCGGGACTACAACTACGGCAGCGGCACGGCGGCGTTCAAGGTGTACGTGGGGGCGTACCGGTCCGCGAGCGTGAAGGTGTACTCGTACCCGGCGTCGATCATGTCGCTTGGGATGACGGTGTCGGCCACGAACGGCACCACCGCGAGGTTGACGACGGCCGCGGCGTACCTGACGGTGACGGGCACGACCGGCGCCGACGGCGTCCTCACGCTCAATCTCCGCGGCGGGGTGTTCGGCCGGTGGCTGGTCAACGGCATCGAGGTCACCCTCGCCTGACCCACCGGCTTGCTCCGGCGGCCGCGCGGAAGAGGGGTAGCGGACCGGCACTCGGCGTCTGCCACTTTGGACGTACCCGAGACCGGCGGCAGTGCACGGCCGCCAGCGTCCTGTGCAATTGTTCTGGTGCACCACGAGGTCGCTGATGTCGTTGTGTTGCGGCCAGAGGATTGACCGACCGCACCTACTGTTCTGCCAGCAGTATCCTCCTGGGACATCTCTTCCAGCAATGGTCGGGGGTGCAGCTCCCAACAGAACGTAGCCACACCCGTCAGGGTGGCAGTCAACGCGTGAGCCGAGACTGCGACGGCCAGCATCGGGCGGTCGGGCGCAAGGATGGAGTGGATGGGTCAACCCATGTGAAGCAGCGTGGAACGTCGTCATTGCAAGCGAATGGTGCTGACACGCTTGGCTGTGGTCAGGTCCGGTTGCTCAGAATTCAACCGGCGCAGATGGCGGACCACCGGCGGAGAGTTGCGACCCAACGCCACATCACGATCTCGAACAGATACTCACCCGAACGCTTTGGCAATTGCTTCATCCCCATATCGTCGATGATCAATAGATCTGGCTTCAGGTACCTCGCCATGATCTTCTCCTCCCCGCCCAGAGCCTCGTCGTGCAGGAAGTTGTGGCGCACCAAATTCTGGTCTCATCCGTTACCAAATTCAGGCTGTATGAATCTGGCGGCATGAAGCTTCTGTTCCGATCAGAATCGGACAACTGCCCTGATCATGACGACTTACAACTTGGCCTCACCAAAAGTGATACTGCTGGCGAATTGGCGGATGGGGCTGTTTTCCCGAGGGAATCGCTCACAAAACCGGCCAACAATCGAATTCGCCAGTAGTATCAGAGTTGATGATGAACCGTTGTTAGAATGATGGTGCCCAGTTCGTGCAGGGCATCGTCATGTTACCGTCTGAACTTCTTTCCCAACTCCTCGGGAATCATCTGTCGCCGACCGATTTGGTTCTCACCCCAAACCTGATCGCAGTCGCACTCACACCCAGCGATCCGAACGCTCTGTGCCCGGTCTGCAGTCAACCGTCCGATCATGTCCACAGCCGGTACCGCAGTATCCTCGCGGACCTGCCCATCTGCGGTCGCCAACTCGCCCTCAATCTCTCCCTCCGAAGGTTCTTCTGTCTCAACGCTGGGTGTCCCCGTCACATCTTCTGCGAGCGGTTTCCCGCTTTGGCCGCTACTTACGCCCGCTCCACCACTCGCGTGGCTCACCTGCATCGAGCCCTCGGATTTGCCCTCGGTGGTGAACCCGGTTCACGCCTCGCTGCGGAACTCGCAGTGCCAACCAGTGCCGATACGATTCTCCGACGAGTGAAGACCATGCCAGCCGAACCTGAAACCAGGTATCGGTTCGTTGGTATCGACGACTTTGCCCTTCGCAAGGGGCAAACTTACGGCAGAATCCTCGTCGATCTCGAACGCGGCACCGGCTCGCGCGACGGGACCGTGTCGAAGCGCTGACCCGCCTGCGGTCACTCGTCGCCGCGGGGACGCAGAACCACGGTGCACTGCATGGCGTACGGGCAGGAACAGCCGGAACTCGCCTCGGCCTGCACCACGACCCCGCCGGCCGGGACGATGTTGATCATGCAACCGGGCCGGGTGCCGACGAGGGCCCCCGACGGCCCCCCGGATACATCCTTCCAGACCGTGTACCCGCCGCGGCCGAACACCATATCGGCGCACGCAGACAGCGACCCACACCCGCCGGTCCGCGGCCCTGTCGTCCACGGGACCATCTTGTTCCCTTGCTTCTTCAACACCTTCTCCCCGGTCTTCAGGTCGTAGAACAGCGGCTCCCCGAGGAGGGCACCGTGCATGATCACCGGTCGCGACTTGTTGGCGATCACGCCCGACCAGAGTCGGTTGCCGTCCTTCGTCGATAGCACGACGGCCGCTCGCTTCGGGATCTCGTCCTTGGCGTTCGGGTCGTAATAGATCGTGTACGCGCCGCCGAACACAAGCACATCCCCGTTGGACAGAGCCTGGAGAGTGCCGAATGCGTTGTTCGCCCACTTGCCGCAGTCGGTGAGATCGACCTCCTTCTCCCAGACCGGCTTGCCGGTCGTGAGGTCGAGGGCAGCGATGGTCCGCACCATTGGTCCGGGCGGGTCGAAGTACGCGGTGGGTCGGGTCGCCGTCCCGCGGCGGTTGTCGGCGAACATGAGCTTGCCCGAGCCGATCGTCAGGGTGGTGTCGCGGACCTCGCGGACCGCGGCCTGCCAGCGGAGTTTGCCCGACTTCAGGTCATAGGCGAACAGCACGTCGCTGAAGCGAGCCTTTGCGGACGCCGTTGCCGCGCTGCCGACCACCGCCCCATCGGCGACGGCAAGGTAGGCCCAGTCCGGGCGGGTGCCGTCCGGACTGGCCGGCGTCTCGTACGTGGCTCGCGTGGTCCCGGTGCGGAGGTCCAGCCGCAGGCACTTCGAGCCGTCGGCGACGAAGACGTTGTCGGCGTCGCAGGCGAGGTTCCCGGCCACCGCCGGCAGCCCGATGCGGACCGAACCCTCGAGGTCACGCTCCCAGTACGGCAGCCCGTTGTACTCGTCGAAGCAGAAGATGGTCGCCTTCTTCGCCTGGAAGTTCCACCCCTGGCAGACGACCCGCCCGTTCGACACGAGCGGGGCTGCCCCGCGCTGGTGACGGTCCGGGAACCGGTTCGGCCCCGGCTCGCCGAACCACAGCACGTCGAGCCGGCCGTGGATGCGTGTGTCGCCGGAGGAGCCGGATCCGCCGGCGTCGGCGTACTGGTGCGTCCACCAGCCGGAACCCGGCAACTCGCCGCGAACCAGCTTGGCCCACCCGCGCTCGGCAGCCAAGGACGTGCCGGCCTTGACCACCTCATCGGGGAGCGGTTTGGCGCTGGCCAGCAGCACGCCGCCGCACGGCTTGAGTACCCGCAGCAGCTCCCCGGCCGACGGAACGACCCCGGGCGCGACGACGAGGTTGGCTGCGAGGTCCGGGTACGGGAGGCGGTCGACCGCGCCGGCGTCCACCGTGACCCGGTGCCCGTAAAGCCCGGTAGCCGCGACCTGTCGCCGCAGCGCCGGCACCTGCGCCGCGTCCGGCACCACGCAAGCAACCGCCAGTTCGCTCTGCCGGGCCAGCTCACAGGCCAGCGGAACGACGTCGGCACCGAACACGAGCGCGAAGCCCCTCGTCACGGCTGCCTCGCGGAGGATGCGCTTGGCCTCGGCCGCAGTCGCCGGATCGAGCCGCGGCGGTTCTGGGGCCGCGTCCGCCTTCCGCGGCACACCGGCGGCGAAGCAGTGGACCGCGCCGGATGTGGTACTCACGATTAGACGGCCGTGCGCGACCGTAAGCCCGACGGCCATGCCGTTGACCTTCGCGTTCCACACCAGTTCCCCGCTCGCGGCGTCGAGCACGAATACCTCGTCCTGGCCGCCGGCGATGACGTGCGAACCGGCGGCGATCTGTGACGCCAGGTCGGGGCGGGCGAACCGCCAGCGCCGGACCTTCTTCAGCCCGGCCTCGTCCTTGACCGCGAGGGCGTCCCAGGCCTTGCGGTCGTAGCAGGTGATAGCGTTGCCAACGCCACCGGGCATCTTCCGCCCGTAGGCCGGGGCCGGTGGCCCTTTCAGCATGAAGTAGCTGTCGGCGGTAACAATTAACCGCTCCGCGTCGGCGATCTTCCCGCGACTCTCACCGGTTTCGGCACTCACGCCGTAGAGGGTGTTTTGCGTGCCGACGTGCACGGTCCCGCCGACGGCGGTGGCGTACACGCCAGCGGCGCCGCCCTTCTCGGTGGTCTTCGGCGTGGTGAAGCGGAACTCCCCGGTGTCCCGCGCGACGAACACCGGCGTCGAGCGGCCGGACGGGGCGACGAGGGAGTCTCCGGTCGCGAGCAAATACCCCTGCGGGCTGAATCCGCCGTAGATCACCGGCCCCTTGGCTTCCCAAGCGATGTCGCCGGTGGCCGCGTCCAGCGCGTACAAGTTGGCCTTGTGATACGGGAAGACGCCGGCCCCGCAGTACACCCGGCCGTCCGCTACGACCACGCCTGTGCGGACCGGCCAGAGCGACGCCACCCGCCCGTTGGCGATCACGCGCCGCGGCTCCGGGGCCAGGGTCCGGGACCACGCCAGCACCCCGTTGGCCCGACCCACTGCGTACACGGTCCCGTCATCCGACCCGAAGTAGAGGCGGTCGCCGGCCAGCGTGGGTGCCAGTCGGACCGGGCCGCCGCTGAATGCCGACCACCGCGGTGCCCCGGTAGCCGCGTCGAGGGCGTGAACCTGGTGATCGACGGACGAGCCGAAGTAGACGCTGTCCCGGTCGGCAACGGTGTACAGGGCGTCGTCGAAGTCCACCTTGGGCAACTCGGTCCAACCAGCCTGGGGCGGCGGCCAGGCCGGCCGCGGCGGGGTTGCCGCCCGGTACACCCAGTGTTCGGTGAGCGGGACCGGCAGGCGGGCGGCTGTGACCCCGGACCGGGCCGGGTCGTGCTGGTACGTCGGCCAGTCGTCGCCCCGAGCCGCGTCGGCCGAGATCAGCAGGAGGATTGTCGCCAGGCGGTACATGAGGGGTGACCTCAGCGGTTGGGGTGGAATGGGTCCAGTTGCGTCAACGCGGGGCACGCCACCGGGATCTGAGTACCATTGTCCCCGTGAACGCCACCAGCAACCCGGCGATCCCGATTCCGGTCAGGAGCAGGTGCCGAGGTGAAACCGACGGCGGGGCATTCGCAGCGGGCGAAAGTGGCTCGGTGACTAATGCGGGCACCGGTTGAGGAATCGGCACCGTGGTGCCAGCGGGAACCGGAGAAGCGGTCATGGGGTTCGCTGCGGCAGCCCGGTCCCAGTTGGCCGTCAAGAGCAGATCGACGCCGGGGTTTTCGCGTTTCACCTCGCACGAACACGGACCGGCAAGGAACGCGCCCGCTGCCGTGATGTTCTCGGGCGTGATCCCGGCCCCCACCAGAGCGGGCAACGCCCGGCCGCGGCCGAACACCGGGAACACCATCGGGTCGGACCGGCCGGTCAGATCATCCTCGGTGTTTAGCAGCATCGTGACCAACATCTCCTCGGTCGCGTCGTTCCGAGCGACGCGGAGTACCGAAAACGCGAGCTTGAGGGGCCGGTCCGGGTCGCTGGTCAACTGATCCTCCGGGGCCGCAGTGAGGACCGGCAACTTCAACTCCTTCTCCAGTCGTTGAACTTCGGTCCGCAGCACGTTCTCGGCGGCGGCATCTTTTACTGCATCGCCGGACGCGAGCAACACCCACACAGCAGAATCACCCCCGCGAATGCGGCGAGCGAGTTCGCGACGGGCCGGAGAATCGAGTAGCAGGCCGGGAACAGCCGCCCGCAATCCCCCGGACCAGACCGGCACGTTGATCCGCGTTGCGGCGGGGTAACGGACGACCAGCCACGGCAGGTCTACTGTTGCCGCTGGCGTCGGAACGCCCTTTACACCGTCCGGGTTTTTGGCCAGATCGACGAGTTCGAGGGTGACGGCCGGAGTGGTTCCGTCGGCGTGCTTCTCCATCGCATTGATCGCGTCGCGGTGTTCGGCGGCGATCGGCCCGCGGTGGAACACGGTGAGCCGGTACGGGTCCGACGGCCACCAATCGAGGGCGTATCGGAACACCGGGATGTTGCACGCCCTCGCCGGCGCCGGAGTCAGAACCAGCGCGGCCGTGAGGGTGAGAAGGAACGCATGGGTCCGGCGAAACGCGAGCATGAGTGAAGCACCTCGGACAAGACTTCTTGCAGAACGCAACGGCCTGCACGACGAGACGGACACCATCACCAACCCATCACCAACCGTATCGTGGATCGGAGCGCGAAGAGTGTTACCAGCCTTCGGCCACGACCTCGATGCCGGACAGGGCCGGCAGAGCGCCGACCGGATCGGTCGGTGTCAGCGTCACGACCAGGTCGCGACCGACCTTCACGCCCTTCAACTCCTTCACCAACCCGCGACCCCGCCCATCCGCCTCCTTGCTCACGTCCAGGTTTTCCAGCACCCGTTTGCCCTGGAGACTGACGTGGAACACTCGCTTCCCCGTTCCCCGTACTCGGCCCGTCTGGTTCGGCGAAGTGGAGCCGCACCGCGTACGTTCGCTCCGGACCGGTCGCGTCGCCCAGCGTCACCGTGAGTGTCTCCAGACCCTTCGCCCCGGACGCGGCCACCCAACTCAATCCTCCCTCGACCTGCGACGAGTGCCGACGGAACCACCCAGCTTCTCCGGAGTGTGCTTGACATCCACCCGCGGCGTCGGTCCCCCGCTAAACGGGTACTCCAACCACAACGTGCTGTCGGTACCCGACGGTCGCCCGGTGCGCCCAGGTTCAGCCCCAGTCGCCGGATCGGGCCGGACGATTTCTTCATCCCGGTGTACGTCCACATTCAAACGTCCGGCATGTGAACCAGAGCGAGCGACGTCTGGTTCTGGTAGCTGCAGGTGCAAGTGCGGGTGTAGTGGGGCGGTTCGGGCACCTGGCACGCGAGACATTCAGTCCGGCCGGGCAGGACGGTCGTCACCTGCACCGACAACTCGTACATCGCCGCCTCGACCAGCGGCTTCCCGTGCCGCACGACGGATGATCCGGGCGAGCGATTCAACCGGTCGCAAATCGGCGTTTACGGCCGGTCCCAGACTGCGGGCAGCATCTTGGAGTCCTTGCCGTAGGTCTGGGACACGATGAATCCGCTGGCCTGCGACGCGTAGAAGATGCGGCCGTTGGAAACGACGGCACCCAGGCACTCGCGCGAGTCGATCGCGGGACCGGTCGAAACCAGTTTGCCACCGGCAGCCAGGTCGATCATATCCATGTTAGCACCCAGGATGAAGGAACCCGACATCGTGAACCGACAGCATGCGTAGTTGTGGTCCACGCCGCCCACGACCTTGCCAGTCTTCCGGTCGAACACATTACCGCGACCGCGCAGTGCGTTACTGAAGATGTACTCGTCACCCACCGTGACGACGTTGAGCGCGGAGGTGATTGGGTCGGACTGCCAGACGAGCGAACCGTCCTTGGCTTCGAGGCACCACACGTAGCGGTCCTTTGTACCCTCCTTCGCCGGGTTGTTGCCGCCGAGGTAGAGGCGGCCATCGCGCGCGGAGAGAGTACATTTGGCGGTGACAAAGTACTTGGTCGTCTTCCAGATGACGTCACCGGTCTTCGGGTCGAGGCAGGCCGTCAGGCCGTTATTCTCCTCAGGCAGACCGCGCCGCGCCCGCTGGCTCGCCGCGTAGCCGAAGAACGTGGAGTAGAACAGTTTGCCGTCCAGCAGGCAGATGCCGCAGTCATTCCCGCCGCGGCCGAACTCCGAGAAGTCCTTCTTCCACACCACCTTGCCGGTGTCCAGATCCCAGGCCCACAGCAGCGGGTGGTTGTCCTTCGGGTAGAACGGGTTGTCGTTCGAGTAGATCCAGGACATCACCTCTTTCCCGTCTTCCGACTTTACCGGCGTCCCCTTGAACGTGAACGGCTTCTCCGTTCCCTGGTATGCGTACTCGCCAGAACCGGAGGCGTAGATCGCGAGGTTGCCGTGGACGAGCGGCGGGAACTGCCGGCTCCAACTGGGCGAGCCGGTAAATTTGGCCTGCCATGTGAGTTTGCCCGTGGCCGCATCGAGACAGCGCATCACGGACTCCTTGAGTCCGGCCTGCGGAACGATCAGCTTCCCGTTGTGGTAGAGCGGCGATGTGAACGACAGGTAGACGTCGGGCGAGTAACGCCGCCATAGCAGTCGGCCGGTGTCCTGCTCGAAAGCGAGGATTTGCCCTTCCGCCGTGTGCAGGTACATGCGCCCACCGCCGCAGACCGGCAGGTGCTTGATGGTCCCTTCCAGGCGACGCGCCCAGCGCATCCGCAGCGGTGCCTGCAAGCCCTGGCTGTTCGCATTCGACCCCGCGAAGTCGCCGTAGTTCGTGTACCAGTCGTACTTGGCGTCCGCGAGCGGCCCGGCGAGCGGGCTGCGGATCTTCGCAATCTCCAGGTCCTTCGCCGGGAGCGGTGCTTTCCCGTCAGGCGCCAGCACATAGAGATAACCGTCCTCGCACGCCACGTAGACCCGGCCGCCGGCCACGGCGACGGGCGCGGTGATCGACGCGCCGAACGCCGTCACGAACGACCACGTCTCGCCCCCGGCCAGCGGAACGACGTACAGTTTGCCGTCCAGGCCGCCGTAAATGGCGTGATCGCGTGTCAGCACCGGCGGGCAGATGGAGGCCGCAGCGCAAAGCACTTCCGGCTTCTTCTCGCCGGCGCGGTGACGGCATAGCCCCATGCCCTGCTCGGGCCGCACTCGATAGACGTCCTTGTCGCGGACGGCCACCGACGCGAAACTCAGCAGTCCGGGCAGGTGGATCGACGTCTCAGTCCCCTTGACGAAATCGGTCTGCACCTTGCCGTCGGCCAGACGCAGGACTTCGACCCGGCCGGCGTTGTCGCGGCGGTGCCACTGGACATAGACGTTGCCGGCCTCGTCGGCGCTCTGGCCGAATGTGGCGGGGTATTCGGAGCCGTCGTATGAGGGGATCACGCCGACCGAGCGCAACTGCGGCTTGTCGCCGACGTCTTCGAGGAAGACGGTGCGCCCCCCCGCCGGCATCACGACGGTCTTGCCGACCAGGCAGATGTCGCGGGAACAGACGAAGTGGTCGCGCCAGGTGACACGGTCCTTGCGGGCCATGACCCAGTCCTCGCCACTCCAGCGGTTGCCGTCGAACTTGACGACCTCCTTGACAAAGTCCCAGGTCCAGAGTTGCTCGCCGTCCGGCTTCAGGGCATAGACTCGCGCCCCCAGAGTCGCGAAGTAAACGCGGTCGGTACCGGCCGCTGGCGACGAGAAGATTGGCTCGTGGCAGTCGATCTCGCGGACCACCTTACCCGTGTCCCGGTCGAGGACGTAGTAGTAACCGGCCGTCGTGCCGACGTGAACGTAGTTTCCGATCACCGCGGGCGCGGCGACATTGTTGCAGTTCCCCGACCCACCCTTTGTGGCGAACCGCCACAGTTCCTTCAGCGTCTGCGCGTCAAAGGCCACGACGACGCCTGAGCCATCGACCACGAAGACCTTGCCGTCGGCGACGACGGGTGCGGCATAGATCCCGTCGGTCAGCGGGACCGCGCCGACCAGACCGAGCGGCGTCTTGAGTACCGCCGTGGGAGCATTGCCGGACCGGAGGGCGTTGCCTTGAACCTGCGGCCAGTCGTCGCCACGGACGCCCGCGACGGAAAGGAACAACAGGATCACTGGGGTGAAGTGCTTCATGAAATCCGTCTCCGTTCGGCCAGAGGAGTCGCAACGCCCACAGCCGAGAGTACGTCTACGGCGGGGCCGTTGCAACGATTCCCGCCAAAGGTCGGGGAGCAAAACCTGCATCGCATAGCTGTATAGCGCAAAGGTGTGATCCTGACCAACCAAGGCGAGTACTGCAAACAATCTGCGGCGTGTTGTTGCCGTCAGGAGGTTTTCGCGAGGATGTGGATAAAATTCGAACCCGTTCTCCGTTCTCCGTTCTCCGTTCTCCGTTCTCCGTTCTCCGTTCTCCGTTCTCCGTTCTCCGTTCTCCGTTCTCCGTTCTCCGTTCTCCGTTCTCCGTTCTCC
>Ga0105048_10011451_pt1 | contig 13993 bp, 12 predicted proteins | sample MAT05_FD_78382 | JGI IMG/M metagenome (GOLD analysis project Ga0105048, IMG submission 78382) | Freshwater microbial communities from Lake Fryxell liftoff mats and glacier meltwater in Antarctica - MAT-05 | ecosystem: Environmental > Aquatic > Freshwater > Ice > Liftoff microbial mat | place...
CGATCTCGGTGAACGTGTCGGTCAGCGTGTCCCAGTGGTCGACCAGTTCCTCGGGCCCGGCGTCGCGGGCTTCCTCGAAGAGGACGATGGCCGACGCCAAGTCGTCCTCCGCGGTCTGGTCGATCTCGTCGATGAGCGCGCAGGCCTCGGCGTACTCGCCATCGCCCGGATCGGTTCCGGGCGGTGCCTCGGTCGTCTCCGACGTGCCGCTCGACGCGGTCACCGGCGTGGTGGTGGCCGTCGACGTGACGGTCTCGTCGCTGGCGCACCCGGCGATGACAGCGGCCGCGAAGGCCACCACCACTGCCACGGCGCATCGACGTGCGGTCGTTCCCATGCACTTCCTCCCCGTTCCTGGCCACCCGGCGACAGCAGGTTACCGGCCGAGCGGGTGCTACTCGTCGCGGTGGCGCGTGCCCGCCGATGAACGCCGTCCGCGACCCGCTGGGCAGCCACCCGATGCGACCCCGCGACAGACGACGCCCGTCGCGGCTCGCGCTCAGGAATCCGGCTTGTCCGCCCCGACGATCCACATGGCGAAGAACTGCGAGCCGCCGCCGTAGGCGTGACCGAGCGCCGTGCGGGCGCCGTCGATCTGGTGCTCGCCCGCCTGGCCCCGGACCTGCATCGCGGCCTCGCCGAAGCGGAGCATGCCCGAGGCCCCGATGGGGTTGGACGAGAGCACGCCGCCGGAGCAGTTGACCGGCAGGTCGCCGTCCATCTGCGTGGCGCCGTCCTCGACCATCTTCCAGCCCTGGCCCTCCTCGGCGAAGAGGAGGTTCTCGAGCCACATGGGCTCGAACCACGAGAACGGCACGTACATCTCGACGACGTCGATCTGCTTGCGCGGGTCGGTGATGCCGGCCTGGGCGTAGACGTCGCGGGCGCACTCGGTGCCCCCGACCGGGTTCACCTGGTCGCGGCCGGCGAACATCGTCGGCTCGCTGCGGAACGCCGTGCCCTTGACCCACGCCGGCGGACGGCCCGCCGCCGCCGCGGCGTCGCCGCCCTTCTCGTTGGTGATGACCAGCGCGCACGCACCGTCCGACGACGGGCAGGTCTCGCTGTAGCGGATCGGGTCCCACAGCATCATCGAGTCCTTGACGGAGTCGAAGGTGATGTCGTGCTCGTGCAGGTGGGCGTACGGGTTCTTCAGCGCGTTCTGGCGGTCCTTGAGGGCCACCAGGATGCCGATGTGGTCGGGCGCACCCGAGCGCTGCATGTAGCCCCGGATGTGGGGGGCGAAGTAGCCGCCGGCACCGGCGTGCATCGGCGGTTGGAACGGGATCTTCATCGAGAGCGCCCACATGGCCTCGCTCTCGGACTGCTTCTCGAAGGCCACCGTGAGCACCCGCTCGTGGATGCCGGCGGCGACGAGGTCCTGGGCGACGATGGCGGTGGAGCCACCGACCGAGCCGGCGGTGTGCACCCGGAACATCGGCTTGCCCACCGCGCCGAGCGCGTCGGCGAGGTAGAGCTCGGGCATCATGACGCCCTCGAAGAAGTCGGGGGCCTTGCCGATGACCACGGCGTCGATGTCGGCCCAGGACATCTGGGCGTCGTCGAGGGCACGCTGCGCGGCCTCGCGGACCAGCCCGGCGATCGACACGTCACCGCGGACCGCGGTGTGGTGCGTCTGGCCGATGCCGACGATGGCAACTCGTTGCTTCCCCATCACTCACCCTCCAGGACGCAGACCAGGTTCTGTTGCAGGCACACACCGGACGTGGCGTGACCGAGCGCCCGGTCGGCCTCACCACGACCGATGCGGGCAGCGGCTTCACCGAGACGGATGAGACCGGCGGCCATGATCGGGTTGGCGGCCAGGGCCCCACCCGAGGGGTTGATCGAGACGTCGTCGCCGAGCCCGAGGGCATCGCGCAGGATGAGCTCCTGGTGGCTGAACGGGGCGTGGATCTCGGCCACGTCGACACCGCCGGCCGCGACCTGCGCCTTGTCTGCCGCCTGCCTGGTCGACACCGAGGTGGTGAGGTCTCGTACCCCGAGGGCGTTCGGCTCGATGCGGTGGTCGAACCCACGGATCCAGGCCGGGCGGTCGCTCAGCTCGCGCGCGACATCGCCGGCGGCGATGATGACGCACGCGGCACCGTCGGTGATCGGCGGGCAGTCGTGCTTGTGCAGCGGCGAGACGAAGTAGTCCTCGTCGAGCAGCGCCTTGGCCTCGGCATCACCGGACAGCTGGGCGTGCGGGTTGGCCTTGGCGTTGCGCCGGCTGGCGGCGACGACCTCGGCCATCTGCTCCTCGGTGAAGGACCCGGCCTCGAGCCCGGCGCGGGCCTGGAGGGCGGCGAGCGACACGGGGTCGGCCCACAGCGGAGCCGTGTAGTACGGGTCGAGCTGGCGGCTCATGACGCGGCGGATGTCGCCAGGCGACGACCTGCCGTATGCATAGATGAGGGAGATGTCGGCGTGGCCGGACTGCATCTTGACCCACGCCTCGTACAGGGCCCAGGCGCCGTCCATGTCGACGTGCGACTCGGAGATGGGCGGCCACGGGCCGAACGCGTCGAGCGTCGTGACGAACGAGAAGCCCTGTCCGGCGAGGTAGTCGGAGCTGCCCGAGCAGACGAAGTCGACCCGGTCCTTGGTGATGTTGGCGGCCTTCATGGCGTCGGCGAGGACCGGCATGAGCATCTCGACGTCGTTGACGTCGTTGCGCTCGCGGGCGTGGTCGGTCTGACCGAGGGAGATGATCGCGACGTCTCTCATCACACGTTGTCCTTGTAGGTGTCCCAGGCGGCGTCGGGCTCGCCGGTCGGCCGGAAGTACTTGATCGATTCGAGCGTGGGGCCGATCTCGTCGTCGGGCACCCACACGGCCTCGACGCGCTGGCCCATGTGCACCTCGCGGGCGTCGACCTCCTGGATGAGGTGCATGAGGGGGATGTCGGAGCCGTCGAGCAGGATCAGCGCGCTCACGTAGGGCAGCTCCATCACCTGGCCGTAGAACTGCACGTTCACCACGCAGAAGGAGGTGACGGTGCCGACGTGGGGCAGCTCGACCTCTTCCTCGGTGGGTACGCCGTCGGTCGGGCAGCAGCCCCGAGCCGGAACGTAGACCTTGCGACAGACCGGGCAGCGCTGGCCGAGGAGGCGCTTCTGGGCCACACCCTGCAGGAAGCGGCTCGGGGCGGCGCCGGGCATGTAGTCGTACTCCAGCCGGGCCGGCGTACGGATGCTCTTGACCATCTCGAGGTCGTCGAGACGGGCGGGAAGGGTGATCTCGCTCATCAGCTCGCTCCTCCGTCGACGGGCGCGAAGCACTCGATGTCGTTGATGTGACCCTCGCGCTCGGCGCGCCACCGGGCCTGGACCCGCATGCCGGTGCTCATGGCCGACTCGTCGGCGACGTCGACGGCGTGGAGCATGGGGGTGTCGGCGCCGTCGAGCTTGATGAGGGCGAAGGCGAAGGGCCGATCGAACGGCTGCCCCTCGAGCGGGTCGTTGACCCACGCCCAGGTGACGACCTCGCCGGCGTCGCCGACCTCGACCATCTCGGTGAGCGATTCGCTGGTGATCGGGTCGTACTCGAAGGGCGGCACGAGCACGCGCCCGTCGGATGCCTTGATGCCGACGATGAAGCCTTCACGCAGCGCGGTGAAGAACGCGCCGATGACCGGCCCCGTCGTTCGACTGAACGGGTACTCGATGATGAGCTCTGCGGTGAGCAGCTCGCCGTCAGCCATTCGCTGGTCTCCCCTTCGTTCGTCTGGTGACACCGTCAGACCGTGTGCCGTGCGACATCGTGCCCTGTCGCCGTGCAAGCAACCCCGGCCGCGGCCGGAAGATCGTCCCGCCGCCCGGGTTCCCGAATCTGACGCGGCGTCACATTAGAACAGATTCTACTTCTGGGTCTACACCGGAACCCGCCCGGCCCGACGGCCGGAGCACCCCCGGTCACGACGTGGGAGGGCACGGCGCCAGGCGCACGGCTGGCTTACCCTTGGCCCATGACGTCGGCGGACCTCCCTGAACCTGTGCCCTTTCCGGCGCCTGCGCGCGACGAACCCCGAGGTCGTCGGTCCCAGGCTGCGTGGGCCGTCCTCGCGGTCGGCCTCCTGGCGGTCGGCGCCCTGGTCGTGGTGAACCGACCCGACCGGGAGGACCCCGACATCGAGATCGCGCTCCCCCTTCCCACCAACCAGGTGCTGCTCGGCGGGCAGGGAAGCGCGCTCGGCAGCGACCCCGACCGCGGGATCGAGGCCAACGTCTGGTTGAACGTGGCGGGTCCTCGGGCCTCGACGAGCAACGGCGACCTCTTCCACGCCCAGACCGATGAGATCGCCCTGCCGACGGGCACCGGCTCCTACGACCCGGAGGGTCACCGGTTCGCCGTCTCGGTGACCGACGCGCCGGCGGGACAGGACCTGGTCATCGAGGCGTTCGACCCGGCGTGGATCTACGTCGGGGACCACTGCGAGCGCGAGGTCGGGCAGAGGTCGACCGGGCGGGTCGAGGCGTCGCCGCGGTGCACGGGCGATCAGTCCCTCGGCAGCAGCGGCAGGTCCCAAGCGAGCACCACCACCACCACCACCACCTACGTGGTCCGGTCGCCCGACGCCACGCCCGACGATCACGCCGACAACCCGGTCCTCTGCGCCAGCACCTACGCCGGCTGGTCGAAGGGCCCGACCGGCGGCCCGGACGCGAACGCGCCAGCGGGGGTGATCACCGACAGCACCTACCAGTCGTGGACAGGCTTGTGTCGAGTGTCGGCGGCCGAGGTCCAGCTCGGTGCCTACGAGGTGCAGGTGCGCACCAACGCCGATCTCGGTGCTCCACGCTGGGCCACCGACGGCTCGCTCGCCGGTGATGCCGGAACGCTCGTGAACGCCGACCCGGACGCGAGGGGGACGGGACACAACCGGTTCGCGCTCCGCGCAGGCTGGGGCGGGAACCCCGACGGGACGACGGGCGTCGCCATCCAGGCCATCGACCACCTCTCGATCTACGCGAACGGCACGGATGCCACCGCCCAGTTCTCGCTCGTCCGGGTCCCCACCGGCGCGGCCGGACGGAGCCTCCGACTCGGGTTCTGGGACCTCGGCGACGTCAGGGGCGGGTCGGGCCTGCAGTTGACGGTCGGCTCGCCGGCCGGTGCGCGGTCGGCGTCGGACCCGTCGGTCGCGGTCGCGGTCGGGTGCGAGGTGCTCGGCCCCTCCGCTACTCGGGTCCAGGTGAACGGGTGCGTCATCGCCGGGATCCGGACCGACACGTTCAACGCCGCCATGCTCGAGGTGCGGGTCCTCATCCCTTCCGACTACCGCTGCGACGCAGCCGACGACTGCTGGCTCCCACTTCGCCTCGACTACCCGGGCGCCCACCCCGCCGATTCGACGACGTGGCTGGCCGAGTGGGACCAGGACGGTTCGATACCCCGCGAACAGGTGTCGCCCGTCCCGGCCACCGCCCTCCCGCAGGACCCCGATCCGATCGGCACCCTGCCCGGAACCCTGCGACCGCCATCGACCTCGTCCACGACGACCACCTCGGTCCTCGGGCCACCCGGCACCCGCGAGGTGCCCGGAACCACCCCGCGTCGACCCGGCACGGTGCCGGGGCGGGAGGGCGATCGAGAACCCTGAACCGATGGCGCGTCGACCCCGTCAGGTGCGGTCGTCTGTCGCGGTGCGGTCCCGCTCCGTGCGTTGCGTGCGCCGCCGCCGCCGCACGAGGAGCAGCGCGGCCAGGAGGAGCAGGACGACGGCAGCCACGACCACCGCGACGATCACCGCTCGAGCGGTCTCCGCGCCGACGCGGACCGGGGTGCCATCGGGGACCTGGACGATGTCGAGGTAGAGGCGTCGTTCGCCCTGCGGGTAGCCGATCTGGCCCCGCTCCCACCCGTGGTACACCATCCACACGAACCCGTCCTTGGCGAAGAACTCCTGGCCGCCGGGACCCTGGGCGAACGCGGTGGAGGACATCCACGGACCGTCCGCCTTCGTGCACGGCCCGGTGATCGACTGGCACCGCGCGTACCCGACCGCGTAGTTCGCGGTGTCCCACGCGTTGGCCGAGTAGAAGAGGAAGTAGGTGCCGTCGGCGATGACCATCGACGGCGCCTCGATCAGGTCGCCCTCCCACGACTGGTCGGCGTCGATGAGCTTGGTGGGGTCGCCGACGACGTCGAGGCCGTCCGGCGAGAGCTTCTGGGACCACAGCGATGTGGTCTGGTCGCAGCAGTTGCCGTCGTTCTTGAACAGCAGCCACGACTCGCCGTCGACGTCGGTGACGATGCTCGGATCGATGGTGCCGCCGAGGTCGAGCTGACAGATCATCGGTCCGGCGGAGTCGTCGACGAACGGGCCGGTCGGCGAGGGCGCCACGGCCCGGGACACGCACTGGCGCTTCGATGCGTTGTCGGTCGTCGTGTAGTACGCCACGTAGTCGTCGCCCCGCGCGTAGACCGATGGGGCCCAGACGAACCCGGGGGTCGTCCAGGCCGGCAGGGTCGGGAAGGCGTCGCCGAAGTACGTGCCCTCGTTGCCGCCCGCGCTGACGATGACCGGGAGGTTGGCGTCCTGTGTGTTGGTCGCGTAGACGTAGTTCGTGCCGTCCTCGATGAGCACGAAGGGGTCGGCGTAGTCGCCGTCGTAGACCGGCGTACCGACGAGGAGCCCGCCGCCGGGGTCGAGCTGCGTGGGACGCCCCTCGACGGGCACGGTGCCCGACGGGATCGTGCCGCCCCCGCGACCGGCGCCCTCGTCGCTGGGTCCGCCGGTGCGGGGGCGCTGACCGGGACGGGCGGTGGTGTCGCCGCCCGAGCTGCAGCCGGCCACCACCGCGAGGGCGACGAGCACCACCACGAGCGGGCGGAACCGGATCGGACCGGCCGCGCCCGTTCCGGTGCGCCGACGCCACCACGCCGGCCCCACCGGTCAGATCTCCGAGACGGTGCCGGCGTCGGTGTCGAGCTCGACGACCGCACCGTCGGCCGGCTCGTCGCCGTCGAAGGTGAAGGCGACGAGCGCCGGTGTGCGGAAGTCACGGCTGACGATGGCGAGGTGGCTCTCGGTGTTGCCCGACCGGCACACCAGGCCGCGTAGGTCGCCCTGGATCGGCGCGAGGAAGGTGGCGCCCGCGTCCTGCACCAGCGCGATGACGTCGTCGGCCTCGGCATCGAGCAGGTCGAGGACGATGTCGGGCGTGTCCACCCGGACCAACCGGCCGATGGCCTTCGCCCCGCCGAACACCGGTGTGCCGTGTCCCAGAACCGTTCCCATCTCGAGCTCCCCTCGGTTCAGCCGATCTGCGGCCGAGCGGCGCCGACGTTAGCGCCGCTGACCCGCACCCCCGACGGGTCGACGTCCGAGCAGCCGCGCCGATCGCGCGCCGGCTCGCTCGTGTCCCGTCGCTCGGTCGTCACCCGGCGAGCGGGCCGCCCAGATCGAGGGCCCAGACCGACGCGTCCTTGCCGGTTGCCTCGATGGGCACTCCCGCCGCGGTGTTCTGCGATCCGCGCACGACCACGTCGAGGTAGACGCGATCGCCGGAACGGCCGATCTCGTCGGGACCGCCGCCCACCGTTCCCTCGATCGTCGCCGCCGAGACGGAGCCGTCGGGTCGGTAGTGCACCAGCCAGACGGAGCCGCCGTTGCGGTCGTCGAGGCTCGCCGCCTCGCCCGACCCAGAGCGGAACTCGATGCCCGGCACCCCGGCCACCGCGAACAGCAGCCCACCCCCGTCTGCGCCGATCGCCTCGGCGCCCGCGAGGCCGGCATCGGCCGAAACCGACGTGGCCCACTCGAGCGTTCCATCGGACCGGTACCGAACGACGGCCAGATCGGGCGCGTCGCCGGCGTCGAGCATCGCGCCGTCGACATCGACCACCCCGGTGACGGTACCGACGGCGTACACGGCGTCGCCGTCGTACGCGAGCCCCTTCACCAGGTCGTCACCCGCACCGCTCCAGATCCTCGCCCATCCAAAGGTGCCATCGGCTCCCCAGTGGGTCAACCATCCGTCCGCGCGCCCCCCGGGCACCGGCACGGTCGAGCCCTGGACCGAGAGCGGACCGACGGTGTCGCCGCCGAACGCCACCGATCCGTCGGGGCCGACCGCGATCGCCTTGCCGCGCTGCGGTCCCTCGCCGCCGACGCGCCGCGCCCAGTCGACGGCACCCGTCGGATCGAGGCGCAGCAGGAGCGTGTCGCGCCACGGCAGGGCGGGGATCGTTCCGGCCGGGGAGTCCCACCCGCCCGCCGTGTCCAACGACGTCACGATCGACCCGTCGTCCGCGACCACGACCTCGTTGCAGCCGTCGTCTCCCGGTCCACCGAACGACGTCGCCCAGCGCACGCCGCCGTCGTTGTCGAGCGCGACCACGACGCAGTCGGTGCCGCCGGCGCTCGTCAACGTGGTGTCGCCGAAGGCGACCGTTCCCTCGAAGATGCCCGACGCGATCGCGCCCTGGTCGTCGGCGTCGATGTCGAACAGGTTGTCCTCGCCGGCACCGCCGAACTGCTCGACCCACAGGGGCTCGCCGTCGCGATCGAATCGGGCGATCGGGATGTCGGCCCGGCCTGCACTCGTCAACCCGGTGCCGCCGATGGTCACGCCCCGTTCGAACTTGCCCGTGACGAACACCGATCCGTCCGCACCGGCGGCGATGCCGTCGAACTCGTCCTCGTTGCTCGGACCCGTCATGGTGGCGGCCCAGCGGACCGAAACTGGTTCACCCGGAGGGAGCGACGAGCCGGGGGCCGGGACCGGTTCGATCGGGTCGGCCCCTGTCCCCGGGACCTCGTCGGCGGGCGGGGACGAGACCGACGGCGCGGTCGCCGGGGACGAGCAGGCGACCAGCGCCAGCACGACCACGAGCGCGACCACGTGGGGCACGGGGCGGCGCCAGGTCACCGGTCGGTGCTCGGGCCGCCACATGACGTCGACCGTACCCGGCGGCGAAGCGGTGAACCGTCCGCAGCGGAACCTGACGGCCACTGCGGATCGTTTGCCCACCCCCACCGGCAGGCCTAGCATCTGACGGTCCGTCAGATGTGGGTGGCTCGAACGCGGGCTGCGAGGGGAACGAGGAGCGGCACATGGCGTTGGGGTTCTGGAACTTGGCGACCGAGGATCCCGAGCGGGTCGCGCTCGTCGCGCAGGATGGCCGGTCACGCACCGCGGGCGAACTGCTCGCCGCCGCCAACCAGGTCAGCCACGGCCTCCGGGCGCTCGGGCTCGAGACCGGCGACACCGTCGCCGTCGTGCTGCCCAACGACCTGCCGATGCTCGAGGTCTACCTGGGCGCCACCCAGATCGGCCTCTACCTCACCCCCATCAACCACCACCTGGTCGGACCCGAGATCGCCTACATCGTCAACGACAGCGACGCCAAGGTGTTCGTCACCGACGAGCGCTTCGCCGACGAGATCGCCAAGGCGATGACCGAGATCGACATCCCCACGACGAACCTGTTCGCCGTCGGGCCGATCGAGGGGTTCCGCCCCTACTCCGAGCTCACGGCCGGTCAGCCCACCACTGCGCCGGCGGACCGCATCGCCGGCAGCCCGATGCACTACACGTCGGGCACCACCGGCAAGCCCAAGGGCGTCAAGCGGGCGCTCGTCGACATCGACCCCGACATCCTCGGCGAGCTCTACGCCGGTTTCCAGGGCATGTTCGGCGTGCAGCCGCTCGACGCCAACGTCCACATCACCGGCTCGCCGCTGTACCACACGGCCGTGCTCATGTGGACGGCCAACTCGCTGCACATGGGGCACACGGTCGTGCTCATGGAGAAGTGGACCCCCGAGGAGATGCTGCGGCTGATCCAGGAGCACGGCGTCACCACCAGTCACATGGTGCCGACGCAGTTCCACCGTCTCCTCGCCCTTCCCGAGGAGGTGCGCGGCCAGTACGACGTGTCGTCGGTGCGCTGCATGGTCCACGCGGCGGCGCCGTGCCCGCCCGAGGTCAAGCGTCGCATGATCGCGTGGTGGGGCGACGCGATCATGGAGTACTACGCCGCCACCGAGGGCGGCGGCACGATCATCACCGCCGCCGAGTGGATGAAGAAACAGGGCTCGGTGGGCGTGGCGTGGCCGGGCTCGGAGATCCGCATCTACGACGAGGACTCCGGCGAGCTGCTGCCCGCGGGCACCGAGGGCACCGTCTACATGAGCCTGGCGCTGGCCAACTTCGAGTACAAGGGCGACGAGCAGAAGACCAACGACGCCCGCCGAGACGGCTTCTTCACCGTCGGGGACTGGGGCCTGCTCGACGAGGACGGCTACCTGTTCCTCAAGGACCGCAAGTCCGACATGATCATCTCGGGCGGGGTCAACATCTACCCGGCCGAGATCGAGGGTGAGCTGCTGACCTTCCCGAAGATCGGCGACGTCGCGGTGTTCGGCATCCCGCACGAGGACTGGGGCGAGGAGATCAAGGCCGTCGTCCAGCCCGCCGAGGGCATCGAGGCGGACGACGCGCTGCGCGACGAGATCTTCGCCTTCTGCGGCGACCGCCTGGCCAAGTTCAAGCGGCCCAAGACCATCGACTTCAGCGCCGAGCTGCCTCGCGACCCCAGCGGGAAGCTCTACAAGCGCAAGCTGCGCGACCCGTACTGGGAAGGCGTCGACCGCAAGATCTGAACGAGCGCGGCCGGCGGCCCGGACATGGTGGCATCGCCGGGCCGTGGCACCATGATGGTCGTCGTGGGTGAGGAGCAGGCCAGCAAGCGGATCAACGAGGCGCGGCGCCGGGCCGAGCTGGTTCTGCCCCGTGCCGTCGACCTGTGGGGACTCAGCTGGGACCGCGACGACGACGCGCTCGACGTCGACGCATCGTCGGGCGACGCCCGCGACGACTGCCTCCCTGAATCGTTCCCCGAGGCCGCCCGACTGGCCGACGCCGACGTCACCTTCGTCCGTGCCCGCAAGGGCGGGCTGGTGCACGCCATGTCGGCGGTGTTCGACGATCCGCTCAGCGCCCACCAGGCCTGGCGTCAGCTCGGCGACATCCCCTTCGTCACGTGCTTCGCCGAATCGGTCGTCGCCGCGGTCGAGGTCGAAGGCGACGTCGAGCTCCTCGGTCCCGTGGTGCAGCCCGATCCGGCCGGCGGGGCGGACCCGGGCACCGATCACCCGTCGTTGGCAGCGGCCCGCGCCGGTCGGCGCACCACCCGAGCGCGAGTGACCCTCGCCGCCGCGTCCGACGCCGCGCTCCTCCCCATCGCCATCGACGTCGCCGTCATCGTCGCCGGCCCCGTCGTCGTGATGCTGTGGGCCGTCGAACGTCCGGGTCCCGCCAAGGACCGCGGCTGGTCCCGCCTGGTCGAGCGCATCGAGCGCAAGTGCGAGGTCGCCGCGGCGCCGTGAAGCGGGGCGATCAGGCGTCGAGGTCGAGGCGCTGGCGGTGCTCCTCGATGCGCTCGAAGAGGTCGTCGACGTGCTCGACGCAGGGAAGTTCGAGCTGCTCGCCGGAGTTCAGCTCCAGGTCGAGCACCCAGTACCCGGGGACGACCTCGACCTGGTAGATGCGGTACCAGGGGATCTCGCGCCGCCACGGCCAGCGCTTGAACACCCGCAGGCCGTCGGCGCGCACCTCGACGGCGGGGCCGAGCACGATGCGCAACCCGTAGATCGACGAAAGCAGGCCGACGATGCTGAGCGTCCTCCACTGGAGGTCGACGCCGACGGCGATCACCGCGGGCACGAACATGAGCCCGAGCGTCCCCAGCAGGATCGTGCGCAGCACCCGGGTGATGCGAGCCATGCGGAGCCGGTAGCGGACGGTCACGGATCCAGTCTCGCCGATCCGCCGGACCGGCACCACGTCACCCGCTGGGTCGGTGGGCGGGACACCCACCTCGACGACCCGACAGGCGACGCCGGAAGCCCTCACGGTCGGACGTGTCCGAGGGGGTACCTAAGGTCGGTCCATGGACGAACTGCACGACGCCGCCCGGGGCCTGCTCATCCGGCTCACCGGTCGGCCCGACGCCGACTTCCACGAGGGGCAGTGGGAGGCGATCAATGCACTGGTGCGCGACCACCGGCGAGCGCTGGTGGTGCAGCGCACCGGTTGGGGCAAGAGCGCGGTGTACTTCATCGCCACCCGGCTGCTGCGCGACCAGGGGGCCGGACCCACGATCCTGCTCTCGCCGCTCCTGGCCCTCATGCGCAACCAGATCGAGGCGGCGCAGCGCATGGGCGTGCGAGCCGAGACCATCAACTCGGACAACCAGGACAACTGGTCGGCGGTGATCGAGGAGCTCCGGGCCGGCCAGGTCGACCTCCTCGTGATCTCGCCCGAGCGGCTCGCCAACAAGCGGTTCCGCGAGGAAGTGCTCCGCGAGGTCGGGCCGTCCGCTGGTCTGGTGGTGATCGACGAGGCCCACTGCATCAGCGACTGGGGCCACGACTTCCGTCCCGACTACCGGCGGATCCGCGTCGTTCTCGACCTGCTCCCCACCAACGTCCCGGTGCTGGCCTGCACCGCCACCGCCAACGATCGGGTCATCGCCGACATCGAGGCCCAGCTCGGTAGCGACCTGCTGGTGCAGCGGGGGCCGCTCGCCCGCGACGGGCTCGGCCTCCACGTCATCGAGTTGCCGTCGCAGGCTGATCGACTGGCCTGGCTGGCCCAGGCCATCCCGGCGTTCGAGGGCACCGGAATCGTCTACTGCCTCACCAAGCGCGACGTCGCCACCGTCACGTCCTGGCTGAACAGCAACGGCGTCACCGCCCGTGCGTACATGTCCGGCAGCGACGACCGGGTGGGGGTCGAGCAGGCACTCCTGGCCAACGAGGTCAAGGTCGTGGTTGCCACCTCCGCACTCGGCATGGGCTTCGACAAGCCCGACCTCGGCTTCGTCATCCACTACCAGTCCCCCGGTTCGCCGATCGCCTACTACCAGCAGGTCGGCCGAGCCGGTCGCCAACTCGACAACTCCCTCGGTGTTCTCCTGCGCGGCACCGAGGACCGTGAGATCCAGGACTGGTTCATCTCCCGGGCGTTTCCCACGCTCCGGGAGGTCACCGAGGCCCTGGGGGTCCTCGAGGCCGCCGACGACTTCGTCCGACTGAGCGAGCTCGAGAGCCTCGTGAACGTGCGCCAGAGCCGCCTCGAGGTCCTCCTGAAGAACCTCGAGGTCGACGGCGTGATCATCGCGGAAGGCCGCAAGTACCAGCGAACCGCCCGGCGCTGGGCGTACGACCAGGATCGGGTCGATGCCATCACCGCGCTGCGGCGGGCCGAGCAACAGCAGATGATCGCCTTCGGAGACGACGACCTCGACTGCCGGATGTCCTTCATCCAGCGGACGCTCGACGACCCCGCACCGTCGCCGTGCGGCCGCTGCGACCGGTGCCTCGGCCACGCGCTCGCCATCGACGTGGACCCCGACCTCACCCGCCGGGCGCGCCGGTTCGTGCGTGGTCGACCGGCCACGATCGAACCCCGCAAGCGCTGGCCCGACAACAAGGCGATCCCCGTCGATCGCCGGGTGGAGGTCGGTCGGGCCCTCGGTACCTGGCGCGACGCCGGCTGGGGCGACCTCATCCGCGAGGGAAAGCAGGTCGACAGCCGGTTCGACGACGAGCTCGTCAACGCGCTCGCGAGGTTGGTCACCGAGTGGTCGCCGGACCCTGGGCCCACCTGGCTGACGTTCGTGCCCAGTCGGCGAACGCCGACGCTCGTCCCCGACCTCGCTGGCCGGGTCGGTGCCGCGCTCGGCCTCCCCGTCCACGAGGTTGTCGCCAAGGTAGCCGACCGCCAACCTCAGAAGACCATGGAGAACAGCACCCGCCAGCTCGAGAACGTCAGCGGCGCCTTCGAGGTGCGAGCGCCGCTGCCGGACGGGCCGGTGATCCTGCTCGACGACATCATCGACTCGAAGTGGACGATCACCGAGATCGGCCGGCTCCTGCGCGCGGCGGGGTGCCCAGCCGTGCACCCGTTGGCGCTCGCCGACGCTGGGGCATCATGAAGGTCATGGACGATGCCGCTCGGGCCGTAGTCGCACTCAC
>Ga0105048_10011453_pt1 | contig 13991 bp, 11 predicted proteins | sample MAT05_FD_78382 | JGI IMG/M metagenome (GOLD analysis project Ga0105048, IMG submission 78382) | Freshwater microbial communities from Lake Fryxell liftoff mats and glacier meltwater in Antarctica - MAT-05 | ecosystem: Environmental > Aquatic > Freshwater > Ice > Liftoff microbial mat | place...
AGGTAAGATTCGGCATCCGTCGTCTGCGCGACGAGCTTGGCGTGCGGCACCTTGATGGCGACGAGCCGTTGTAGTTGATCGTCGTGCGCCAGATAGACGAGCCCAAAACCGCCCTTGCCGAGCCCCCGCTCGACCCGATAGCGGCCGATGTGCGTGGGCATTTCATCGACGGCCGGCGTTTCTACAAAAACGCCCGTGGCCACTAATCCGTCAACACGCGTGTTTTGCGGAGGAGGCATAGGCAAGCAGCTCCGAGCTCAAAATTAGGCCAGATCCCGATCCTCGAAGAGAATCAAACCGAGCAGCAACCCGATGGTTGAGTAAAGCACCGCGTAGCCGAATACGGAGCCGACGTAGATGCAGAAATCCCACATCGGGACGACGCTGCTGCGGATGATGGCGGGACCGATGTCGAAATATTCGAGGGCGGGGAAGAGTGCGTTTAACAACTGGGCGATGAAGCTCACCAGCTTCATCGCGGCCGATTCCTGCGCCATCTCATTCGTCACCAGGACGAGAACCGGCGCCAGTCGGCCGATGACGAAAATAACCATGCACACAATCAAATTGATGACAAACGGCAACCGGGTGGCCAGCGCCGTGCAGATGGCGAGAAGCACCATCACCTGGCCGAAGGTCAGCAGCAATCCGACGTGATGGGCGAGCGTTTCACCGAACCAGAAGGCAGCCCCGGCGGCGAATTCGCTACCTTCCGCTGTGGGGATGACACGTTCGAACTGCGGCGTCAACAGGGTGACAACTTCGATCGGCATGCTGTCTTTGACATCGTCGAGTTGATCGAAATGCGGCTTGATGTAAAGTGCCCACGTCAGCAACCAACCGAGTAGGAGCACCATCGCCCAGCAGGCGAGCAGGGTGCCGACATATTTGCCGAGCAGGAACTGCCGCCGGGAGATCGGCTTACTGATGACCGTAATGGCGGTGCGCCCCTCGATCTCTTCGTAAATCGAGATGCTTGCTGCGAGCAGGCCGAAGACAAGGGCCGCGAGCATGATCGCGTCGAAGCCGAGCTGCTTCATCATTTTGTAGTCTTCGCCGAACGTGAAGTACGGGATGACCATGGAGGCGACGATCATCAGCGATGCCAGCGAGGAGATCAGCCAGAACATCGGTTGCCGCCAGCACTCGCGAAACGTCGAGAGCGCCACGGCGCCGCCCTTGGGCCAGATGAAGAGCAACGCTTGCGGAGCGAGAATCAGAAAGTCGAGCGCCAGTTGGGCGTGTAAAATCGAGCCATAATACTGGCCATATTCGTGGAGCTTAAAGGGGATGCGATAAGACGACATGAACCAGGCGATGAGCAAACCGAGGCCGCCGACTACGCCAGCAGCATAGCCGTAAATGGCCGGATCCTTGGTCCAACGGCGGAAGCCGCGCGGATCGATCGCCCAGACCCACGGCAGGGCCGCGACGAACTGCACCAAGGCCAGCAGGATGCCGGCGATCAGGAGGTCGGCGAAGGAGGTCGTCATGTGGATTTACTATACGAACGCCGGGTCAAACTTGTTCGCAGAACATTCCAGCCGCGCGGCCGGCATTGCGCGATCGCTTCATCCTCCGCGAAGGTCGCCAGATAATTAGGCGCTTCGTAATCCGTCGATCGCTTGCCGCCTTCGATCGGTTCCAAGAGCGGTCGATTGATCGACCAGCCGATGGAATACAACCGACAACCGACATCGCGGAGGTACTGGACGACCGGGCTATCCTTGCCGACGTGATCTTCAAATAAGATGTGGGTAATCCGTCGTTCTTCAAGGGCTCTCCTGGCCCCTTTCAGCACCGGCAATTCGTATCCTTCGACATCAATCTTTAGAAGTGCGGCGCCGTCGCCCCCGAGCACGTCGTCGATCGTTTGAACTGGGACGGAGATAGTCTTGCCGCTACCAGCGTCGCCCTGCGCAATCCGTGCAATGCCGTCGTTGTCGGCCATCTCGTCTGGAAGCACCAATTCGGCGGTTCCCTTCTGACTTCCCAGGGCAGCCTGATGGAGTTCCGCCTTGGCGAACGAGGTTCGCGTCGCCGCGTTGGCCGCATTCTTCTGCAGAATTGGAAAAAGGTCGGGATGCGGCTCGAAAGAAATGACCCGGCCAGTGCTACCGGCGAGTGTCCCCCCCAGAACCGTCATGTAGCCAATGTTCGCGCCGGCGTCGATGACGGTGTTGCCGGGATTCACCAGACGGGCCATCACTTCGGAAACGGCCAGATCGTAGATGCCGGTGGTCCAAATGGAATAGCCAATGTTCTTGGACGGGTCAGCGAGAATCGAGCCGCCCCAAGCAGTCTCCAATGGTTGGAACCCGGAAGCCGGCTTGCGAAGGGCGCGGATCAATCGGCGACCGACCTGCGACGGCCGCCAGACGAACCACGGCTTCCACAATTTGCGAATCATGAAGAGATTATCCGGCGATCGCTGTGAAACGTCACTCCTACTTCCACACCGGCGCCTCACGCTCTTGATCCATGGCCGCATGGGCGGCACGGCAGAGGCCTTTGGCGTCGAGGCCCAACTCGGCCAGCAATTCGCTACGTTCCGCATGTTCGATGAAGCGATCGGGAATGCCCAGGCGGGTGATCGAGCGCGTGTCGAGCCCCGCGGCGTTGGCCGCCTCAAGCACGGCACTGCCGAAACCGCCTTCGAGCGTGCCTTCTTCCACGGTCAACACGAACGGCAGTTGCTCGACCGCCCGCAGGATCGTCTCCTGGTCGAGCGGCTTGGCGAAGCGGGCGTTGATCACACCGACATGAATGCCCTCGTCGCGGAGCATCTTGGCCGCCTGCACGGCATTTGCCAGCAGGGTGCCGAAGACCACGAACGCGCCGTCTTCACCCCAATCAAGCACCTCGGCCCGACCCGATTCGATCGCTTGCGAATCACGTTCCGTTTTCTCAAGGTTCGCCTTGGGGTAACGGATTGAGACGGGACCCGGTTGAGCGAGGGCGAACCGTAGCATCGGCGCCACGTCGAGTTCATCGCCCGGGGCCATCACTGTCATGTTCGGGAACAACCGCATGTACGGGATGTCGAAAACGCCATGATGCGTCGGGCCATCCGGCCCGGTCAACCCGGCGCGGTCCAGCGTGAAGACGACCGGCAGATTCTGCAGAGCGACTTCCTGGAAGATCTGGTCGAACGAGCGCTGGAGGAACGTGGAATAAATGTCGACAATCGGCCGCAGCCCAGCCTTGGCCTGACCGGCCGCGAAGGCGACGGCGTGCGACTCGCAGATGCCCACATCGAAGAAGCGGTTCGGGAACGCCTGCCGCACCGGTTCGAGTTTGTTCCCCTGGCACATGGCCGCCGTCATGACGGTGACGCGTTCGTTGTCGCGCATCGCTTCGTGGATTGCGCCGCTGATAACGTCGGTATAGGCCTTGGAACCGCCGCGTTTCAGTTCGATGCTCGTGCGTTCCGGCCCCACTTTGGCGAAGACCGGAGGCGTGTGGTAAACGACCGGGTCGGCACTCGCTTGGGGAACGCCGTGCCCCTTTTCCGTGAAGACATGCAGCAGGATCGGTCCCTTTTGCGAGCGCAAGTCACGGAGGATCTTGCGCAGCATCGGCAGGTCATGGCCATCGACGGGGCCGAAGTACCGGAAGCCGAGTTCTTCGAAGAGCATGCCGTCTTTGAAGAAAGCTTTGAGCCCGTCACGCAGTTGTTCGAGTGCCGTATGGGCGATGTCGCCGAGCACGGGAATCTTCGACAGGATGTAGTTGATGCTCTTCTTCGAGCCCTGGTAGAACGACGTCATCCGGCACTGGTCGAGGTAGTTGGCCACACCGCCAGTTCGCGGGCAGATCGACATCTTGTTGTCGTTGAGGATGACCAGCACGTTCTGGTTCATGCCGCCGATGTTGTTGAGTGCTTCAAAGACGATGCCCGAGACGAATGCCCCGTCGCCGATGACCGCTACCGCTTGCCGGTCTTCTTCGCCGAGCAGGTCGTCGGCCGACTTGAGGCCAGACACGGTCGAGATGCTCGAACCGGCATGGCCGGTCATGAAGAGATCGTAAGGGCTTTCGTTCGGGTTCGGGTAGCCCATCAGGCCGCCCTTGGTGCGGATGCCTTCGAATTCACGATACCGGCCGGTGATGAGTTTGTGCGGATAAATCTGGTGGCCCGTATCCCAGATCAGGCGGTCGCGGGAGAAGTCGTACGTCAGGTGGAGAGCGAGGCAGAGTTCAACGACGCCCAGATTGCTGGCGAAGTGCGCGGGGCGGATGCTCAAAACGCGGACGAGTTCATCGCGAATTTCCTGGGCGAGTTGGCCGAGTTGCGGTTCGGTTAGCGCTTGGAGGTCTTCGGGCGACTTGATGCGGGATAGCCATTCGCTCATAAATCACCTCGAACGTTCACGATCCATCACGAGATGGGCCAGGGCAACCAGTGGTTCCCCCGGTACCCCCAGACCGTCCACGGCCTGGATTGCCATTTTACCAAGCGACTCGACCCGGCGTTTGCTCTCCTCGATGCCGAGGAGCCCCGGATAGGTCAACTTGCCGCGGGCCGCGTCTTTGCCGACGCGTTTGCCGGCTTCTTCCGAACTTCCTTCCACATCCAGTAGATCGTCCTGGATCTGGAACATCAGTCCGAAGGCACGGCCATAATCATCCAGCCGATTCTTGAGTTCGGAATCGGCCCCGCCAGGGCGTTCCCCTTGGGCGGCATACAAACCCATCCGCAGACACGACTGAAACAATGCCCCCGTCTTGAGACGGTGAATCCCTTCCAGATCAGTCACACTTTCAGGCCGGCGCTCCCCGGCCATCTTCCCCTCGGCCGCCAGATCCAGGACCTGACCACCGACCATGCCGGCGCCGCCCGATCCACACGCCAACTCTTTCATACTAACCGCCGCCGTCGCTGGCGGATAACGGCTCGCCAGCACCTGGAACGCCAAAGTCAGCAGGGCATCGCCCGCCAAAATCGCCAGGGCTTCGCCGAATTTCTTGTGGCAGGTCGGCAGGCCGCGGCGCAGGTCGTCATCGTCCATCGCGGGCAAGTCATCGTGAATCAGCGAGTAGGCATGAATCATCTCGACGGCGCATGCCGCGGGCCACGCCTGTTCTGCGCTTCCGCCCGCCGCCTGGTTCGCGAGTAGCACCAGAATCGGCCGTAAACGCTTCCCCGGGGCGAGCAAACTGTACTCAATTGCCGTCCGCAACGAAGCCGGAAACCCTTGCGTTTCGGCCTCCAGCATCGACCGCAGGGCGGCATCCACCGCCGCTTGCTTCGTTTTCAGGTCAGAGCGAAAATCCCCACGCACGCGCGGACCTCATCAGTAAGCGATACTAGCATGATAGCCGACCCCCCGTTTTTATTCCCCAGATTGTTCCGGTTGTACCTTCGGTGTACGGGTCGTCGTCCGTTTTTTCTCGGACACCGGCAGCGTGGCCACGTGTTCGAACTCTTCCAAAACCGGTTTCCCCTCGGCATCGACACCGGTCACCTTCAGGATGCGCTGTTCCGCATCACGCAGATAAACATAGCAGCCTTTCAAAAGAGAAACGCCCCGTTCGTACTGGGCGAGACTTTGTTCCAGATTAGTCGTGCCATCTTCGAGCTGGCGGAGAATGCGCTCTAGCTCCCCGAGAGATTGCTCAAACGAAGGTTTGTCCGGCACTGAAGGGCTCATTCGCGTTCCCCGCGGGTGGTGATCTTCCGTGACATCAATGGCCCAATGCCTCTCCCGTGAACCCGCAGCAAGGAAGAAACTTAAATCCCTTGCTTGCGCTGCGGGCTCACGAAGAGAATTCATCACTGCTTACTGCCTACCGACTCAACTCGGCTCACGACTTCGCCGTTCGCCAGCCTCGTCACCAAACGGTCGCCCACGGTTAATTCGGCGGAGTCGCGGGCTAGTTCAGGTGAACCTTCCTTGCGGGTCAAACTATATCCTCGCCGCAAGACGTTCAAGGGGCTGAGCGACTCCAGCCTGCCCGCGACGGCCGCCAGACGCTCCTTTTGACGGACCAGCGCCTGCGCCCCTGTCCGCCGCAATCGCTGTTCGAGATCGTCGATTTTCTCTTCGAGCTCCCGCACCCGCGCCAGCGGCCGGCGGAAGGCCCCGCGCTGGGACAGATCGTCCAGCCGTTGCCGAGACAGGGTCAATCGGCGCAAGATCGCGCCTTCCAGTTGACCCCGGCGATCGTTCAACGCTTGAAGCAATTCGTTGCGATCAGGAACGACCTTGTTGGCCGCATCGGTCGGCGTCAGGGCGTGCAGGTCCGCCACCAGATCGGAGATGCTGACGTCGATCTCGTGCCCGACGGCACTGACAACGGGAATCTTCGACGCGAAGATGGCATCCGCGACGATTTCCTCGTTAAACGCCCATAAATCCTCGACGCTGCCGCCACCCCGGCCGACGATCATGAGGTCGATCGCCAGCGATTTCTCTTCATGAAATCGGTTGAGCAGGCGGATCATGGCCGCGATGTCGGCTCCCGCGCCGTCGCCCTGGACGCGGACGGGGCAGATGATCCGCTCCCCCATCGGCCAGCGCGTCGACAGCACCTGAAGCATGTCACGCACGGCCGCCCCGCTCGGGCTCGTCACCAGCGCGATTCGTTTCGGGAATAGCGGCAACGGCTTCTTTCGGCGCGGGTCGAAGTAGCCCTTGGTCAGCAATTTTTCCTTGAGTTGCCGCAAGGCCAGATCGAGCGCCCCGATTCCTTTGGGTTCGATCTTTTCGACTTCGAGCTGATACTTCCCCTGGGGAGCATAAACCGTCAATCTTCCCCGGATAATGACTTCCTGACCGTCCTTGAGGTCAAACTTGCTCCGCAGGGCGATGCTGCGCCACATCACGCAAGGCACGACGGCGTAACTGTCTTTGAGGTTGAAGTAGAAGTGTCCCGAGGCCGGCGCCGAAACTTTCGAGACCTCGCCGGCCACCCAGACGCCCGAGAACGATTCCTCGAGCTCCGTCTTCACCCGCAGCGTCATCTCGCTGACGGTCATCGGGGCCGCGGGCTTGTCGGTCGTTAGATTCATGGCAATCGCACCAGGACGATGGGCGCCCCTTGTTGATCACGCAGCCGTTCGATGACTTCCAGCGGCCGTGTCGCCGCCAGCGCCTGCCACTCCGCTTCCAGCAACAGGGCATAAACGGGTGAAGTAGCTTCCGCCATCCGCCGTGCAGGTCGATTGTAGTAGAACATGATCCCTTCATCCTTCAATCGACCCAGGTAAAGCACCTCGTTCGGCGGCACCAGCTCGGCAATGCGGCCGGCGGTCTCGCGAACCTGCCGTGTCGCCGTCCGTGGCGGCAGAATGAATTCGACATAGGCGATTTTCACCACAACCCACAAAACGAGCGTTGCACCCACCGCCCGCGTGAAGCCGCGACTCGAAGGCTTTGCGCAACGAAGCGATTGGAGTGCGACCATCACCCCCAGCCCGATTAACCCCGGGCACATCGGCAAACTGTAGCGTACATGATGTTGAGCCGGCAACGCCCAAAAGAGCAAGTTCGGCCAGGTCCAGCAGTGGAACAGAATCAACAAACGTTGGCTCGGCTCGTTCAACGAGCGAATGAACGATGGCCGCAACGTCCACAACGCCCCAATCGACCAAGGTAGGTTGGCGATCAGTATCATGAACGGATAGCTCAGCGATTCCAGCCAGGGATAGCTTCGTCCGCCATGATGGGGAGCAAACCGCTGGGTCGCCTCCGCAAGAACGGTATCGCGCAAGATCGGCCAGCCGACTCGATCGACCACCGCCGTCACCCACAGCCCCACGATCCCCATCACCAGCCCGATACCCGCCAGATGCCGCCACGACCAGAGAAACAATAGCTTCCCGCGCCACGCCAAATAAGGCACGAGCGTCAGGTAGAAAAACGCCGGCGCCGTCCATTTCGTCAGAAAGCCGCCCGCCACGCACAGGAACGAAAGCAACCACCAAGTGGTCGGCGATGAATTCGCCGGCTCCAGCGCCCGATGCATGAACAAAATCGCCGCCGCCACCCAGAAGACCTGCAACATGTCAATCTCGGCACTCGGCGCCTTATCGAGCCAAAGCGCCGAGACCGGCATCAGCATCGCCCCCAGCAGAGCCAGCCGCCGTTCGAAGACTTGCGCAAACGTGAAGTAGAAAAGGAAAACCACCAGAGTCGCGGCAATCACCGAAGGCAACCGAGCCGAAACGGCCGTGACTTCACCAAATGGAGCACTACAGGCCGCAATCGCCAGATACATCCCCGGCGGCTTGGTCAAGAACGGCTCGCCATATAACGTCGGCACAATCCAAGACCCGTTCAAAGCCTCGCGACCAATCAACGCTCGCAACGCCTCCGTCCGATACAAGGTCCCCGTGCTCGACCCGTAACCGAACAGAAACACACACCACAAAAACAGCACGACAGGCGAGCCGAGCGGCGTAAGCCGCCGGGTGATGAGCGACGGAGCGCTCAACCGCACACCCCGCAACCATCTTCTAATTTGCAATTTGCAATTTGCAATTATCAATTTGCAATCTCTTTGAGCCGAACGAAAAAAGCTTCACAACCCCACGCATTCCAACCCAAACGTCGCCGCCACCGCGAAATTCGTGATCTTCCCGTTCTTGATATTCACACCTAGCGCCAAACTAGGATTCTCCGCACACGCGCGGTCGGTCCCTTTGTTCGCCAGTTGCAGCGCATAAGGGAGCGTCACGTTCGTCAGCGCGTAGGTGCTCGTTCGCCCCACCGCGCCCGGCATGTTCGTCACGCAATAGTGAACGATGTCATCGACGATGTAAGTGGGGCTGGCATGCGTCGTCGGCCGGCTCGTTTCAATGCAGCCGCCTTGGTCGATGGCCACGTCGATGATCACCGCCCGCGGCGGCATGCGGCTAAGATCCTCGCGGCGAACGAGCATCGGCGCCCGTGCTCCGGGGATGAGCACCGCGCCGATGACGAGATCCGCGCGCGACAGGCAATCGAGCACGGTGTGCCGATCGCTGAAGAGCGTCGTGACGTTGCGGGGCATGACGTCATCGAGATAGCGCAGCCGTTCCAGGTTGATGTCGAGCAGCGAGACGTGAGCCCCGAGACCTGCCGCGACCTTGGCCGCGTTGGCGCCGACGATGCCGCCGCCCAACACGACCACATTCGCGGGCGCCACGCCGGGGACGCCGCCGAGCAAGATGCCACGACCTTGGAAGGGCCGTTCCAGATACTTGGCCCCTTCCTGAATACTCATACGGCCCGCGACTTCGCTCATCGGCGTCAGCAGGGGAAGGTTGCCTTTGGCGTCGCGGATCGTTTCGTAAGCAACGGCCGTGATGCCCGAGGACATGACAATGTGCGTCAGCCGTTCGTCGGCCGCGAAATGAAAGTAAGTGAAGACCGTCTGCCCTGGGCGAAGCCGTGGCCATTCGTCGGGCAAGGGTTCTTTCACCTTGATGATCATCTGGGCCCGCTGCCAGAGCAAATCCGCATCGGTGACAATCTCGGCCCCGGCCTTCGCGTAGGCTTCATCGCCAATGCCGCTGCCCTGACCAGCCCCGGCCTGCACGAGCACCTGATGTCCCGCTCGCGTTAACTCCTCGGCCCCAACCGGAATGAGCGCCACCCGATACTCGTCCGACTTAATTTCGCGAGGCACGCCAATGATCATGTCCGTCTGCTCCATTCAGGAAAGACGGCATTCTGCCCCAGATAGCGGCCTTCACGCAAGACCAACCGTTGGGTGATGAACTCGCGAACGAAAGGAATTGAAGAAAGAAGGGAACCACGAATCCAACGAATCGAACGAATCAAGAAGCCGAGAAGAGAAGAAGACAAGGAGACAAGGAGACAAGAAGCCGAGAAGAGAAGGAGACAAGGAGACAAGGAGACAAGGAGACAAGGAGACAAGAAAAGAGGCGGAAGGGTTTTGGTTTTGTTCTCATTCGTCAGATTCGTTTGATTCGTGGTTCCCTTCTTTTCTTAATCCGTGGCTAACTCTTCGCGGCGTCAATCAACAGCCGTGCGGCTTTGTCGACTTCGTCCGTCGTGGTGAATCGGCCGACTGTCAGGCGTATCGCGCCGCGGGCGACGGCTTCAGGGAGGCTTAGCGCCTGGAAGATGGGTGACACGATGAAGTGTCCTTCGTGACAAGCAGCTCCGGTGGAGGCCGCGATTCCCGGCACCGCTTCCAATAGCTCCGATCCGAGACATCCCAAAAAACTGACGTTCAGCGTGTTCGGCAAACGCAATTCCGGATGTCCGTTGATCACGAGCCGATCGCCCAACCCGTCGCGCAAACGGCCTTCGAGCCGATCACGCAGCGACTTGAGATGCTCCGTCGCCTTCGGCAGCGACAACTCGGCAACCTCGGCTGCCTTCCCGAGTGCCACGATATAGGGAACGTTCTCCGTCCCCGCGCGTCGCCCTTGTTCCTGACCCGCACCCAGAATAAATGCGGGCAACTCAATCCCGCGCCGAACATACAACGCCCCGACGCCCTTGGGAGCGTAGAGCTTGTGCCCCGCCACGGTCAGAAAATCGATGCCCAGGTCTTCGACATCCAGAGAAACTTTGCCCAGCGACTGGGCGGCATCGGCATGAAACTTCGCCCCATGTCCATGAGCAATGGCCGCCAGTTCCCAAACCGGCTGGAGGGTCCCGATTTCATTATTCGAGTGCATGATGCTGATAAGCCGAGTCTTCGAAGTAACCGCCCGCCGCACCTCATCAGGATCGACGAGACCATAACGATCCACAGAAACGATCGTGACCCCACATCCCATCTGCCGCAAATGCTCCGCCGGCTGATTAGTGGCCGGATGCTCAATGGCACTAATGATGAGATGATCGCCCGGCCGCAAATAACCCCGAAGAACCTGATTGCTAGCTTCCGTCCCGCCGCCGGTGAAGATGATCTCGGCTGGCGAAGCCCCAATGAGCGCCGCCATCTGAGCACGAGCCTTGGCGATCGCACGGGCCGATGATTTGCCAAGCGAATGCGTGCTAGACGGATTGCCGTACTCTTCCATGAGGTAGGGCATCATCGCGGCGAGCACCGCGGGATCAAGCGGGGTGGTGGCGTTGTGGTCGAGGTAGATGAGGGGCATGGGGATGAATCTCCAACTACCAGCCCAAATCCCCCGACAACATTCAGCAACCTACGGACGATTGCAAAACGATCACACCTGCGATCGCTCATAGAATCCCTTCTGATCCACGATGAATTTCTTGATCTTCGCGAGAGCATCTAGTTTTGATTTAAACTTAGTTGTAATATCAATAGCTTGTGCGATCGACTCGAGTTGTGGCTTTGTCAGATCGTTGAACTGCTGCAACTGATTCTCGATTTCCTGAACAGTTAGGTTGTGGTCAGTAGCACTATTCAACAGATGCTTGGCAGTTGCTATCGCACGATTAAGAGTCTCTGGGTCGACAGATGACTTTGCCGACCGCGCAGACGCCTTTTTCTGCGGAATTGGACGATTGTTTTTGTATGCTTCTGCCTCGATCAAGAACTCAGTGAATAGAGGCAGCTTCATTCCCCGGAAGACATCAAGCTTATGCGAGAGATCTTGTATCTCAGTCGCAACCTGTTTGGCTCCGCTCGAAAGCAATGCGCCCCCGAGACTTCCCAGAAACAGTTGTAGGTCAGCTACTGTCACGCAATCTCCAATGAGTGAGAGTTACGCCATTGCATGTGCATGGCTCGCGAATCTGACGTTGGGCGGGAACTTTCCGTTTAGCTCCCTAATTAGCTTTGAAAAGACCAACTTTAGGTCTTTTTGCTCCGCCCCTGCAGTGAAGTTGTCTTCGGCATCCCGCACTGCTACACGGGTGGGAATAAAAGTTTCTAGCATTCCGATAGGCGTTCCCCAATAAAGGTGGGTCAACTTGTTGAGTTGATCCCAGAAAAAAGTTTCGTTTCTGGAGAACTTATCAGCGTAGTGCGTTCGCGTGGCCAGGATTCCAAGAATTTGTAGATCGGAGTGTATTGATTGGCGAATCTGCCGAAGTCGGGCAAGCAGAGGAGGAACTCGCTCGATCGCTTTACGACTCGGAACCACAGGGATTAGCACGAAATCGCTGGCTGCAAGTGCATTCACGCAGGACAAATTAATGAGGGGTGGACAGTCGAGAAGCACTAGATCGAACGGAAAGTCGTCTCTATCGCGTTGATGAAGGCCGCGCCGTAGCATGAAACGGACATCATAAAGTTGGCCAGCATGCTTGCTTGTCGACTTGTAATTAATGAGCCATTCGAACGTTAGATTCATTTCTGAATAGGCGAGCTGGTCGGAAGTTCCGACAAGATGAGCTTTGTTATTTAGAACGGGAAATGCAAAGTCCGCGATATTGGTTCGAGGATCTTGAATCGATGCATGGAAATAATGCCTTAGCAATTTTTGACTTTTATCTTGCTCTCTAATTTCGGTGTTTGTGACGAGCAAGCTGGTCAAAGATCCTTGCAAATCCAAGTCGACGATTAAAACGCGAATTCCTTGTCTAGCATAAGTCGCCGCCAGATGCGCCGTAGTTGTTGTTTTCCCAACTCCACCCTTCAGGTTTAAGACGGACACGATCGGAATTGATCGTTCCATTAGCGGGATGAACTCTGGAACCGCTTGCGAGGGCTTTTGTGTCCAGATTTGGCCTTCGAGTTTCAGCGCTTCTTTAACTTGAGCTTGCAAACGCTGGCTGTCGTCAGTTTGTTCGCCAATTTTGCCTCGGAGACTGTTAATCTCCTCGTCACGTTTGGCCAATTGCTGCTTCGAGGTAGCTAGCGTGTTCTCAAGACGTTGTTGCTCCTGAGCAAGTGATTGTATGGTTTCATTTTGTGCACCATTTTCTTCCTGGAGCCGCGCATGCTCTTCACCAGCAACCCGCAGTTTCTCATTTAAGGACGTGTTCGCATCATGTACTCTATCTTCCGATGAGCCAACGACTTTGCGCACGATCAACTTCGTCAGCTCGGTCAATCCGGCTCCGAGTGCTAGACACATCAGATTGATGAGGTAGTCCATCTTTGGTCGCCTTCGAATGGATCTGGGCGGTTCGCTCTTAAGCATCCGTGACGAGGAATCGCTTGAATTTGGCTGGGCACCCTGGGCTATTCGATAGTAGGGTGTGGCGGAGAGTAATAGTAGTCGAATTGACACTGGAGTCAAAGAGAATTATTCAGAAGTTTATTCGACACTCATTGCCGGCGAGCCGAGCCGCGTAAGCGGCCGGGTATCGGTGGAAGTTAGTCGTGACTTATACCCGGCGGCTTACGCCGCTCGGCTCGCCTTTGGCGAGCGTCGAGGCGTCAGCCCGACGTGGTGTATGAATTGCAGTGGCGTACGGGGTTCCACGTCGGCCTTACGGCTCGACGCTCGCCAAGACATACCCGGCGGCTTACGCCGCTCGGCTCGCCTTTGGCGAGCAGATGTCTGTGTCACCTCGGGTGGGCGCGGGGTGAGCCACATTCGTTTCATTCCGTCAAAATTACCAACCCTCGATTGCCATCAACCTTAACATGTTGTCCTGTTTTGAGTTGCCGATGCACCCCTGGGATCCCGGCCACGGCGGGTAAGCCGAACTCCCGCGCCACGATGGCGCCATGCGAGAGCGAACCGCCTGATTCCATGACCAATCCTTTCGCATGGACGAAGAGCGGCACCCACGCGGGATCGGTCGAAGGGCATACAAGAATATAGCCCGGGGGGATGTTGGCTTTGATTGGTTCGGTGAGCACCAAGGCAGGGCCCTCGGCCACACCTGCGGCCAGCGACATTCCTTGTAGTCGGGCGGCGCCCGTGGGGATCGGCATGGGCCGGCCGATGGCTTCGAGATCGTCGCTGAATACCACGGGCGGGATCTCCAGGCTCAAGGAAATCAGACGATCCTTGCGGCGTGTATCAATTAATTTTTCGAGATTCTCGCCAGCTATCAAACGCGGCAGATCATCCAAAGTCAGAAAGAAGATGCCCCCTTGTAAGCGAAAACGGCGATCGAGTTCAACGAGTGACTGACGGATGAGATTGTAGCCGCGCA
>Ga0105048_10011455_pt1 | contig 13989 bp, 10 predicted proteins | sample MAT05_FD_78382 | JGI IMG/M metagenome (GOLD analysis project Ga0105048, IMG submission 78382) | Freshwater microbial communities from Lake Fryxell liftoff mats and glacier meltwater in Antarctica - MAT-05 | ecosystem: Environmental > Aquatic > Freshwater > Ice > Liftoff microbial mat | place...
ATCATTATAATGGAAAAGTAGAATCGGAATATAGTTATGTTGATGATAACTTAAATGGAGACGCCGTTTTAAACTACGAATCAGGAAAATTATTTCGAAAAATGTATTTTCAAAATGGCGATCAGCAAAAAGAATCTTTCACTTATGACCAATTGGGCGAATTAATTTATATCAGAAAATATGAAGATGATGAGTTAGTTGGTTATTCTTATTATGATGTGAATGGTGCAGCTATGCCATTTAAAAAAATTGAATCTGGAGATTTTAAAATTACCTGTTATTTTAAAAACGGTAAAAAATCTATTGAAGTTAATTATTCAAAGGGAGATTTGAATGGATTAAGAACAACCTATACATCAAACGGTAATGTTGCTGAAACAGAAATATTCTATTATAACAAACAACATGGAGAAGGAAAAAGTTATTATGCAAATGGAACTTTAAAATCCATTGAAAATTATAATTACGGCGAAAGTCACGGTCAGTTTAAATATTATTATGAAAACGGAAAGATTCGCAAAGAATGTTATTACGTAAATGACAACTTACAAGGCCCATGCAAATTGTATAATGAAGCAGGTGTTTTAATAAAAACAATCATCTACAATAATGGATTTCCTGTCAACTAACAATCATGAAAATCCTATCTATACTCGTCCTATTTTTTGCCGTCCTAAATTCAAATGCTCAACCATTTGGAAGTCTCGAGCAATTAAAAACTCGTTTTCCTGATCAGCCTATTGTTTATATTTTAAAAGATGAAAACATCGATATAAAAAATGATAAAGCTGGCTTAGTTATCATTAAACACGTTAAGGAGCAAATGATGATTATGAACGAAAGCGCCAAAAATTTTAAAACTAGAAGTGTGTTCGCCAGTTCATTTATTGAAATTAAAAATATTAAAGCCTTTAATTATATTAAGAATGGAAACAAATACACTAAAACATTAATTGACAATATAAAAGTAAATGATTCTAATTCAGACGGTGTATTTTATGATGGCAGTAAAAAATTAACCATTACTTATAACAATTCAGAACCCGGCTCCGTATTTGAATTAGAATACGATGAAGTATATTTGGAACCTCGATTTTTTGGATCCTTTTATCTTACAGAAAACTACCCTGTTATAAAAGCGAATTGCACGATAAACTGTCCTAATTCTGTTAAACTAAATATAAAAAATTTTAACCTTACGAATTTAAAAATAAAGAGTACCGAAAAGCCTGCAAAAAATAGCATCATTTATAACTGGACGATTGACTCATTAAAAGAATATAAATACGAAGAATATGGTCCAGACTATAGGTCTCTTGCTGGGTACAAATTATTTAATATTGAAGAATATACAAAGGATGGAACAACGATTCCGTTGGTGGGAACAGTAAATAACTTATACAAATGGTATCGAGGACTTGTTAAAAATAAACAAAACACCTTCCCCTCATTTAAAAATGATAACCGACAGTTTGATTGCTAATTGCAAGACAGATGTAGAAAAAATTAAGAAAATATATTATTGGGTGCAAGACAAAATTTCATACGTTGCCTATGAAGATGGCTTAGGAGGATTTGTGCCGAGAGAAGCCGATATTATTATGAAAAGAAGATTTGGAGACTGTAAAGATATGGCTAGTATATTAACGGCTATGGGCAAAGCCGCTGGACTACCGATTTATTTGACATGGATTGGAACAACAGATATTCCTTATCAATTTACAGAAGTGCCAGCGCCAATGGCGGCAAATCATATGATTGCAGCTTATGTAACTAAAGACACCTGTTTATTTTTAGACGCTACTGGGAAATTCCAAGATTTGGGCGTTCACACTTCTTTTATACAAGGCAAAGAAGCTATTATTGGTATTTCAGAAAATGAATATATCATAAAAAAAGTACCTTATATACCTCATACAAAAACGTATGTCATGGATAGTGTCAGTTTAAAAATTCAGGATAATCTATTAGTGGGAAATGGGTATTTAAAATTTGATGGGTATAAAAAAGTGCATATACAAACTCAGATAAATGGAAAATCATATACAGAACTATATGATTATTTTAAATCATATTGCGAAAAGGGAAATAATAAATTTAAATTAGATACTGTTATCATTAGCAAAAACGAGCGAGATGTTCCAGTTGAGATTAAATACACTTTTAAAATACCAAATTATATAACAACGCTCACCAATGAAATTTTTATGAATTTAAATTTTGATAAAAATTATTTCGAGGATTTCTCAACCCAAGATCGGAAAAACGGCTTTGAATTTTTATACGCTTTTGATAAACAATTACTAGTAACCTTAGCATTAGATAAAAAGTATTCAGTAAATTTTATTCCAGAGAATAGTTTCTACACCAACTCAAATTTTGGATGCCAATCTTCATACACGAAAACTCCCAGTCAATTAATTTTCAAAAGCACTATTCATATCAATAGCACATTTGTAAATTACAATGAATTTGAAAAATGGAACGAATTTCTAAAAGAACATAACAAGAACAATAATAAATCTATATCCTTAAATAAATTACAATGAACAATTTGAAACGTCACTTTTTTCTGCTTTTAGTTATAAGTATGCACACTGTGTATGGACAGAAATATTTTTATAAAACCTATAATTGGGAGAAAGAACCTACCGTATATAAGCCAACGGAAAAAGAAAGCACCGCCGATTTGATATTAGTAAAGGATTATAATGTTTTAGAAGTTGCCTATGATAAAGATGGACAAGCCGTTATATATGAAACCAACCATGTCATATATCATGTCAACAAACATAGTGCTGTTACAGAAGTTAATAAAATATACATTTCAACAAGAGGTGTAAACGAAGAGCTTGATTTGAAAGCCCGTTGTATAACCGCAAATAATAAAATCATCCCTATAAACGCCGATAACATTAAGCGTGTAGATAATTTAGAAAACAGCGGGCCATACACTATTTTCACTATTGATGGTGTTGATGTAGGTTGTGATGTAGAATATTATTACACCAATAAGCAAAATTATTACTCTTATACCTACATTAAAATTCAAAGTAAAACCCCGATTGTAAAATACAATATGAATGTACTAAGCCCTAAAAACTTAGTCTATGAAACTAAATGCTATAATGGGCTAAATGATTTTGTTAAAGATGAATCAGATAGTACAAAAAATATTTTAAGATTGGAACGCAGCAATATCCCTGAAATAACAGAAGAAGATTATTCATCTGTAAAAGCTAATAAATTGGCATTTTCATTGCAATTGGCTTACAATACAGATAAAGGGAAAGCTAAAATATTTACATGGGAAACAATTGCAAAAGGATATTATAATAATCTTTTTTTACTAGAAGATTCTGAAAAAAAAGCAGTTGCAAAATTAATTGATAAAAATAAAATTAACAAACTAGCAACGCCAGAAGAAAAAATTAGAGCCTTAGAAAATCTCATAAAACTTCAATATAATGTCAGCGAAGAAGGAACGGATTTAGAATTTGTAAAAGCACTTGATAAAAAAATATTATCCGAAGTCTACGCGTTAAGACTGTACATTGAAGCATTTAGGATATTTGATGTACCTTTTGAATTGATTATTACAAGTGATCGAAGCAATAGAAAATTTGATAGCAAGTATCCAAGTTATTCGTTTTTAGATGATATACTCTTTTCTTTCCCAACTCTTAATAAATATACATCTCCTACAGATGTGCTAAGTAGAATTGGATACCCAAATCATTACAATATTGCTAGCGAAGGGTTATTTCTAAAAGAAATTATGGTGGGTGATATAGGTGCTCCATCATCTAAAATAAAACAAATATCTGGAAATGACTACCTAAGCTCTTATCACAATTTGGCTATTAAAGTGAATATTAATCCTACAAGTTTAGTTACTAATTTGGATGTCGTTCAAACGTTAGCTGGTTATCAGGCGTACTACATTCAGCCAGTTTATAATTTGCTATCTGCCGAACAAAAATTGGATGTTGGTAAAAACTATTTTACGATTAAAACCCCTAATACTACTAAAAATGTGGTTATCTCGAACGTAAACACGGAAGATATTTTAGTGAAACCGATGCAAATCTCATATACTCAAGAACTTTCTGATTTAATTGAAAGTGCGGGAAATAAATTTATTTTAAAGGTGGGTGATTTAATTGGGCCTCAATCTGAACTGTATAGCGATAAAAAAAGAGTTTCCGATGGCGACATTTATTCTTCACATTATTTAAAACGCGATATAGAAATTAATATTCCAGAAGGTTATAAAATTGTCAATGCCGATGAGATTAAAATCAACAAAAAATGTATAATCGATGGTAAAGAGGTGGCGCAATTTACGAGTGATTATAAAATAGAAGGCAATAAAATAATTATTACTGTTTATGAAGATTATCGAGTGGTTATTTATCCCCTTGAACATTTTGAAGGCTTTAAAGATGTCATTAATGCTGCCGCAGATTTTAACAAAAAAACCTTAATATTTGACAAGAAATAAAATCGTATAAAATAAATATGATTGAGTTAAACACGGATGAAGTGTTCAAATGTTTATTAAACATTTGAACAAGTATGTGTGCAAAGGCTATACCATATGACATTAGAAAATAATAAATATCTACACATGAAATTTAAATCTATCATTCTGCTTTTTTTTATTCATTCGATAGTATTATCTCAAGATAATTTTCAAAAATATAATCAGGAGGCATACTACCATTATCAACAAAATGATTTGCAAAGTGCTATTAAAAAATTCAGTAAGGCCTTAGAATATAGATCGGAAGTGTCAAATGGGTATAAAATTGCCGACACCTATATTAACCGCGGTGGTTGCAGGGTGCAATTATCTAGTTTTAGTGGTGCTCAAAATGATTATGACGAGGCATTAAAAATTAAGCCTGAATACATCAAAATTTACCAGGCTAAAGTAGAATCATTTTTAAGTTCAAAAGAATATAAAAGTGCCATTGAATGGGCCGATAAAGGATTGGCTATAAAGGAAAATGATGTCATATTAAAAAGCAAAAAAGCGTCGGCACTTACTCAAACTAAAAAATATGATGAATCAATAAAGATCCTGCATTCAATCTTAGAAGATGATCCAAAAAGTAAGCGAGCCAATAGGTATTTAGGTCATAATTATCAAATGAAAAAAAATTGGGATAGTGCCGTCAAATATTTTTCAATGGCTATTAACCTCGACCCACTTGATAACGCCTCATTTTTTGATAGAGGAATAGCATATGCCGAATTTAAAGATACAACCAATGCTAGACTGGACATTGAAAAAGGGATGCAATTAGACACAACCATGAAATGGGTTGGATATAATAATATAGGATTTTTCATAAAATTTTCTTTAAAAGATTATAAGGGAGCTATTGAAATGTTTAATAAAGCCATTGCGTTAAATCCTAATTTTACGAATGCGTATTGTAATAGAGGATTTGCTAAATATAATTTAGGAGACTTATCTGGAGCATATCAAGACTTAAAAAAATCTTTAAATTTAGATAACAAAAATTCGTACGCTTATAAAAATTTAGCAATCGTTTATATCAAAGAGAATAAAAAGCAAAATGCTTGCGATAATTTAAAAAAAGCGGCAAACTTTGGCTATACAGAAGAATATGATGATGAGGTGAAAAATTTACTTATAGAACATTGTAAATAATTTCTTTTTTTTATTATTCAAAGTTTGTGTTCTGTCCTTTCAAAGACTAACTATCAAACCACGTTTTTTCTAATGCAAATCCATCTAACCTAAAAAAATACGGTTTAAACTCAGTCAAAAAAGTTTTATCTATTTGTCATCACTAAGACTCATTTTCCGCTTTTTTTGCTTCATTCCAAAATACATCCATTTCGTTAAGCGAGCAATCAGCTAAAGCTTTTCCTTGAGCTAAAATTTTTTGTTCCATATAATTAAAACGCGAAATGAATTTTTTATTGGTTTTTTCTAAAGCATCTTCAGGATTAATATTTAAGAAACGAGCGTAATTGATGAGGGCAAATAAAACATCCCCCATTTCAGATTCCAATTTTTTTTGAATAATGTGTTTTGACGAATCTTCGGAAACCAAATTTATAGAATCTACTTCCACTTGCAATTCTTTAAATTCTTCTTGCACTTTTTCCCATACTTGATTGGGATCATCCCAGTCGAAACCAATAGCACTAGCTTTTTGCTGAATGCGAAGTGCTTTTAATAGCGACGGCATGCTATTGGGCACCCCCGATAATGCGCCACTATTACCTTCTTTTTGTTTTAGTTTTTCCCAATTTCTCGTTACTTCATCGGCATCAATTACTTTAACGTCACTATAAATATGTGGATGTCTAAAAATCATTTTATCGCAAAGCGAATTAATGACATCCGTAATATTAAAGTCATTTGTTTCACTTCCAATTTTAGCATAAAATATGAGATGCAATAACACATCCCCAATTTCTTTTTTAATCTCCGTTTTGTCTCCTTTTAATATTGCATCGCTTAATTCATAAGTTTCCTCAATCGTTAAATGCCTTAAGGTTTCCATAGTTTGTTTTTGATCCCAAGGACATTTTGCTCTCAGGTCATCCATAATATTTAGTAGTCTCTCAAAAGCTATTAATCGTTCGTCCATAATGATTCTTTTATATAAAATGTTCTTAATGATAATTCAACCCAACGAAGATATTCTTTTCTTTGAAAAACAACCTCAATTTAAAAGACATTTTAGCAAACCTCTTATTCAATATCAGATACCCGTAAGCATGTTTGCTCAAAGCTCTATCGAGAGTTAGTTCATTAATTTCCAATTTCTTAATTTATTTTCGTGTTCTAAAATATACATATCAAAATAACGAACTTTTTATACTGCCACTTTCCATTAAATTGGAATCAAAATGAAGGAGCAAAATGTTCATATTTTTTCATACTGAATTATAAAATTAAAATTAATTTTAAATAAAAAAACATGAGCAAATTTTTCGGTAAAACATGGTGGGGCGAACAATGGTTGAATTCGTTGAGTAATATTGATTATGAAAATAGATTAGCAAGAGGGAGCAGTTATGCCCGAAATGGCTCGGTCGAAAAAATAAAAATTGACGGCAATCAAATACATGCTAAAGTAGCTGGCAGCAGGCCAAAACCATATAATGTAGATATTATTTTACCTCCTTTTTTTGATCCTGAATTGAGTGAATTTATCTCAGAATTATCAAAAAAGCCAACTATTATTTCTAAATTGCTAAATTGCGAATTAGACCCTCAAGTGCTTACCATTGCGGAGAAAATGAATTTAAAAGTTTTCCCAAAGCAATGGACAGATTTTAAAATGCAATGTTCGTGCCCCGATTGGGCTGTTCCATGCAAACATTTAGCAGCTGTCATTTATAAAGTAAGCGCAGAAATTGATAACAATCCTTTTTTGGTATTTGATTTACATAAAGTAAACCTAATCGAAGAGTTAAATAAATTAGGTGTTTTTATCAATAAAGAATCCAATGAAATTCTGAAAATTACTGATTTATATTTTGATCCCAAAAAGAAAAAGTCAACAACTTTTAATAGTGAAAACGCATACACTAAACTTTCTTTTACAAAGTTAATGCCTATTCATGAACCCTTAATGGTGCTACTTTCCGACTTTCCCGCATTCTATCAAGGTTCGGGGAATTTTAAAGAAAAATATAATATTAAAATTAACAAAACCGTTAAGCAAGCTCAAAAAGTTGTGCAGGGAAAAATTTCTATAGAGAATTTATTTTTAAGAGCAATACAACAAGAGCAACACATAAATCATAAAGCTCAAAATAAAATTATTATTGATGAGAAATATAAATCAAAAGTACTTGTCAATGAAAAGGAATTTTCATTTTTAAATTTCCTTCAACAAATTTCTCAAATCAATTCATCTAAAACGTCAGATTATCAACCCTCTACCGCATCGTTGCATACATTTTTGTATTTTGCTATTCATCTATTAGCTAATGGAGCTGTTGTTCCACAAATAATTCAGTTGCAAAATAAAGAGTATTCTATTCGTTGGTTACCTGCTATGCTTAGCAAAGACGTAAGGGAATTGGTAGATAAACTAACTGGAATTTTACCTCCTCATATTTTTTTATGGGATGAAAAATTAAAATTAAAAGACATCAATAAAGACACTTCATTTAATTTATTATCCCTGTTTTTAACTGAAATTATTGCTGTTTTTGAAGAAGATACTAATCATGATATTTTCTCAAATTTATTTTTTAATAAAGTAAGCTATCCATTTAAAAACCCAGGCGAAGAAGCCCTTAGTGGAGGGATTTTAGCATGGACTCAAAAATATTTTATTACACAAGGCAATTTTAAACCTCAAATTATTGTAGAAGAATTGATTAATGATGATTTTAAAATTTCAATTAATGTTGAAGAGAATAACAATAAAAACACTACCTCTTCTTTCACTTTAAAAGAAGTTTTATGTGAGGCAAATTACGATAAACATAGATATGAAATACTTCAAAGTTTAACTCAATTAAGTTCTTTTATTAATGGGTTAGATGATTATATTAACTCACAAGGTGAGAGTGAAATTGTAATGAATAACAAGGTGTTTACTACTTTTTTAATGCAAATGATTCCTGCTATACAGCTATTGGATATTTCAATTTTATTACCAAAATCTCTAGAAAATATCCTAAAACCTAAACCAAGTTTAAAAGTAAAAAAGAAATCTGGAGGAAAATCATTTATACGATTAGATCATTTACTTGACTTTGATTGGCAAATAGCCATTGGTGATACGCTGATGGATGAAACTGAATTTAAAAAATTATTGCATAAATCTGACGGATTAATAAAATATAAAACCAATTACATTTATGTCAATCAACTTGATTTAGAAAAATTATATAAACATTTTTCTAGTACCAAAGAGTTATCAGCATTTCAAATGTTACGGGCTGCTTTAAGCGGCGAATATTTAGGAAGCTCCATTGGTTTAACGGATGACGTGAAAAAACTAATTAGTGAACTAACAAATTTTAGTGAAATTGATTTGCCAAAGGGACTTAATGCACAGTTAAGACCTTACCAACATCGTGGTTTCTCTTGGATGTATCGTAATTCAAAAATCGGTTTTGGATCCGTATTAGCAGATGATATGGGTCTGGGGAAAACGTTGCAAGTTATTGCCACCTTGCTAAAGTATAAAGAAGATGGATTGCTAAAAAAAGATAAAGTATTAGTGGTTGCGCCAACTGGATTATTAACCAATTGGCAAGCCGAATTGGAAAAATTTGCACCTAGTTTAAAAGTTCACATTTATCATGGTACTAATCGGAAAATAGAAAGTAATTTTGACGTTTTAATTTCTTCTTATGGCATTATTAGAAGTGATGCCAAAGAATTAAAAAAGAAAAATTGGCATACCTTAGTAATTGATGAAGCTCAAAATATTAAAAATACAAATACCGAGCAAACTAAAGCAATAAAAACAATTGGTGCATCTAATTTTATAGCCATGAGTGGTACTCCAGTAGAAAATAGATTGAGTGAATTGTGGAGTATTATGGATTATAGCAATAGAGGATTTTTGGGTAGTCCAAAGGAGTTTAACGAAACATACGGCAATCCAATTGAACAATATAATGATGAGGCTGTTGCAAAAAAACTTAAAAAAGTGACATCTCCTTTTTTGATGCGACGTTTGAAATCCGATAAAAGTATTATATCGGATTTACCAGATAAGATTGAAATGGATTGTTACTCAACACTTGTAAAAGAACAAGCTAGCTTATATGAAGTAACATTAAAAAAAGCATTAGAAGAAATTGAAGGAATAAAAACATCTGATAACAAAAGTTTATTTGTGAGGCAAGGTATAATATTGCAAATGATATTGTCACTGAAGCAAGTTTGTAACCATCCAACTCAGTTTTTGAAAAATAAAATTTTAGATGCCTCTCTAAGTGGTAAGCTAGAATTGTTATTTGATAAATTGGATAGCATTGTTGAAAGCGGAGAAAAAGTTTTAATTTTTACCCAATTTACAGAAATGGGTAATTTACTTAAACATTTTATTACAGAGCGTTATAAAGAAGAACCTTTGTTTTATCATGGAGGTTGTAATTTAAAACAACGCTCCGAAATGGTAACTAGTTTTCAAAATAACCGGGCGGATAAAATATTTATATTATCGCTAAAAGCAGCTGGAACTGGATTAAATTTGACCGCAGCAAACCATGTTATTCATTATGATTTATGGTGGAATCCAGCAGTTGAAGCTCAAGCAACAGACAGAGCCTATCGTATTGGCCAAAAAAGTAATGTGATGGTGCATCGTTTTATAACAAAAAACACCTTTGAAGAACGTATTAATGAAATGATTCAAAGTAAAAAAGCTTTAGCAAATATGACGGTTGCTACAGGTGAAAATTGGATTGGTAATTTGAGTAATAAAGAATTGAAAAATTTATTTGAAATTAATTAATTTTCAATAACTCAAACTATAAGGCTTAATATAAAGCAAAGCGCTACAGACAGTTTTATCACGTGGTGTTGTATTTGGAGTATGTTATACTTGGAGGTGTATTTAATTTATTTACTTCTAACGCTACATTCAATTATAATCTGCTTGCGTGCATAAAATTAAAAATTAACGAGGAGTAGTTCTAATTACTTTATTTTTTTCCGGCATTCTCAGTTGTTGATGTGTCCATTTTAATTGAATTAGATATAACTAATTTAGAGCAGTACTTAATATAAAATGTAAATTTAAAAAATGCTAAAACAATTTGAACAGTATATTCAAAAACATCACTTGTTTCAAAAAACAGATAGGTTATTAGTGGCATTTAGTGGAGGGGTAGATTCGGTTGTTCTATCTCAATTATTATTAAAGACACATCACACCTTTGATATCGCTCATTGCAATTTTCAATTAAGAGATATTGAAGCGAACGAGGACACGCATTTTTGCGAAACCTATGCGAAACACATTCAAGCAAAGTGTTATTTAACCTATTTTGAAACTAAACAGCATGCTGCACAACATAAGATGTCGATTCAAATGGCTGCAAGAGATTTGCGATACGCTTGGTTTAAACACTTATTGGATGAATATCATTACGACTATATTTTGACAGCACATCATGCTAATGATGTTATTGAAACACTCTTTGTTAATTTAATTAGAGGCACTGGAATTAAAGGGCTTCAAGGTATTCCTCAAAAACAAATTCAAACTGTTCGACCTTTACTATTTGCTTCTAAAGAAGAAATAATAAACTATGCTACAGTGAATAATTTGTCATTTAGAGAAGACAGCAGTAATCAAGAAGTAAAATACAAACGAAATTTTATTCGTCATCAAATAATTCCAGAACTTAAAAAACTAAATCCTTCATTGGAGGAAACCATCAATACTTCCATTCAATTTTTTAAACAATCGTCTGATATTGTTCAGCAATTTGCTGATAAAAAATTTAAGGACATTTGTCATGAACAACATCAAAAGCTATTCATAAATATACCATTGTTATTACAAGAATCTCAAAAAGAAACGTTGCTATTTGAGTGGTTGCATGCTAAGCAATTTAAAACAAACCAAATTCAACAATTAGTGGAAGTGTTATTGTTGGATAGCAATACAGGCAAACAATTTATTTCTAGCACCCATCAATTGCTAGTGGACAGAATATTTATAATTGTTAAAGCTATCAATCATGAAAATATTACGGATGAATATAGCATTCCATCTTTAAATGATGGTAAGCATTTGCCTATTCAATTAACTTTTGAACAGACAACTGACAAAACATTTTCTAATCTAAAAAACATCATACATATTGATTACTCAACTATTACATTTCCTTTAACACTGCGCAAATGGAAAAATGGCGATAAATTTAAACCCCTAGGATTAAATGGTTTTAAAAAGTTAAGCGATTTTTTTAAAGATAATAAGTTCTCACTTTTTGAAAAACAAGAGTTGTGGCTTTTAACTTCTAAACAGGAAATTGTATGGGTAGTTGGGCATCGCATGGATGATCGATTTAAGTTAACGGAAAATTCTACTAAAATTTTAAAAATCACATATAACCCAAAAGTCGCAACGGAAAATGTAATAACCTAATTTTAAATTTGTAACTTATTTTTGTTGTTAGTTTGGTGTTTGTTAACAAAAGTGGCTGGTTTTATTAATAATATATAAGTGGCTATACCATAGGAATAATGTGTAGTACACATTATAGCCAGCATTTGAGAAGACAACAATAAAAAAACAATAATATCTACATATGAATAATTTTCATTAATCAATATCATGCAAAATTTAATTATAACTACTATTCAAACAGATTTGTATTGGGAAGACTCTAAAAAAAATTTGGAGCATTTTGAAGAAAAATTAAATGCGATAACCCAAATCACCGACATTATTATTTTGCCAGAGATGTTCACAACAGGCTTTACGATGAATCCAACTCAGTTGTCTGAATTACATGAAGGCATAGGATTACAATGGATGCAGAAAAAAGCGATAGAAAAAAAATGCGTAATTGTTGGGAGTATTTCTGTTAAAGACAATAATCACTATTTTAATAGACTGTATTGGGTAAAGCCTGACGCCACATATTTATATTACGATAAGCGACATCTATTTTCTATGGCTAAAGAAAATCAATTTTATTCGGCGGGCAACAAAGAACTGATTATTGAACATAAGGGATGGAAAATTAAACCCTTAATCTGCTATGATTTACGCTTCCCTGTTTGGAGCAGAAATAAAAAAGAAAATAGTTATGATGTTTTGGTATATGTTGCCAACTGGCCTGCCGTTCGTTCCTATGCTTGGAAACAGTTATTAATTGCTCGGGCTATCGAAAATCAAGCGTATGTTATTGGTGTCAACCGCATTGGCGTGGATGGTAAATCAAATAGTTATTCGGGGGATAGCGGAATTATTGACGGGAAAGGAGAATGGATGAGTTTGACAAAAGCAAATGAAGACAGTACTGAAACAACCGAACTATCATATGCTCATTTAGTAGAATATCGAACCTCTTTTCCAGCAATTTTAGATGCAGACAATTTTACTATTTAAAAGAATTATTTTCTCCAAAAAAAACTAAACACCAACTTGAATGCAATACTAACGGAGCATATGTATTGGTAGTATAAAAAACAGATGATAAAAATCATTAAAATTCTACACGTCAAGGGAAGGCATTTTACTACTTTTGTAATGAAAAATAGATGGCCATGCGCTCTCTTATTAAGCTGTTACTTAACATTACAAAACGAATACAATGACTGACCGTGTACAATTTGAAAACAATGAGTTAATTGATCGATTACCTCCTCATTTAATGCAATTTATAAAGCCACAAAATTATGAGGAATATACACCCATAAATCAGGCCGTTTGGAGGTATGTGATGAAAAAAAATATTAAATATCTTTCTCAACATGCTCATGAGTCATACATTAATGGATTAAAACAAATAGGTATTCAACTAGAAGAGATTCCAAGTATGTATGGAATCGCATTTTAAAAGAAATTGGTTGGGCTGCGGTTGCTGTTGATGGCTTTATTCCTCCAAATGCATTTATGGAATTTCAAGCTCATAAAATTTTAGTCATTGCTTCAGATATAAGACAAATAGAAAATATTGAATACACTCCTGCGCCTGACATTATCCATGAGGCCGCAGGTCATGCGCCCATCATAGCAAATCCAGATTATGCGGAGTACTTGAGACGACTAGGAGCCATTGGCGCTAAAGCTATTCTATCCAAGCATGATATAGAATTATATGAAGCTGTGCGAAAGTTGTCCATTTTAACAGAAGCTGATCATGTGGATGAAAATGATATTACCTTAGCTGCCAGGGAAGTAGAACGATTGCAAAATTTACCAGTTGAATTTTCGGAAATGGCGCAAATTAGAAATCTCCAATGGTGGACTGTTGAGTATGGATTAATTGGAGATATGGCTGATC
>Ga0105048_10011458_pt1 | contig 13985 bp, 10 predicted proteins | sample MAT05_FD_78382 | JGI IMG/M metagenome (GOLD analysis project Ga0105048, IMG submission 78382) | Freshwater microbial communities from Lake Fryxell liftoff mats and glacier meltwater in Antarctica - MAT-05 | ecosystem: Environmental > Aquatic > Freshwater > Ice > Liftoff microbial mat | place...
CCGGCGTGGAAGCGTCGCGGCATGCCGATGGCACCGCGTACGTCACGGTGGACAATCATCGCAGCAACGATTTTCGCAACTACGTCTTCATGACCACCAACTACGGCGGCACGTGGACGCCGATCGCGGGTGACCTTCCGGCCGAGCGCGTGGCGCGCACCGTGCGCGAAGACCCGCGCAATCCATCGCTGCTGTATCTCGCGACGGAGTTTGGCGCGTTCGTATCGCCGACGCGTGGCGCACAGTGGTTGCCGTTGCGCAACAACATGCCGACGATGCCCTTCAATGACATCGCGGTGCACACGCGCGACAATGCGCTGGTGCTGGCCACGCACGCACGCGGCGTGTGGGTGCTCGATCAGATCAACGCGCTGCAGGAGCTTACTCCGGCAGTACTCGCGTCGACGTCGCATCTCTTCACCATGCAGCCGGCGCACCAGATACGCACGACCAACCTGCGACCACACACGGGCGATATGCTCTTTCGCGGTGAGAATCCGGCCAACGGCGCGCTGGTGGACTACTGGCTGGGCGATGGTGCTGATAGCGCGTCGTTGACGGTGCGCGATGCGACCGGTGGAGTGGTGCAGACGATCAGAACGGCCAGCGGTCGCGGCGTGCATCGCGCCGTGTGGAATTTGCGGCATGCCGATGTGCCACTGCGCGGCGGCGGTGGTGAGGACGATGACGAGGGGCCGCGTGCGACAACGCCCGGCCCGCTGGCGATGCCGGGGGTGTACACGGTCACGCTTGAGGTGGGCGGTGAGAAGCACACACAGCGCGTGACTGTTCGCGAGGACCCGCGCATCACCGTGTCGCTTGCCGAACGTCGCGCCTGGACGGACTTTCAGAAACAGATTGCCGCGCTCGCGACAGAATTCGCGCCGGTCGCCGTGCTGGCTCGTCGCGCCACCGCGGACAACGCGCGCACCGTCGATCTCAGTCGACAGGCGCAGGAACTGCTCGCGCGCATCGGGACGCTGTACAGCGCCAGCGCGCGCTGGACCGGACGGCCGACCGCCGATCAGCGTACACAGCTCGCGTACTATCGAGAGATGGCGAAAACACTGGGCGCCACGTCTTTCTGAATTTTCACCTCAACGCACCGCTCAGCCATGTCACCCCGCCGTCGTCGTGTCGCGCCACGCCTCATCGGTCGCACCGCCCTCGTGGCCACGCTGCTGGCCGCCGCCTTCGCCCCTGCGGCACTGGCCACCGGTACAGGGCAGTCACCGGCGCTGGTCGGCGTAATCGGACACTGGACGGATGTCACCGACGGAGGTCCGGCAATCACCGTCGATGGCACGAAATGGAGCGGACAGACGTCCACCGTCGACGTCTCCGCGATGGGCAAACGCATCTTCGGCAGCACGGTGAGCGACTTGTTGCTCAGCAACTGGTCGGCGGGCGGCGCATTCCCGCTGGCCATCGCGCCCGGCGTCGCCAACTTCACCGACGGCACGGTGCGCGTGCAGTTCAAGCTGGTTGGCGGCGCCTCGGATCAGAACGCGGGCATCGTCTTCGCGCTCAATCCGAACGGCGAGTACCTCTACGCACGCTACAACACCAAGGACGGCGATCTCGCGCTGTGGCGCTACGCCAACGGTGAACGCGCGATCATCGTGCATGGCACGGGCACGAGCAAACTCGCTCTGGGCACGTGGCACGAACTCGTCCTCACGGTGCGCGGGCGCAACGTCACGGCGACCGTCACCGGTGTACCCGCGATCCAGCTCGCGCACACGCTCGACGCAACGCCCGCTGGCAAAGTCGGCGTGTGGGTGAAACGCGACGCGATCACCTCGTTCCGCAGCTTCCGCGTTCAGCTCTAGACGCGTCGGTGCTCTTCAACTCGTTCGAGTTCATCGTCGTATTTCTGCCGGCCACGCTGGTCCTGTACTACCTGCTCGGTCGCGCAGGTAAACCATGGCTGCCCATCGGCTGGCTCGTGGTGGCATCGCTCGTCTTCTACGCGTGGTGGAATCCGGCGTATCTGCTGCTGATCGTTGGATCGATGGTGTTCAACTATTCGTTGGGACGCCGTCTCGCCCGTCCGAGCAAAAGCCGATGGATGCTGACGCTGGGCGTCGCCGCGAACCTGCTGTTGCTTGGCTACTACAAGTACGCCGGGTTCTTCGCGGCGAATCTCAACACGTTGCTCGGCACGACCTTCGACGTCGGTACGATCGTGCTGCCGCTGGCGATTTCGTTCTTCACGTTTCTGCAGATCGCATATCTGGTAGACTCGTATCGTGGCATTGCGGTTGAATCGAGCTTCCTGAGCTACACCCTGTTCGTAACGTATTTCCCGCATCTCGTGGCGGGACCGCTCGTGCACCACCTGGAGCTGCTGCCGCAGTTTGCCCGAAAGCATGCGTATCGATTCCTGATGGAGAATGTGGTGGTCGGACTGGCCATCTTCGCGATCGGATTGTTCAAGAAAGTGGGCGTGGCCGACACCATCGCCGTGCACGCGACACCCGTCTTCTCGATGGCGGATGCCGGAACGGGCATGTCATTCTGGCTCGCGTGGCAGGGCGCGCTCGCGTACACGTTTCAGCTGTATTTCGACTTCTCGGGCTACGCCGACATGGCGGTCGGGCTGTCGAAAATGTTCGGCATCCTGTTGCCGATCAACTTCGATTCACCGTATCGCTCGGTGAACATCATCGACTTCTGGCGGCGCTGGCATATCACGCTGTCTCGCTTTCTGCGCGACTATCTCTACTTCGCACTGGGAGGCAATCGTCGTGGCAAGGCGAGACGCCACGCGAATCTGTTCCTCACCATGCTGCTGGGTGGCCTCTGGCACGGCGCCAGCTGGAACATGATCGTCTGGGGCGCGATGCACGGCAGCTATCTCGTCATCAATCACGCGTGGCAGGCGTTGCGCGGCGAGCGCGCACCGACGCGCATCGGGACGGCGAGTGCCATGCTCGTCACGTTTGTCGCCGTGGTGTTCGGCTGGGTGTTCTTTCGCGCCGGTACTCTTGGTGGCGCGCTCGTGCTCGTGCAAAGCATGGTGGGCGCGGACGGGTGGACGATCGCCGGCGTGAGCAAGCGGGCCGTGTTGCTCATCGCCGTGTGCAGCGTCGCCTGTGTCGCGCTTCCCAACACGCAAACGATCTTTGCCGCATACCATCCGGCGTTGGGCATGAAGCGCAAGGCGGACGCCGGTGAGTTGCCAACGTTGCGCATCGACTGGCGTCCCAGCTCATCGTGGTCGGTGTCCACGGCGGCACTGATCTGTGCCTCCTTCTATTTCATGGCAACGCGTGGCTACGCGGAATTCATCTACCGCTTCTTCTGAACGCGACGGCATGACCGTTTCCGATACCGCCACCAAGACTCGCTTCGGCCGTTACGCCGCGGTCGTGTTGCTGTCCCTCGCCTGTCTCGTGGGCGGCATCGAAGTCATACTGCGCGCCAGCGTGATTCCCGAGGACTTCGACGCCTACCTGGTTGAACGCGTGTACAACGCCGCGACCACCAACGCACTCCTGGGCGATTCGCATTTCCGCAACGCTTTTCGCGCTGACACCCGTGGCTTCGTCAACCTGTCCGCGGGCGGCACCAACGCGCGCATGATGGAAATATCGGCCCGCGAGTACTTTCGCCATCGCAAGCCAGGCAAGGTGATCGTGCTGGCCAGCGCGCAGTTGTTCAGCGCGCCGCGCGTGCGCGACAACGTGCACGGCATGGACGACTTCTTCGGCCAGAACAAGGTCAAGCTGCCGTTTCAGTTGTACTTCTTCGAACCCGGTGTGGCGCGCATGCTGTCGCGCAACGTGCACTACTTCGACGTGGCCGACCTGCAGCGGCTGCGCCGCGTCGGTGAGCCCGAAGCTCCCGACGATCCACTCGTGGCGCACGATTCCTGGAGCAAACGCGCCGACGCCTTCCGCCTCAAGACAACCATTGGGCGCGCCGTCTGGCAGAGGCCACAGCCCGACTTCGAGGCGACGCCGGACTACACGGCATATCGCGAAACACTGACCCGTCTCAAGACGAGTGGCGCGCAGTTGTGCATGCTTCGCACGCCGATCACACACGGCTATCTGGAAGCCATCGCCAAAGATGAACGCTACCTCGCCGCCGAAACGGCGTTTCGACATATCGCCGCGGACATCGGCGTTCGGTACCTCGACTTCCGCGATTTGCCGATGGCGTATCCAGACTCGGTCTTCCGCGATCAGGACCACCTGAATCGCACGGGTTCCCGATCGTTCGTGCCGCTGGTGATGCAGCGCTGCTTTGCTGACTAGCGACCGGAGGTAACCGTCGCCGCCTGATCCCCCTTCGTACTACCCACCATTTGCGTCGCAGGCTTGACAGTGCTGCATCGCTGACATGTCCGAATGGCTATGCAACCTATCAGGTATGGAGAGACGCCGACCGCGCGGCTCGACGCCACGTTCGCCGCCTTGGCCGATCCCACCCGCCGCGCGATTCTCGCGCGATTGGCCGCCGGTGAGCGGTCGGTGACCGAGTTGGCGACCCCGTTCACAAGTACGGCGTCTCGTGGCAGATCATCCCCACGTTGTTCGGCACCCTCATGGGCGACAAGGATCCGGCCAAGGCGGGACGTGTCATGCAGGCGATGCTGCAGATGCGGAAGATCGACTCGGCGCGTTTGCAAGCGGCCTACGATCAGGGTTGATTGGAAGCGAGATTCGGCATCGAGGAGCGCACCTCCCGTGCACGGTCCGTTCCGGCTCGTGTTGCCCACGTTCGAGGACTGCATGCAGGTCAAGCTGACATCCGTGCCGGTGGCGGTTGATGTGATCGTGCGGAGCGGTCGGCTTTTCGCGTCGATTCTCGCACTTCAGGCGACGACGGCGTGTGCGTCGGCCGGCACATCGGGCGCAACGTCGGCGGTCTCCTCCCCGCAAGCGAGTGAGGGCGGCAGCGGAGCGCGGGACCTGGGTGTGGTCGACGCGCGCGTTGGCACGGGAGCCAAGGCGGCCATGCATCAGTGCCTGTATGTGCACTACGCGGGGATGTTGCCCTACGGCCGGCGCTTTGAGACCTCGCGTGACTCGTCCATCAGCCGCGTGCAGACACCGGTGGTGTTCGAACTCGGAGCCGGCACAGTCATGGCTGGCTGGGAGAAGGGGATCGGGGGCATGCAGGTGGGTGGTGTGCGACGTCTGTTCGTGCCGTATCGTATGGCGTACGGGGCTGCGGGGCGGCCGCCGGCCATTCCCGCGCGGACGGATCTGGTCTTCGACATCGAACTGATGGCAGTGAGGGCACCGTTGCCTTCATCCAGCAACGTCAGCCGGGCCGAATCCGCACCCACCTGTCCCGCGTGGGGCTCGGTGCGCGGCGCGCGATAGGACACGTCGGGGTCCTGCGTCGTTCCCATTGTTCTCTCCAAACGATCACGAGGTCGCCGCGTGTCCAGTCGTCTTCTTGCCCTCACCGTCGCAGCCCTCGTTGCGCAGGGTGAGCTCGTTGCACAAGGCACCAATAGGCAGGGCTCCGCTTCGGCGGCATCAAACGCGCCGCGTGCCGCACTCGATACGGCGTTCGTCAAGGTGCCGACGTGGCGATTCGTCGGCCCCGATGGCAATCGCGTGATCGCGGTGGCCGGTGTGCCCGGTGAGTACAAGACGTACTACGCCGGCGCCGCCAGCGGCGGTTTGTTCAAGAGCACGAACGGCGGCATTCGATGGACGCCGGTGACCGATTCGCTGCGCGTGTCGAGTGTCAGTGCGATCGCCGTTGCCGCCACCGATCCGAATGTCGTGTGGTTCGGCACCGGCGAAACGTTTCTGCGCAGCAACGTCTCCATTGGCGACGGCATCTATCGCTCCACCGATGCCGGGCAGCACTGGAAGAAGATGGGGCTCGAGAACACCGGTCGTATCGGACGCGTGCTCATTCACCCCGCCAACGCCGACATCGTCTACGCGGCAGCGCAGGGACATGGCTACGGTCCGCAGGCCGATCGCGGGTTGTGGCGCACCATGGACGGAGGCACGACGTGGAAGAAGGTGTTGTTCGTGAACGACAGCACCGGCATCATCGATGTGGCGATGGACCCGACCAATCCGCGCGTGCTGTTCGCGGCGAGTTGGCAGCAGTACATCGTGCCCTGGGACAAGAACTCCGGCGGCGCAGGAAGTGGCATCTGGATGTCGCGCGACGCGGGCGACACGTGGATGCGACTTGACGGGGCACCGAACGGGCCAGGGTGGGGACGCGGCCTGCCGCGCACGGGTACGATGGGGAAGATCGGACTTGGCGTCTCGCGCTCCGATCCGCAGCGCATCTACGCGCTGATCGAGATGAAGGAGCCGGCGTTTTATCGCTCCGACGATGGCGGACGCTCGTGGCGCGCGGTCAATCGCGATCACGACCTGCTGGAGCGGCCGCAGTACTACACGCGCTTTGGCATCAGTCCCAACAACGCGGACAAAGTGTTCTTCGTGGGGGTGCGATTTGTCGGCACGATGGACGGTGGCCTCACCAAGATGCCCAATCCGCCGCGTGCCGGCGGCGACCTGCACGATATCTGGTGGGACATCGCCGACCCCGATCGGTTTGTCGTCGGAGACGACGGCGGTGTGGGCATCACCATCGACGGTGGCAAGTCGTTCACGCGTATCGCGCTGCCCAATGCGCAGATGTACCATGTGGCCACCGACACGAAGATTCCGTACAACCTCTACGGCAACCGGCAGGACGGGTATTCGTACGGCGGGCCGAGCAACTCGCGCGGGTCGCGCTCGATCGGCGTGTGGAGTGCAGTGGGTGGCTGCGAGAGCGGGTGGGCCATTCCCGACACGATCGACAATCGCACGGTGTGGAGCGGCTGCTACGATGCGGGGCTCGAGCGCTTTGATCTACAGACGAAGATGGCGCGTGCAGTGGAGCCGTGGCCCGAGGCCGGCTACGGCGTCGCGCCAAAGGACCTGAAGTATCGCTTTCAGTGGACGTTCCCGATCCACCTGTCGCCGCACGATCACAACACGGTGTACGTAGGCTCGCAGTTCGTGCACAAGACGACGAACGGTGGGCAGAGCTGGAGTCTCATCTCGCCCGACCTTTCGACGAACGACAGTACCAAGCAGCAGTCGTCGGGTGGATTTGTCATCGACAATCTGTTCGTCGAGAACGTGACGGTGCTGTTTGCGATCGCCGAGTCACCGCTGCAGCAGGATCTGATCTGGGCGGGGACGATGGACGGGTTGATGCACGTGACACGTGATGGCGGGAAGCGCTGGACGAACATCACCGCCAACATGCCCGGGCTCCCCAAGTGGAGCACGATCTCCGGCGTGGAGCCCAGCAAGTACGACGCGGGCGCGGCGTACGTGGCGGTGGACGCGCATCTGATCAACGATCGCGATCCGTACATCTACAAGACCACCGATTTCGGGAAGACGTTCACGCGTCTCGATCGCGACATCCCCAAGAGTGTGTTCAGCTACGTGCATGTGGTGCGCGAAGATCCCGTGCGCAAAGGAATGCTCTACGCCGGTACGGAGAACGCGTTGTACGTGTCGCTCAACGACGGCGCCAACTGGATCGAGATCAATGGCAGTCTGCCGCACGCGCCAGTGAGTTGGTTGCAGATACAGGGACACTTCCATGACCTTGTGGTCTCGACATACGGTCGCGGCTTCTGGATTGCGGATGACATTTCGTACCTGCGCGCGATGGCCGATTCGCTGGCCACCAAGCGGGTGGCGCTATTGCCGATGCGCGCGGCCTATCGCTTCCGCAAAGTGGCCACGCCGATCGGGGCGACGAATTCGCTCGTTGGTGGCGAAGATCCGCCGTTGGCGGCGACGATCAACTACACCATCGCGTCGCTGCCCACCGACTCCACGGCGCGGGACTCGGTGCGCTTTCGTGTGCACGATGCGAGTGGCGCGTTGATTCGGAAGTTCGCCTCGGCGCCCGCCAAACGCGGTCTGAATCGCGCGCTCTGGGACCTGCGCCACGACGGACCGCGTCGTGCGAAGTTGCGCACCGCGCCGCCGGGCAACACCACCGTGCGCGTACTCGATTCGCGAGCGCTGGTGCCGTGGGATCTCGATCTCGTCGGCGGGCAGGTGGGGCCGCTGGTGGCGCCCGGGATGTACACCGTGGCGATGATCTGGGGACGCGACACGCTGCGGCAGCAACTCGAGGTGCGGCGCGATCCCAACAGCGAAGGCACGACGGCCGACATCACGGCGCAGGTCACGCTCGCGTTACGTATCCGCGATGCGCTGAACGAAACCGTGGCGCTGATCGACGAATCGGAGTGGCAGCGGCGCGGCTTCGAACAGTTGCGCACGATGCTGCGCGAAAAGATCCGCGATGCAAAGGAGTACGGGCCGTCGCCCGGCCGCGATCCGAAACTCGCCGACTCCGAAGCGTTTCTGAAGGAGATCGACGCGGTGGAGAAGACGGTTCTCGCAATCGAAGGAAAGCTTTACGACATCGCCCTCACCGGCGCGCGCGAAGACGCGTTCCGTACACCCAACCAGCTCTACGAGAAGCTGGCGTCGGTGGGCAGCGATGTGGCCGCGTCGAGCGCGGACTTCCGCCCCACCGATCAGCAGGGGGAAGTGTACGGCATGCTGCGCACGCAACTCGACGGACTGAAGACGCAGTTCAGTCGGTTTATCTCGGCGGATCTGGCGGCGTTCATCGCGAAAGCGCAGAAGCTCGGGTTGCCGACGACGGTGATGTTTCAGTAGAGCGGGGCGGAAGGCGCCTACCTCGCGACCCCGCCCCAGGGAATTGGTGGCTACTGGATCGCTCTGACGGCGCTCAGCACGGCCGCGTTCGTCGGACGGATCTTGTAATCCGTTTGCACGTCACGCCACCGTACGACACCCTTCTTGTCGATCACGTAGGTGGCCGGATGTGGAATGCCACGACGGCTTCCGGCAGGATTCATCACGCCGTAGCGTCCGATGACGGCGTGGTCGGGATCGGACAAAAACGAAAAGTCCGGCTGCGTCCCGTCGGCACCGATGCGCGTCACGGCCGTTTGCGTGCCCTTTTCGTCATCGATCGACACGACCAGCATTTCGGTGTCCTTCCTGAGTTCGTCGGACAACAGCGAGCGCATTTCCTTCAGCTGCGTAATGCAGTAGGGGCACCAGTAGCCGCGGTAGAACACCAACACGACGTTCTTCTTGCCCCGCATCGACGAAAGCGTGGTGGTCCCACCACCAAACTTGGCCAACGAAAAGTCCGGAGCCATCGCGCCGACGGCGACGCGCTCGATGTCGGTGGGCTCCATCTCTTTGCCGTCGACGGGGCCAAGCATTGCTGGTGCCTGAGCGTGCGCGACTCCCGAGAGGGCAGGTGTAGTAACGGCCAGCGCCAGCGGGATGAGTGCCCAGCGCAAGGCACGGGCGGACGACGATCTACGGTAGGTCATGGAGGTGGGGAAAAGAGGGTGACCAATTATAGGGAGCGCGGCATCGCGCTGAACGCTCTCGCCTGCACATAGACGCGATGATCTCCTTCAGTTCCGCCGTTCCAACCGTCGCCTGCGGTCTTGGCGTGACAGGATCGGGTCGCCGCGCCGAACGAGGGAACTTGAATGCGCTGTGCAGAATACGTGCGGCACGACCAACTGGTTCATCGCATCCGCCGACGAAGCCGCTGACCGTCCCCCGATTCTCCCAATCCATGCTCCGTCGCCTTCTCGCACTCGCTGTCCTGTCGCTCGTGGCCCCGTCGCGCGCCGTGTCGCTTCGCGCCCAGGCGATGGAGCAACAAGACCTCACTCCCAACAGCGAGCTGCGTCTCGTGGCGGAGTCGAACGGGCTTCGTCCGGGTGTCACGACCACCGTGGCGTTGCGCATCACGATGGATCCAGGATGGCACACCTACTGGACCAATCCGGGCGATGCGGGTTTGCCCCTTGCAGCACAGTGGACGTTGCCGACGGGCGTATCCGTGTCGGCACTGCGCTTCCCCGCGCCGCACGTGCTGCCGCAGCCACCACTCATGAGCTACGGCTACGAAAAGGAGTTGCTGGTGCTTGCCGACGTGTCCGTCTCCTCCACCGTTCCGCTTGGGACGGCGTTGACGGTGGCGGCCGACGTCGATTTTCTGGTCTGTGCCGATGTATGTCTGCCGGCCAGTGGGCACGTCGAGTGGAAAACGCGAGCGCTTGCACAGCCAGTGCCGTCGGAGTTCGCGTCAATTATCGCGAACACGCGGGCGCGTCTGGTGCAGAGCGGGAATGGGTGGACCACGTCGGCGTGGCGCGATGGTTCTCGCATCGTCGTCTGGGCAGTGGCCCCACAAACGGCCGCCGCGAGTGGCGGTGCAATGAGTACGAGGGCAACCGGCACGAGGGCAACCGGCACGAGGGCAACCGGCACGAGGGCAACCGGCACGCGTCTGCTGCCGAAGCCGTACCTGATCCCCGATTCCACCGGCATCCTGGCGCACGCAGCCGAGCAACGCGCCGCGTGGAAAGGCGACACCGTCGTCTTGTCGCTCACACCGGACCCACGCGCGAGTGACTCGCTCACCACGTTTACCGGGGTACTGCTGAATGATGTCGATGCGCCGACCAGCAGCGTGCAGCTCACGGTACAACTGGAACGAACGCCACCGCCGATCGCGTCGCGCCTGTTGGCGTTGGTGGATGGCTCCAGTGCGAGCACGAGCGGTGGTGCCGCAATGGCGACGGCAACAGGCGCCAGCACCAGCGCTGCGGCGATGACTGACGCGTCGGCCGCGGCGGATATCGGCGTGGCGCTCGCGTTGCTGCTCGCGTTTGTCGGTGGGCTGATTCTCAACCTGATGCCGTGTGTGTTTCCGGTGCTGTCGGTCAAGATTCTCGCGTTCGTCGAACGTGGCGGTGACAGCGACGGGGGGACGATTGGACGTCGTCACGCCATGGTGTTCACCGCCGGCGTGCTGACCACATTCTGGGCACTCGCGGGCGTGTTGTTGGCGCTGCGGGCTGGCGGTGCTCAGCTCGGCTGGGGCTTTCAACTGCAATCACCGGCAGTCGTCACCGTGCTGGCGCTGGTCGTGTTCGCTCTCGCGCTCAACCTGAGTGGCGTGTTCACCATGGGCATGAGCCTGACGCGACTGGGCGGGGTGGGTGCCGGCGAGCGATACAGTGATTCCTTCCTCACCGGCTTACTGGCTGTGGTGGTCGCGACGCCCTGCACGGCACCGTTCATGGGCGCTGCCTTGGGGTACGCGCTGACACAACACGCCGCGATCGGGATGGCGGTGTTCACCTCGCTCGGACTCGGGCTCGCGGCACCATACATCGTGTTCGCCAGCAGCCCCGCCTTGCTTCGCAAGTTGCCGCGTCCCGGCCCGTGGTTGGAAACACTGAAACAGCTTCTGGCATTTCCGCTGTATGCCACCGTGGTGTGGTTGCTGTGGGTGTTGGGCCGGCAGGCGGGTAGCGATCAGGTCGCGTTGGCGTTGCTGTTTGCCGTTGGGGTCTCGTTGACCGGATGGATGGCCGGACGTGCGCAGTTCAGCGGTCGTGCACGGGGGAGTCTGGTTGGCCTGTTGTTGTTGGTCGGTACGATCGCGGCTGCAGGCCTGGCGATTGCGTCGCGGCCGGCGACACCGGCGGGAATCGCCGCCGCGCCCGCTGGATGGGAGACGTGGTCTGCCGCCCGCGTCGCGTCGGCACGGGATTCCGGTCGCGTGGTGTTTGTAGACTTTACCGCGGCATGGTGTCTGAGTTGTCAGGTCAACGAACGCGTGGCGCTGCACACCGACGCGGTCGAGAAAGCGTTCGTCGATGCCAACGCCGTGCTGCTGCGTGCAGATTGGACCTCGCGCGACGCCGAGATCACGGCGGTGCTGGCCACGTTCGGTCGCAGCGGCGTGCCGTTATACATCGTCTATCCGTCGGCTGGCACGCGCGCGGCGGAGATTCTGCCTGCCGTGCTCACGCCGGGGATCGTCATCGACGCGGTCAAGCGAGCGTCCACGGGTTCGACGGTTGCGGCGGTATCGCCGTGATGGCGTAGTGACAGGGAGTTGTATAATTCGATGGTATCACACTACGCCTGCTCACCATGGCCGCTCACCCGTTCGTTCCGCTGGATTTTGCGCGTCTCTCGCCGGAGTCATCACTCACGCGCGCTCGCGAGTGCTATGCGCAGATGAACCGTCGGCGCACGACCCGCCACTTCTCTCCCGAGCCGGTGCCGCGCGAGTGGATCGAGTACGCCGTACGCGCCGCCGGCACCGCGCCCAGCGGAGCGCATCAGCAACCGTGGACGTTTGTGGCCGTTTCCGACCCGCTGCTGAAAGCGCAGATGCGAGAGGCGGCGGAAGAAGAAGAGCAGGCGTTCTATCGCGAGCGTGCGACCCCTGAGTGGCTGGACGCCCTCGCGCCGTTGGGCACCGACGAACAGAAGCCGCATCTCACCACCGCGCCGTGGGTGGTGGTGCTGTTTCGTCAGTCGCACGGGTTGAGCGGCACTGGCGCGAAGCGCACGTACTACTACACGCAGGAGTCGTGTGGTATCGCTGCGGGTTTTTTCATTGCGGCGGTGCACGCGATGGGATTGGTGACCCTGACCCACACACCAAGTCCGATGGGCTTTCTGTCAACGTTGCTCGAGCGACCGGCAAACGAAAAGGCGATGCTGGTGATGCCCGTGGGATATCCCGCGTCGGATGCGCGTGTTCCTGATCTGGTTCGCAAACCGCTGGATGACATCGTCGTGTGGCGGTAGCGGTGTCTCAAAGTCCCTGACCGGCTCCGAAACCTCATTCGGCGCGTCCGAGCGATGAGCCGATTCTGCGGACTTCCGTGTGTTCTTCAGGTGTCGAGGCGCGGGTCGCGCCCTCGGCCAACTTTTCTCTTGAACGCGGATGGTGCATGACCTGGAAGACGCGTACCGTCGGCGTGCGCACGACGGTGGGCTGACGGACGATGCTGGGCCGCCTGCTCATCTCGCTCGCCGCCTTGGCAACGCTGTCGCCGGGCGTTCTGCTCGATCTGCAGTCGGTGCCGTTGGGAGCTGGGCTTCCTGCGGGCTGGACCATGCGTCCGGTCCGCGGATCGCGTGCACCTGCAGCGACGATTCGCGACTCGAGTGGCGAGCGTTTTCTGCGGCTCGAGGGCCGGGGAACGGCCGCCTGGTTTGTACGGACTCTGACGCCCGCGGAGAGTCCGACCCGCGGTGGATTGACGTGGCGGTGGCGTGTGCCGACTGCGCCGGTCGGCGCGGATGTGCGGTATCGAGATCGGGATGACGCCGCGCTCCGCGTGTTCGTGGTGTTCGACCGCCGCGGCACGTTCTCCAGAGTGCCACGCACCATCTTCTACACGGTCACGGAGCCTGTCCTGTCGGGATACCTTGCGCGCAGCAGACAGTCGGGCGATCTCCAGATTGTCGGTATCACCGCCTCGGCGCCAGCGGCGCGATGGAACCAAACGACACGCGATCCCATATCTGACTATCGCGCGTTCTGGCACGCGGAGCCGCCGCGTATTCTTGCCATCGGCATCCTGCAGGATGCCGAACAGACAAACACTGCGGTGGTAGCAGACATAGCATCTCTCACATGGAGCGAACCCGATGACATACGCTGAACGAAGGGCCGTCCGGATGGCGTCGCTGGCGCTGATCGCGGTGACGGCATGCGCGGGCAAAACGCCCCCCACCGCCCCCGACGCCGTGACCGTTCAACCTGGCGGTCCGATCGCACCAGGGGCCGGCATGACCGGCAACTTCGTCCGAACCGGCTACGCCGTGACGGGCATGGCGTCGCTCTCGATCCGAAACGATACGGCCCGACTCGATTTCTCATCGGACTTCACCATCGCGTCAACACCAGGTCCGTTCGTGTACCTGAACACGACCAGCAATGCGAATCAAGGTGCGCCGTTGCGCATTGGAGCGCTTCGCTCCCGAACAGGCGCGCAGAGTTACACCTTCCTGGTGCCGCCGGGCGTCCGTTACACGAAAGTGCTGATCTGGTGCGATCCCTTCAATGTCGGGATGGCGGAAGCGACGCTTCCGTAG
>Ga0105048_10011459_pt1 | contig 13985 bp, 13 predicted proteins | sample MAT05_FD_78382 | JGI IMG/M metagenome (GOLD analysis project Ga0105048, IMG submission 78382) | Freshwater microbial communities from Lake Fryxell liftoff mats and glacier meltwater in Antarctica - MAT-05 | ecosystem: Environmental > Aquatic > Freshwater > Ice > Liftoff microbial mat | place...
GATTTTTTGCGCCTTTGCGTCTCCGCGCCTTTGCGTTGAAATCTGGGCATTTCAACCTGTTCGGTGCTCCAGGCGTTAACCAGGTTCTTCCCGTGGCCGTGGCCGTGGCCGTGGCCGTGGCCGTGGCCGACCTGCCCGTGTCCCGATCCGGATCGGTGCGCGGTCCCCGGTGTACCCGCGCGAGGCGAGCGTCGCGAGCGCGGCGCGATCGGCGTCGCGTGTCACCATGCGCTCGGGCGCGTTCTCCAGCGCGTCGAGGCGATCAAGGAGCGTGGAGACTCCGATAACGGCCTCGGGGCCCTGCTTCGGAGTCAGGTTGTCGAAGAGGAAGTCGACGACCTCGGGGTGGTGGTTCTCGAGGACGGCGCGAATGACCGCATAATTGGGATCGTCCCAGGCGTCGAGCGCGACGACGGCGTCACGTACCGGCTTATCGAGGGTGGGTGTGCTGGCGGCGGGAAAGACCGCGAGCTTCTTGAGATCGTTCCAGGCAAGCTCGTGCTGAACCTCGGTGTACCCGCGCGCCGCGAGGGCGGTACGGATGCCGAAGTGCTTGCCAACGCCCAGAAGAAACGTGAGCACACGGCCAGGGACTCCGTCGAGGACCTGCCGGCTGGGTTGCTCTGCCATGAGGGGATATGCCTTTCCGGCGGATCAAAGCACAGGAAAGGAGGCGGATCCGCTTGCGCCCCCGTGGTTCGAGAGGTAGCGGAAGTCGGCCGTGGTTGGCAAGGACAACGAGCACGTCCAGGGCGACGCCCCCCTCGCCCCTCGCCCTCACCCCCTCACTTCGGCGGCTCGATCGGCGCGCACGTCGACACCCCGGCTCCGACGATCGTGAAGCCGATGTTGGTCATGTAGCCCGGGTCCGTCGACCCATCCGAGGGACGATACCGGCTCACGTTGGTCGTGCGGTTGGGTTTCACGGCCGGATTCGGCGCCGTGTAGAGGTAGAAATCACCGCCCCAGAACGAGAAGGCCCAGGCCGCGGGCGTCTCCACCTGGGGGAGCTTCTTCGTCATCACCACCGCGCCTGACTTCTTGTTGATCTCCGCGACCTCGACCGGGCTTGTGGTGAAGAAGCCGAAGAGGCGCGCGTCGCCGGTGCCGGTCAGCTCGGCGTTTTCGCCCGCGAGCGAGCCGGTGAACGGCCCGACGTCAACGACGCTGTTGGTGGTGAAGTCGATCCGCCCGAGGCCGGGGCTGCTGCCGTTGTCGCCGGTGCCGGTGATGTAGAGCTGCTCTGACGTGCCGCTGGAAGCGTCGGTGGAGAAGCCCATTCCGAGGCGGAACCAGCCCTTTTCGAGCTTGATTGACGTCGGCTGACAGCTCGCGTCGTCGGTGCTCACCCGGAAGACGGCGCCGGCGTTGTCTTCGCCGTCCGCGTTTGATCCCACGTAGTTGACGTAGGCCACGGCGTTGCGGTCCACCGCCATGGAGTTGGGCTGCATGTTGGTCTTGCAGCCGAGCTTGCCAATTTCCTTGAAGGCCTTCTGCAGGGGGTTGAAGCTATAGAGGTTGTTGTCGGTGGAGAGCACGTAAATGAGCTTCGCGGCCTCGGTGCAGTCGTCTCCGCCGCCGGTGGCCCCCGAGCTGCCGCCTACCCCCGTGCCGCTGAAGTCCGTCCCGCCGACGCCGTCGCCGGTGCTGATAGGGCCGCTCCCGACGGGAGCGCCGGCTCCGGAGCCGGAGCCGCCGGCGCCGAACAGGTTCTTTTCCGTCGTGGCGCTGCATCCATAGCCGGAGAGGGCGAAAAGGACGAGCGATGAAAGCCAGACTTTGCGCATGAGGTACCTCCTGAAAAGCAGATGTTGCGATTAGCACGGCAGTGGCCGGACATCTATGCCGGTCCACCGTTTCCGGGCCCGGGTCGCGGCCCTTCCCGCGGCGTCCGCCCGGCGCTGACGCCGTGCTCGAGCATCGTCAGGTGGGCTTTGACCTCGGCCAGGCCGCGGACGAGCGTCTCGATGCCAACCTCGTTCTTGATATTCACCTTGAAGTCGGTGTCAGCCTGCGCGCGATCCTTCAGGCTTTGCCGGTTCTGACTCATCATGATCACCGGGCCCTGGAACGCGGCGACGATCGAGAGGAGCAGGTTGAAGAAGATGAACGGGAACGGATCGAAGGGATTCTTGCCGAACATCATCTTCGAGATCGCCACGCCGTTGACGATGATCCAGCCGAAGAGCACCGCGAGGAACGAGAGGATGAAGGCCCATGATCCCGCCACCGACGCGACCCGATCGGCCACCCGGTCGCCCAGCGTGGCCTTCTCGTCGATCTCCTTGTTGACGTCCTTGGCGGCGCGTTGCGAGAGGAGCGCGTTGGTGTCGCGCAGGCGGTGCGAGAGCTCGGCGAGCAAGGCGATGGCGATGGCAGGGCGCCGCTTGATCTGCGCGTGGAGGTCGTCGCGCGCGAGCTCGAGCACCTCGCAGTCGTCGACGGCCTCGGCGGTCGCGCTCCGCGGTTTGTCGTCGAAGAGCGAGAGCTCGCCGAAGAACTGGCCGAAGGTCACCTGCTTCAAGGGCACCTTGCAGAGCCCCTCGCCCGGCAGGTAGATCGCCACCGTCCCCTCGACGACGAGGTACATCGAGTTGCCCGACGCGCCCTTGGTACAGATCGTCGTCCCCGCGGCGAAGCGCTGTCGCTTGAGGTGCTCGGCGAGCTCGGCCACGTCCTCGGGCGAGAGGTCATCGAACAGGGTCGTCCGAGCGAGCATTTCGGCGGCGTCCATGGACGCGCATCTTAAGTCGTGAACCCGCGCATCGGCCGGAATTCCCCCTCGAAGAGAGGCTTCTGGGGGCGCGCATCTCGCGGCGAAGTCGCGCTACAGTGCGAGCCATGACGCTCGCCGAGCTCCAGGCTGCGATCCTCCGCAACCGCGCGGGGCGGGCTGTCTACAAGCTCGTCGACAACCTCGACAGCCACCACGCGCCGCTCGCCGCGAGCGCGATGGCCTTCGACATGTTCCTCAGCTTGATCCCGCTCGTGGCCATCGCCGGCGGGATCCTCGCGCGCCTCAACGAGACGAGCGATCTGGTGATGGGCCCGCTGCTGCGCGCCGCGCCGCTGCCGGTGCGCGCGCTGGTGATCCAGGAGTTCGAGCGCATCGGCGCCACCGATCTCGCCGCGCTGGCGCCGTTGAGCGTCGGGGCCTTCCTCTGGGTCTCTTCGTCCGGCCTCTCGACGGCGATGTACGTGTTCGAGAACATCTTCCACAGCCCGCCGCGCCCGTGGTGGTGGCGGCGCCTGATCGCCATCGGCAGCGTCATCGCCGGCGGCGTGGTGCTGGTGGTGGTGATCGCGCTGGCCGTGCTGCTCGCGAGCTTCTCGGGATCGTGGGGCTCGCGCGCCGTGGCGATCATCGTCCCCGTGGGCGTCCTCGTCGGCCTGCTGGTGAGCTTCTTCCGCATCGCCATCCGCGGGCCGCGGCCGTTGAAGCGCCGCATGCTGCCCGGCGCGCTGACGACGGTCGCGCTCTGGACCACCGTCTCCGCGGTGTTCTCGTTCTACGTCTCGACCCTGTCGCGCTACACGACGCTCTACGGGACGCTGGCGGCGGTGGCGATCTTCCTCTTCTGGCTCTGGCTCCTCTCGCTCGCGCTCCTGGTCGGCGGCGAGGTCAACGCGCAGCTCGAAGGCGTGCGCGACGATCCCGAGGACCTCGCCCGCGAGGCCGCCGCCGTCGCCACGATCGCCGTCGCGCGCGCCAACGCCGCGATGGCCGTCGCGCGCGCGAGCCGCCCGGATCGTTCGCGATCGAGCGACGCGCTGCTGTAGCGCGCGCGCCGATCAGCCCGCGGGAGAGAACACGATCGGGTAGGTGACGGTGACGATCCCGCCCTCGGGCTGCGGGAACGAGAGGCCGTAGAACGCGCGCACGACGCAGGACACGACCGCCGGATCAGTGAGGTCAGATCCGCCGTTCTGCGCCTGTGAGACCGCGCCGTCGCGCCCGATGACGAAGCGCACCGCGACGCGCCCCGCGAGCGTGGGGTTCTGGTGGAGGCCGTCCTCGTAGCAGAGGCGAAAGCGACCGAAGTTCTGGCGGATGATCCGCTGGATGGCCTCGGGCGGGAGGCGGCCGCTGACGGACGTCCCGTCGCCCCACCAGACGCGCGGCGGCTTCACGCGGTGCGAGCCGCCGATGTGGCCGATGCCTCCGATCCAGTGGCTGCCCCAGCTCCCGCCGTGGCCCGAGGAGTGCGAGCCGTCGCCGCCGGTGCCCGACCCTGGAGGCCCCTCGGTGTGACCGAGAGTGCCAATCTTGCCGAGCCCGATCCCTTCGCCCAGGCCGCCGCCGCCCTCGCCGATACCGCTGAGACCAAGGCCATAGGCGCCCTGGGAAGAGCCCATGTCGGTGCCCCACATGTTGCCGCGCGCCGCGATGGCGTCGCGGCCATGGGCCTCGAGATCCGCGCTCCACGCGGCGGTGGGCACGACGGGCCCCTGCGCGAGCAGGCCAATCATTCCGAACTTGGCGGCGTCGCTCATGGCCTCTTCGCGGGCGAGCGAGGGCGAGAGATCATTCTTCCGGCGCTCGGGGACAGCGTAGCGACCTTGCTTGGTCGAGGCGGCGTCGCGCTCGCCCATCTTGCCCTCGGCGCCGGCTGCCTTCTGGCCGCCGCCGGCGCGCCCGTCGCCCGGGCGAGGGGCCGCGTGGCCCTGGGTGTCGCCGAGGCCGCCGCTGGTGAAGAGCGGCTGATCGCGCGCGCGATCGTTCTGCTCGGCGCTGATGAGAAGATCGCGCGCGGCGATGGCCTGCTCGAGCTCATCGTCGTCGGGCACGGAGGCCATCGCCGCGTGCAACGAGAGGCCGAGCACCGCGAGGTGCGCCGCCGCCGCGAGGCCGACGTGGAAGAGCGCGCCGCGCGCGCGGGGGCCGCGCGGCGCGTCGAGCGCGAGCGAGACCGGCGCTACAGCGGAGGCGCGGAGCGTGAGCGCGCCGAAGGGGAGATCGAGGGTGTCGCCGCGCTGGAGCGTCACCACGGCGGGGCCGTAAACGATCTCGTAGCCGTCGTCAGCGCGGCGCACCGTGGCGATCGCGTCGGCCGGGATCGACGCCGTCGCCAGGCCTTTTTCGAGGCGGGCGAACGCGAAGCTCGCGCAGGCGATCGGCCCGAGCGCGTTCGACCCATCACCCGCGGCGATCACGCCGTGGTCCGCGAGGTGGCGAAAGGCGAGGACGTCGTCCCGCCAGACCAGCGCGGCGTCGAGGGCGACGGGATCGTTCGAGGCGGGGGGCGACTTCTTCATGGTGGTCTTGGCGAGAGGAGATCGTTGGAGGTGAAACAATCAGGGCGCCTGGGGCTGGAGCCGCTCGGTCTCGGCGAAGAAGAGCGCGGGCGCTTCGCCCGGAGCCCAGCTCGCCTCGACGCGGAGCGCGTGGCCGACGCGGCCGAGGATGAAGCCGACGACGCGCGCCTCGCCCATGCCCGGCGCGAGCGGGAGATCGAGGCGGATCAGCGGGTCGAGGCCCTTCGACGTCGCGACGACGGCGCCCTCGATCACGCGCAGGCCAGTGACGTTGGCCGCGGCGATGTGGCGCGCGGCGTGGTCGATGCGGCAGAGCGCGGTGAAGCCGCCCGCGCCGTCGTGGTGGGCGACGCAGGTGGAGTGCGCGCTCTTGGTCTCGCCCGCGGACACCGGCGGCGCGGCGAGCGCGAGGCGACCAGCGAGGCCCGCGCCGTCGAGCGAGAGCGAGATCAGGCCGCGCTCGGTCACGAACGTGCCGAGGCGCGTCGCCTCCCAGACCAGGCGATCGATCTCGACGCCCGCGCGGGGATCGCGGCGCTTCCCCTTGGCCTCCGGCACCTGGACGCGCAGAGCCGCCCAGTCTTTCCCCGCGCTCCGCGCCGAGCCGTGGAGCAGCGCGACGAGGTAGCCCGGCCGGTGCACGACGACGCGCTGCGCGCGCCCGTCCTCCGGGGTGATCGTCAGCGTCACGTCGGCCGGCGCGGGCGCGGCGACCGCGGTGCCCCCCGCCTCGGCCGCGGTGGGTTCGACGAGCGGCGCCGAGGGCTCCGCGTCCCCGGCGCGCACCGAGGGATCAATCGAGAGCAGCGCCGAGAAGAGCGCGGCCGCCACGCCGACGGTGAGACGCGAGGTGGTCACAGCGTCCTCAGGAAGGCGGCGAGGGCCTTCACGTCATCGGGCGAGAGCTGCGTCGTCTGCCCCATGCGATCGAGGTTGTCGGTGAGGAGCTGCTCGAGCGAGGCGTAGCGGCCGTCGTGAAAGTACGGCGCCGTCGATCCGACGAAGAGCAGCGGCGGGGTGCGAAAGCCGTCGGTCGTGTCGCTGACGCCGCGCGAGCCGACGCTGTGCAGCGCGCGATCGCTGGCCTCCGTCTCGAGCCGGTGGCACCCCGAGCAGCCCACCTCATTCGAGGTGAAGAGCGCACGACCGCGGCTCGCGAGCGGATCGTTCGCGGCGGGGATCGCGGTGCTCGCGGGGCGAACCAGGCCCTGGCGAAGGAAGGCGGCGAGGCGGCGCAGATCGGCGTCGGGGAGCCCGGTGCCGCCGAGGCGGCCGATGGTCTCGGCCATGTTGCCTTCGAGCTGCGGGTGCTTGCCGAGCCAGCCGTAAGGCCCGCGATCGAGGCGGCCGACCAGCGTCGGCGTCTGCCGCGGACCGGCGCCGAGCTTCCAGACGACGCCGTCGTCGCGGCCGTCGGGGTGGCAGCCGGAGCAGGAGCGGCCGTCGCGCGAGATGCGACGATCGAGCTCGGAGAAGAAGAGGCGGCGCCCCGCGGCGACCTCGGGGGGCAGCGGATCGCCGGCGGCGACGAGGCGCTCCACCACGCCCGAGTCGAGCGAAACGACCGAGAAATCATGGGAGATCTGGCTCCAGACCACCGCGACGCGCGCGGACTTGGCGACGTCGACGCCCTTCGGTCCTTCGCCCACGGCGTAGCGGCGCGTGGCGCGCATCGCCGGATCGAGCGCGCGCGCGTCGAGCTCGTAGAGCTCGTTCGTCCCCTGCGACACGACGAGGAGACGATCGCCGAGCAGCGCGACGGCCCGCGCCTGCCGCGAGGGCACGGCCGCGGGGGCGACCGCAAAATCGACCTGAGGATCGGCGCCGATGAACGCCGCCTTGTCGAGCACCTGCGGCGGGGCGCCCGCGCCGGTGGTGTCGCCGAGGGCGCGCTCGTCCTTCGTCTTGACGACGGCGACCGAGGCGAACGAGGTCTCTTCGTCGACCGGGACGCCGCCGTAGGCGCCGGGGATCGAGCGCGTCGTCGAGGCGCCGTTCTGCTCGATCACGTGCGGCACGAAGAGGCGCGCGCCGGACTCCGAGATCACCGCGGCGTAAGCGAGCGCCGCCTGCGGGTGGAGCGTGCCGGCGCCGAGGGCGTTGTCGACGCGGTTGCGGTAGAGCCCGCCGAGCACGCGGGATCGACGAGGCACTGGCTTCGAGCCGTCGAGATCCAGCACCGAGATCGAGTCGCCGACCACGTGGGTGACGAAGGCGCGGGCGCCGTCGGCGGCGACGACCACCCCGCGCGGCTCGCGGCCGACGTCGACCGACCACTGGATTTCCAGCGACTCGTCGTCGATCGCGGTGACCGCGTGGCCGAAGCCCGAGGTCACCAGGATCCGGTGCGCCGCGGTGACCGCGATCCCGAACGGATCCGCGGGGACCTCGACCGATCCCACCTCGGCGAGCGCGCCCGCGGCGTCGCTCTCCAGGACGTCGACTCGGTTGCGATCGCGCACCGTGACCGCGAGGCGATCCCCGTCGAGCAGCGCGATCTGCTCGGGAGCGCCGTCGATCAACGTCGTGGTGATCGCGCTGGAGAGGAGATCGAGGCGATGGATGGCGTGGTTGTCGGCGTCAGCGGCCCAGGCGATCAGGCGATCGCTGTCGATCACCAGGCTGCCTCCGTGCGCGGCGTGGCCCGGCGCGCGGGCGGGGCCGCTCTCCGTCCCGGCATCGCCGCCCCCGCAGCCGAGCGGGAGGGCGAGCAATAACGAGAGCAGAGCGGCGGCGGGCGTTCTCATCGGCTCAGCCCTGACAACCCGGGTGAGCCCGAAGTTTCCGCGACGAGGCCGGGCCCTGAAGATCGCGCGATCGTGAAAGATTCTGCCGGATGGGCCACAATGGCCGCCTCGCCGTGACGAAACCGACGATGAAGCAGATTGGCCTCTTCCTCGACGCGGCCACCCCGCCTCCTCTTGCTCACCTCGACGCGGATCGACGCCTCGCCGCGCGCCTCGCGCCGCGCGTGCTCGTCGGTCCGTCAACGTGGACGTTCCCGGGCTGGGCCGGCCTCGTCTACCCGCCGGGGACGGGCCGCGAAGAGCTCGTCGATCGCGGCCTCGAGCACGCCGCGCGTTACCCGCTCTTCCGCACCGTCGGGATCGATCGCTCCCACTATGCGCCGCTGACAGAAGACGAGCTGCGCCGCTACGCCGAGCAGCTCCCGCCGTCGTTTCCCTGCGTGCTCAAGGCCTGGAACGCGCTGACGACGCCGTCGCACGAGAGCGGGGCGCCCAATCCATCGTTCCTCGATCCAGGGGTGTGCGAGCAGCGCGTGCTCTTGCCGCTCGCGCGCGCCTTTAGCGATCACGTCGGAGCGATCGTGTTCCAGTTCCCGCCGCTCTCGTCACGGGATCTGCCGCACCCCGACGCGTTCGCCGAGCGACTCGATGGCTTCCTGGGCGCGCTGCCAACTGCGTTTCAGTACGCGGTGGAGATCCGCAATCGAGAGCTGCTGCGGCCGGGGTATCTGGAGGTGCTGACGCGGCATCGCGTGGCGCACGTGATCAACCTCTGGGAGCGGATGCCCGACGTGGGTCGGCAGCTCGCGATACCGGGGATCTTGACGGCGCCGGTCGTGGTCTGTCGGCTCTCGATTCCGCCGGGGAATCGCTACGAGGATCAGAAGCGCAAGTTCGCTCCGTTCAACAGGATCGTGGCGCCGAACGAGGCGGTGCGAGCAGCGATTGCCGAGCTCTCGCGAGCGTGCCTGAACGCGCAGAGGACGCTGTTCATCACGGTGAACAACAAGGTGGAAGGGTCGAGTCCGCTGACGATCCGGGCGCTGATCGAGCGGATGATCGAGGGCGGCGTGGGCGGAGGGAGCTGAGGGTCCCCGCCGCCGCGGATCCCGAGCGGCCGGTTGCGTTCGCTCGCTCGGATGCGGGGCGCGGGGACGCTCGCCATGATCGTGAAAGGACAAAACGTGAAGGACAAAACCGAAAAGCTCCGGAAGATTTCTCTTCCGGAGCCAGTCGGGGCGAGAGGATTCGAACCTCCGACCCCTTGACCCCCAGTCAAGTGCGCTAACCAGGCTGCGCTACGCCCCGAGCCACCAGCTTCCGGTTTCCCGGACTCAGGCGACGCGAACCCTATCCGAAGTCGCACGAAATGCAAGCGGGGCGTGCGTGTCCGCGACGGTTCTTCATTCGTTCGGCAGATCGCGGACCGCGGCGGCGATCGCGGCGCCGGAGGCTTCGACCATCTGGATGCCGGCGTCGTCGTGGGCCCAGGCGCGCACGTCGCCGGCGTCGCAGGCGATTACAAGGGTGCCGAGGACGCGGGCTTCGCGGATCACCGTCGGCGCCGCTTCGACGCCGGAGGGGTGGAGCAGCACGTCGGCGGCGGCGACCCACGCGAGCGCCTCGCGCCGCGGGAGCGCGCCGGTGAAGCGCGCGCGCGGGCCGAGCGAGGCCGCGCGCTTTTCGAGGGCCGAGAGCGAAGGGCCGTCGCCCACCACCACGAGCCGCGCGACAGGGCCCAGCGCGAGGGCGGCGTCGACGGCGAGCTCGACGCGCTTCGAGGCGAGGAGGCGCGCCACGACCACGAGGAGGCGCTCTCCGTCGGCGAGCGCGAGGCCTTCGCGCAGCGCCTTCGCCGCGGGCGCGACGTCGGGCACGTCGATCGCGGGCGGCTCCACGCGCGCCACGCGCTGGAGGGCCGCGGCGAGCGACGGCGAGACCGTGGCCTCGAGCGCGGTGAGCAGGGCGCCCGCCGCGAAGGTGAAGTGCGCGCCGCGATCGATCAGCGACGCGAGCACGCGCTCGCGAAACGGGCGCGGCGCGCTCAGGAGCAGGCGGACGTCGGCGCCGTGCGCGACCACCTCGATCGGGGCGCGGGCGGCGAGCAGGAGCGGGAACGCGGAGGGCACGATCCAGTGCGCGACCGCGCGATCCACCGCGCCGATCGCGCGCAGGCGCGCGAGCACGCCGAGCGCGAAGGGCCCCGCGGAGAGGAGCCGCCACGGGGCCTCGCGCGCCCGCGCGATCGCCCCCGGCCACGCGAAGAGCGCGCCGCCGCCGGCGCGGTGGAGCACGAGCCCGTCGCGGTCGCGCGGAGGATCAAGGGGCGATCCGCCCGGCGCGATCACGTGGACCTCGTGCCCCGCGCGCGCGAGCGAGCAGGCCGAGGAGCGCACGAAGTGGCCGGAGGGATCCTCCGCAGAGCGGGGGAACGAGGTCGTGACGACGACGATACGCACGGGCGCAGCCTCCCACAAACCGCGCCTCGATCGGAAGGAGCGCGACCCCACGCGACGGCGCGGCGAGGCGCGGCCGCCGGCGCATACGGTCGCGGGCTCACCCGAAATGAGCCGGGGCCAGTCTGTCAGGACTTGCAACTGATAAACTTTCTAATTAGAACCCCCTCTCCATGACGGCCCCACGCAAGCATCGACCCACGCCGTCGCACCGGCCGGGGCACGCGCCCCCCGCCGCGAACGAGCGCACCGAGTCGATGCTCGCGTGCGTGCGGGCCTCGGGGCTCAAGCTCACCCCACAGCGCATGGCGATCGTGCGCGAGCTCGCCGCCGATCCGACGCACCCCACCGCGCAAGAGCTCTTCGAGCGCCTGCGCACGACGCTGCCGACGATGAGCTTCGCGACCGTGTACAACACGCTCGACGCGCTGGCCGCGGCGGGGCTCTGCGCCGCGCTCTCGCTGGCCCCCGGGCCTTCGCGCTTCGACCCCAACATGAAGCCGCACCATCACGCCGTGTGCGACCTCTGCGGGGAAGTTCGGGACATCCCGAGCGACGCGGTGCGCGCGCCCACGGCCGCCCGCGCGCTCCCGGCGGCGCCGGGGTTCGAGGTGCGATCGGTGGAGCAGATCTACCGCGGCGTCTGCGCGGCGTGCGCCGCCGGCGCCGCCCGGCGCCCGGGCCGCGCCGCATCGCCGACGAGCCGCGCGCGCACCGCGTAGGCGAAAAAGACTCGGGCCCTCGGGCCCGACCAGCGCCGGGAGGTGTTTCCCGACGCCTCGATAGATCGACGACAAGGAGAGAACGACATGGCCAGCAAGCAGCTCGCAGGAACCAAGACCCACCAGAACCTCAAGGACGCTTTCGCCGGCGAGTCGCAGGCGAACCGCCGTTACACCTACTTCGCCAAGGTGGCCGACGTGGAGGGGCGCCCCGACGTGGCCGGCCTCTTCAAGGACACCGCCGACGGCGAGACGGGCCACGCGCACGGTCACCTCGACTACCTCAAGCCCGCCGGCGATCCGGCGACGGGCCTGCCGATCGGCAGCACGGAGAAGAACCTCAAGAGCGCCGTCGCCGGCGAGACGCACGAGTACGAGACGATGTACCCGGGCATGGCGAAGGAGGCCCGCGAGGAGGGCTTCGACGACGTGGCCGAGTGGTTCGAGACGCTCGCCAAGGCCGAGAAGTCGCACGCCGGTCGCTTCGCGAAGGCGCTCGCGGCCCTCGACTTCTGAGAGTGTGTTGAGCGACTGAGCGCATCCAGGCCTTGCGGCGTCCTCCGGGTTCCGGAGGGCGCCGCAAGGCCCGGAGCACGTCCCCTGCCCGATCGAGATCGACCATGAGCGTTATCGCGCGAACCCCGGCCACACCGCCTGCGACCAGCCCGAACGACCCGCGCTACTACGAAGCGCGCGACCTCGAAGCAGAGCTCAAGCGCACGTTCCAGATCTGCCACGAGTGCCGGATGTGCGTCGGCTACTGCGGCTCGTTCCCGCAGCTCTTCAACCGCATCGACGCGGCGATCGACAGCGGGGCAGCCGAGGGCGCCGAGACGATCAACGACGCTGACATCAAGGCCGTCGGCGACCAGTGCTGGCAGTGCAAGCTTTGTTATATCAAGTGCCCGTACACGGCCGACGAGGGCGCGAGCGAGCTGCTCGATTTCCCCCGGCTGATGTCCCGCGAGCGCGCGACGCGGGCCCAGCGCGAAGGGATCCCGCTCGTCGACAAGATCCTGGGTGAGCCTCAGCTGATCGGGCAAATCGGTGTCCTCACCGCGCCCCTCTCCAACCTGGTCACCAGGAGCCAGCTCCTCCGCAAGGTGCAGGAGAAGGTGACCGGCATCTCCGCCGAGTTCCCCCTGCCTACGTTCGCGAAAGAGACGTTCAGCGAGTGGTTGAAGGCCCACCCGCCCGCCGCCGGCGCGGGCGAGCTCGGCGAGGTCGTCCTCTTCGCCACCTGCTACGGCGAGTACAACACGCCCTCCGTGGCCCAGGCCGCGGTGCTGGTGCTCGAGCACAACGGCTACAACGTCCGCTACCCCGGCATCGGTGAGGACGAGAAGACCGACGTGTTCACGTGCTGCGGCCTCCCCAACATCGACGGGGGCGACGTCGCCGGGGCCACCGCGAAGATCGAGCACAACGTCGCGCTCCTGCTCCCTCACGTGCGCGCGGGCCGCAAGATCGTCGTCCCCGGCCCCTCGTGCGGGATGATGATCAAGAAAGAGTGGCACGAGTACGTCGGCCGCTCGCGCGAGGCCGAGGTGAAAGAGGTCGCCGCGGCGACGCTCGATCTGATGGAGTTCCTCGTCGTGCTCGGCAAAGAGAAGAAGCTGAAGCGCGAGTTCCCGAAGAGCCTCGGCACCGTCGCCTACCACGCGGCCTGCCACCTCCGCGCCCAGAAGGTCGGCTTCCCCGGGATGCGCGTGCTCAACGCCGTGCAAGACACCGAGGTGCGGATGGTCGAGGAGTGCTCCGCCGTCGACGGGACCTGGGGCATGAAGGCCGCCCACTACGAGACCGGCCGCAAGTACGCCGGCAAGCTGACGCGGGGGATCAACGACGCCGAGGCCGACACCGTCGTCACCGACTGCTCTCTCGCAGCGCTCCGGATCGGCAAGGAGAACGGCGTGCACGTGATCCACCCGATCGAAGCGCTCGCGCAGGCCTACGGCCTGATCCCCAGGACGTCGGGCGCGGCCTAGTCATCACGGGGCGGCACGCGCCGCGCCGCCCCAAAAAACGTGGTTTTTTGGGGTCCCCACCCCACGCGGGCACGCCTTCGGCGTGCTGTAGCGACACCGCAAGAAGGAACGTTCCCATGCGAACCATCGAGCGAAACGAGATCCTCCCCCTCGCCGAGTACGAGCTGATCCGGCCCCACTTCCGCGCCCGGATCATCGAGGAGAAGCGCCCGCGGCGCGTGGCGATCGGCGAGCACCTGGCGGTGACGTTCGAGAACCGCGACACCGTGCTGCTCCAGATCCAGGAGATGCTGCGGACCGAGCGGATCACCGCCGAGCCGGCGATCAACCACGAGATCGCCACCTACAACGATCTCGTCCCGGGGGACGACGAGGTCAGCCTCACGCTCTGGGTCCAGATCCCCGACAAGCCGCTGCGCGATCGGCTCCTGGTCGAGCTCACCGGACTCGAGGACACCGTCCGCCTCGACGTCGACGGGGAATCGTTTGTGCTCAAAGGACCTCGCCCCGACGGCTTCATGGAGGGGCGGACGACCGCGGTGCACTACCTCAAGGCGAAGCTCTCGCCCGTAGCCGCCGCGGCGATCAAGGCGAAGACGGCCCGGGTGACGCTCGTGATCGAGCACCCGCAGCACCCGGCGCGGGTCGAGCTCGATCGGGCAACGGTCGCCAAGCTCGGCGAAGACCTCGCGACCTAGAGCACCGAACAGGTTGAAATGCCCAGATTTCAACGCAAAGGCGCGGAGACGCAAAGGCGCAAAAAATCGGATTTCTTTTTTTGCGTCCCTGCGTCTCTGCGCCTTTGCGTTAAAATCC
>Ga0105048_10011463_pt1 | contig 13983 bp, 10 predicted proteins | sample MAT05_FD_78382 | JGI IMG/M metagenome (GOLD analysis project Ga0105048, IMG submission 78382) | Freshwater microbial communities from Lake Fryxell liftoff mats and glacier meltwater in Antarctica - MAT-05 | ecosystem: Environmental > Aquatic > Freshwater > Ice > Liftoff microbial mat | place...
AAGGATCGATTATTTAGTTTTTGCGTTACTAAAGCAATATTCTTGATCGTATCATTTATGTTTTGCTCCAGAAGTTGAATTTTTGCCTCCGGATAATTGCGGAGGATGGATTGGAAAGTGACATGAATAGTATCGCCTTGAGCATACCGCTCTCTAAAGGAATAAGCAGCTGTCCACAAGCCAATACAATCTTTAATAAGCAATTCAACTTCTTTTAGTTTTTGAGATTGAATGCTGCTGTGTGGAAGTGCCTTTATCGAATTTCGAATTAGCAATAAATTAGAAAGTGAAGCAGATGGATCTAAGAAATTGTATTCAGTAATAGTTTTTTGAATGAGTGCTTTTGCTTTATTTCCTTCTTTCGTTTGATCCCACAGTGAAGGTATATTTTCAAAAGGATCAGTTATTGTAGTATCTCCTGCAACGGGACTAAAATACTCGAGTAAAGTTCCGCGTTGACTAGGCACGCCAAAGCCCTGACTTTTATGCTGCGACCTGCTTTCAGCTGCTAATTCACCATTGCTTTTTCCGTCAACGACATTGTATCCTCCTACATCTACTTTTAATTGCTGCTCTGTGGTGGTGTTGTTAGAGCCAAATCTAAAAGTATTCCAGTACATTCTTTTCACTTGCCAACTACCAAATTCTTTTACTTGCTCTGGAAATTTTTGAGGATTCGCAGCGGCTTCAAAAGCTTCTTTTGCTAAAATTGCACTCGAAGAATGATGACCATGGCCGGCACGATTATCTGGCGGAAATCGGCAAATCATTACATCCGGTTTGATTTTTCGAATTACATAAACGAAGTCTTCCAACACTTTTTCCTTTTCCCAAAAATCAAGCGTTTCTTCTGAAGTTTTTGAATATCCGAAGTCATAAGCTCTCGTGAAAAATTGTTCTCCTCCATCAATAGCGCGAGCCGCCATCAATTCACGCGTTCTAATTAATCCTAGATTCTCACTTAAATCAGAACCGATCAAGTTTTGACCTCCATCACCGCGTGTCATGGAAATGTAAGCAGTTCGAAATAATTTTTCCTTCGACATCCAAGTAATGAGTCTTGTGTTCTCATCATCAGGATGGGCGGCGACATACAGTACCGTCGTTGTAATTTCCAGTTTCTTCAAGGATTGGAAGATGGAGGCAGAACTCTGTGATTTTATATCCTGAGTATTGCACAATAATAGACTGATTATAATTCCCAATATTTTTCGCATAAAGTTTTTTTTCATCTTGAATCACCACTCATTCTTTAAGTTTTGTAATTCTAACTATTTTCTGTCAGTTTTCGAATGATTCGAATGGTGAATGTTTTTCTTAGTTTAATGAAGCTAATTCTTGCTTACAAACCTAATGCATTCTAAGCTACTATTGTAGTAATCGTAAGTATTTGAAGATTAGAGGAAACTGATTCATTTAAATTTTAGGATTTTAGCTTTTTATTTCAGCTTTTTTTTTAAATTTGTAAATTAATAAACACAAATAACAAAATTCTATGAATAAAATTTACAAATTCTTGATCGCATTCATTTTGCTTTCAAATGTATCTACTGCACAGTATTATTATGTGCCGTTTCTTAATGCAAACACAAATCCTGGCGGATTAAATGTTGATGATGAATACCCTGTCGGTAGTGGTTTGCCTGCGACTTGGATTACTCTTACTGATTCTGCTAATGTTCCAGCTTGGTCTCCAAATGCGACAATTCCATTTGCATTTAACTTTAATGGGTCTCCTGTAACACAGTATAAAGTATCAACAAGTGGAGTTTTAACATTTACAACCGGAGCTACTACAGTACCTCCTTACTCTTTGCAAAGCTTACCAAGTGCGAGTGTTCCAGATAATTCAGTCTGTATTTTGGGACTTAGAGGTACTGGAGCAAATGATAATATCGTAACGAAAACATTTGGTACAGCACCGAACCGTCAACATTGGGTTCTATTTTCTTCTTATTCAACATCTAATGCATCGGTATTCACTTATTGGTCTATCGTGTTAGAAGAATCTACCAATAATGTTTACATTGTTGATCAACGACACAATTTGGCATATAATGTTTCTGCTGGATTGCAATTAAATTCAACAACTGCTGTAGCCATTGCAGGATCACCTGCTTTAAGTACTGTAGCCGGAGCTGATCCAACTTCTGCAGATAATACCTACTATCAATTTATTTACGGTTCACAACCTGCTGATCAAGCAAAACTAAAATCAGTGTCTTATGATCCTTATGTAATTGTTCCAGGAAACGTATTTATAGAAGGTGTTGTACAGAACTTTGGTGCAAATCCTATTACCGCAATGGACATTAAGTATGAATCTGCAGGTACTGTTTATACTACTACTTTAACAAGCTTAAGTATTGCTTCTAATGCATCTTATTCATTCATCCACAATACTCCTTTAAATGTATCACTTGCGGCTCCATATCCAATAAAAGTTTGGGTAGATGTTGCGGGTGATTTAAACCATAATGATGATACATTGAATTTTGTCATCACAGGTCTTTCCTTCCAACCAACGAAAAGAGTTTTAATTGAAGAAGGAACCGGAACATGGTGTGGATGGTGTCCTAGAGGAGCTGTCTTTACTGAACAAATTGACACAGTTTACTCAGGTACTGCTATTGTAGTTGCTGTTCATAATGGTGACCTAATGACAGATGCTATTTATGATGCAGGGATGGGTAATTTAATTAGTGGATATCCTAGTGGAGCTGTTGATAGGAAATCTATCGATGTTGATCCAACTGATTTCGGAACTGCTTACTTAGAAAGAATCAATGATGTTGCTCCTGCTGACGTAGCGGTAAGTGCTTTTTTTAACACTGTTTCTCGACAAGTGGATGTAGTGGTTTCTGCCACTTTCGCAGCAAGTCTTAATGGTGATTTTAGATTGAATGCTATATTGGTAGAAGATGATGTTACCGGTACTAATAGTCAATATAGTCAGGTGAATTATTATAGCTTCCAATCTCAAAACATCGCATTGGTTGGTGCTGGACATAACTGGCAAACTGAACCTACTCCTGTTCCTTTCTCTTCCATGGTGTATGATTTCGTAGGAAGAAATTTAATGGGAGGTTATAATGGCCTAGTAGGTTCTATTCCTTCTTCCGTTTCAGATAACACAACTTATTCTTATACATTTTCTACTACTATTCCTACAACTTGGAATGCAAATAACATGCGTGTAATTGGAATGTTACAGGATGGTAATTTATCAACTGTGTTGAATGTAAACAGAGGTGCTTATGGTATTACTACTGCAGTAAATGAAATTACCGCTGAAACATTTTCAATGGCTCTTTACCCAAATCCAGCGAGCTATTCAACACAATTGGAATTAAATTTTAAAAACAGTTCTAGCTGCTTGATCGAATTGTTTGATGTAATGGGTAAAGTGGTTTACAAACAACAATTGAATGCAACTGCAGGAAAAAACAACTTTAATATTCCTTTGAATGGATTAAATTCTGGAATATACATGGTACGTGTTGCGGTTGATGGTTCCGCATTGAATACGCGTTTACTTGTAAAATAATTAATTACTCTTCCCTTTTAGGAAACAAAAGCGCAATTCTTGAAAAAGAATTGCGCTTTTTACTTTAAGTTGGGTTGCTTAATTCTGTCATCGTATTTTTAATTTCATTTTAATTCCGTGATTCGGATCATTCTAAATCAAATTTAAACTTGATTTTTCTATCGATTTTTTGCCTGGATTTTCATAACATTGTAAGCAGATTATTATCGTATAGAAAACATTCCCAATGAAAAAGTTTCTTTTCAAATTCATCTTGTTGTTTCCGTTCATTTGGTTCGGACTTTTAAGTTTTTCTTTGAATGCTCAAAGTTCTTTGTCTTTTACCGGTAACAAAACGGCAATCGTTGTTGGGAATAATCCTACAGTGTTTTTAACACAATTTTCGATCGAATGTTGGTTCATGCGAACCGGTATTGGATATCCTGCTAGTACAGGTCCACTGTCAGCATATCCTTTAGTTACACGTGGTAGAGCTGAAGGAGATGGTCCCAATGTAGATGTTAATTATTTTTTAGGAATTGAAGCTACAAAGGAAGTATTGTGTGCCGATTTCGAAGCCAATAGTGCATCTCCTAACCCTGGCAAAAATCATGTGCTCACAGGAGTAACAAGAATAGCAAATGATGTTTGGTATCATGCTACCGTTACTTTAGATGGAACAAATTTTAAGTTGTATTTGAACGGAAATTTGGAAGCTCAAATAGCAGTGACCAACGTCCCCCAAACCCAAGGGATGCAGTTTCTTTGTTTTGGGTCAGCGATGAATTCAAAAGATAAAACAGCAGGGAGTTTTGTTGGAAATATCTGCGAAGTGAGATTATGGTCCGTGCCGATTTTAATCGCCGACATTAAATCCAATATGTTTGTTCAAGGTTTGCAAAATAGCAATTTAGTAGGTCGTTGGCCTTGTAATGAAGGCGCCGGAAATTTTATTGCAGATAGTACAGGAAATAATTTGAATGGGATTGTGAAAGGTCCTAATTATTCCTGGAGTTCACTTTCTCCCTTTATAGATATTCTTTCGCTTTCACGTGAGCCATATATTCAACAAGTTTCTCCAGTATCGGCAACAATATGTTGGCGAACCAATGTCCCATCTTCTGCATTGATTCGCTACAGTACGAATTGGCAAGTTTTGCCGGATATTGCCGTCGATGAATCTGTGCTTACTGATCATAAAGTAACTATAACAGGACTTCTCCCCGGCAAAAAATATTATTATTCCATAGGTTCAACTACTAAATTACTTCAGCGCGATTCCAACAATACATTTACAACTGCGCCTTTAGAAAATTCGGAAAGTTTGATTTGGTTGACAGGTGATATTGGAACCGGAACAATAATTCCAACAAAAGTTTTCAATAGTACTCAGTCATATTTAGCCGGAGCCATTCCTAACGTATGGGTCAATGCAGGCAATCAAGCTTACACTTTGGGAAATGATGTTCAGTATACATCGAAATTTTTTGATGGGTTTTCATCTTGGTTGAAAAAAGTTTGTTTTTGGCCGACGTTAGGTTGGTTTGATTATGCAAGTAGTCCTTTGCGTCAATCTGATCATTCAATAGCCTACAATAGTATTTTTCAAGTGGAGCAAGGAAATAGTAGTGGCGTACCGAGCAATCGAAAAGAGTATTATTCCTTTGATGATGGTGATATTCATTTTATTTGTTTGGATGCATTTGGTATAGAACAGAATTTGCGATTATATGATACTACCTCTATGCAAGCACTTTGGTTGAAAAATGATTTGTCTCTTAGCAATAAAAAATGGAAAGTAATAAGTTTAGGAATCCCATTTTACACAAAAGGAAGTATAGATGGTGATACCGACTCCTTAATGATTCTCCTTCGCGCAACTATTTTACCGATCATTGAAAGATATGGAGTTGATTTAGTAATTGGAGGAGGAAGTAATGCTTATGAAAGAAGTTTTCTGCTGAATGGACATACCGGTACTGCAGCTGATTATAAAGCGTGGAAACATCGTCTTAGTTCTTCTAAGGCAAAGTATGATGGTTCTAATAATTCTTGTCCATATGTAAAATCAAATGATTCAAAGGCAAAGGGAACAGTCTATGTAACGTTAGGAACATCCGGAAAACGAGGAAATGCTCAAGTGGATTATCCATATCCCGCTATGGCTTATTCTAATGTGAGTTTAGCCGGATCCATGATTTTAAAAGTAGAAAATAATCGCTTGAATGCCGTATGGTTGAAAGAAGATGGAGTTGTAGCTGATCAATTCACAATTTTTAAAGGAGTGAATGATACAATAAGTTTAGCGTTAAACAATGGGCAGCAGTTAAAGTTGGATGCCCCATGGAAAGGAAATTACCAATGGACGAGTCTCGGTTCAACAGATCCCTCTCAAAGCATAACGGTAAATTCAAGTGCCTCCATAACGGTTTCGGATAACCTAAATTGTATTTCACGTACATGGCTATTAAATGTGGTTGGGAATGATCCTTTACAAGCTAATTTGTTGTCGCCTCCCAATTTGAGTTGTTGCTTGTCATCAAATGTGGTATTAAAAATTGGGGTGAGTGATCCTGATCAAAACACACTCAGCGTGAAATTTTTTGGCAGAAAGAAGCCGACAACAAGCAATACACCTTCTGCTTTTTCTATTATTGGATTACCGGATACACAATATTATACCAGCGAAGAAAAAGGTGGGCTGAATAGTTTCTTCAGAACACAAATGGATTGGATTATTTCTCATAAAGACTCCTTGGATATTGCTTTTGTTGCACATTACGGCGATTGTGTAGAGCATGGCGACAATGGTGGCAACGACATAGAGTGGCTGCGAGCCGATTCCGTTTTTAGCTTGATTGAAAATCCGCTTACTACGCAATTGACACATGGAATTCCTTATAGCATTTGTGTGGGTAATCACGATCAAAGTCCGAATGGAGATGCCAATGGAACCACAACATTTTACAATCAATATTTCGGTAGTGCAAGATTTGCTGGACGAAATTACTACGGTGGACATTACGGTGCAAACAATGATAATCATTATGAATTATTCAGTGCTTCCGGTTATGATTTCATTGCTGTTTCTCTCGAGTACGATGAACAAGTAAATACTAGTGTTTTAGCTTGGGCGGATGCTCTGTTAAAACAATATTCGAATAGAAAAGCAATAGTTTCAAGTCATTTCTTATTGGATATTAAAGCAAAATTTAGTGCACAAGGTCAAGTAACATTCGATTATTTAAAAAATAACCCGAATTTATTTTTAATGTTATGCGGGCATATCAGTGGAGAAGCGCATCGTTCAGATACTGTAAATGGAAATGTGATTTATACTATTTTATCAGATTATCAAACGCGTTTGAATGGAGGTACAGGATGGATGAATATACTTCAATTTGTGCCTTCAGAGAATAGGTTAAAGGTGAAAACATATTCTCCATTGTATAATATTTATGAAACAGATCAGAATAGTGAATTTGAATTGGATTTGAATTTACATGAAAAGTTTAAGTTGATAGGTACGCAATCAAATGTAAGCAGCAATTCAACGCTTTCCTACTCTTGGTCGGGATTAAGTATTGGCGATTATGAATGGTACGTAGAAGTCAATGATGGAATTAATAGTGTTTTGAGTCCAATTTGGAATTTCACAGTTACAAGTCCTTCAATTTCGAATGCTGATAAGCGAAAAAGTAGTCAATCCGTACGCCTGATTCCAAATCCTGCAAAGAATAGTTTTACTCTCGAAACAGGAGAGGACAATGCACAGCTGGTAAAGATTTACAGCATGGATGGTTGGTTCATTAAAAATGCAAATACAGAGGGTCCTACGGATATTTCCGGATTATCTGCAGGTTCTTACATGGTAAGCGTATTATTAAAGAGCGGATTAAGACATGATTTGTTGTTGCTAAAGTTTTAATTGTAATTTTGTGATCATACTTTCAAGCATGATCAATCGATTCATATCCGCCCTTCTGTATTATGTGGTCATCATCCCCATTTCACTATTGCCTTATTGGCTCCTGTATTTTATTTCTGATTGTTTATTTTTCCTGTTTTTTTATGTGATTGGATATAGAAAGAAAGTTGTAATTGAAAATATAAAGCGTTCGTTTCCTGAAAAATCGAAAGAAGAACATTTGAAGATTGCGAAAGATTTTTACCATCATTTTTGTGATCTTATTGTTGAAAGCTTAAAAGTGTTTACCATAGGTAGGGAGGAAGTGAAGAATCGAATGAAATTCTTGAATCCTGAAGTGATGAATGCTTATTTTGATCAGGGAAAGTCGGTGATCATGGCGGGTGGTCATTTTAATAATTGGGAGTTGTTTGCCGTTGCTATTGATGAAGCAATCAAACATAAAAGTATCGCTATTTATAAGCCTTTAACAAATAAGTTTTTTGATGTGAAAATGCGTGAGACTCGAGGGAAATATGGATTGAATATGATTGCAATTAAAGATGTGAAGAAAATATTTGATGAAAATCTCGAAACACCTTCCACTTTTATTTTTGGAACCGATCAGAGTCCGGGAAATGTGAATAAAGCCTATTGGATGAATTTCCTGAATCAGGAGACTGCTGTATTGTTTGGCGCCGAAAAATTTGCAAAAGAATATGATTATCCAGTAGTTTTTGCATGTATCCATAAAGTAAGAAGAGGTTTTTATACTCTGGAGTTTCGTGATTTAGTTTCTGATAGTGCGAAACGTCCATATGGGGAAATAACGCAGCTACATACATTGATGTTGGAGAAGGATATTCTAAATGATCCTCAATTTTGGCTCTGGAGTCATCGCCGATGGAAGAAAAATCGACCTGCCGAAGTGGAATTACATAAAACGATTGAAAATACCTAATTTCGTAAAAAGAATTGAATTTCTTTTTTCATTTTGAAAGCTTAGAATATGTTAGTCGACTCCTTTAATAGAAATCATGATTACCTGCGCATCTCGCTGACAGATAAATGCAATTTACGTTGTTTGTATTGCATGCCGCATGACTTGCCTGAGCAGTTTTTGCAAAGCAGATCTTGGATGAATGTGGATGAGATGGAGACAATCGCTAAAACTTTTGTTGATTGTGGAATAAAGAAAATCCGTTTGACAGGCGGTGAACCTTTAGTGCGAAAAGAAGTTCGTGAAATAATAACGAGAATTTCTTCCTTGCCTGTTGAATTAGCGCTCACAACGAATGCAGTATTGGTCGATGAATATATTGATTTATTTGTTGAAAAAGGTTTGCGTTCGGTAAATGTGAGTTTGGATTCCTTGGATGAAAATACATTTCGAATTCTCTCGCAGCGTGATCATTTTCAAAAAGTAGTTTCAAATATCAAATTATTATTGTCACGCGGTTTTCATGTAAAGTTGAATATGGTGGTGATGAAAGGAGTGAATGATCTGGAAATTCCTGCATTTGTGGAGATGACCAGAGATGCAAATCTACACGTGCGTTTCATTGAATTTATGCCTTTTAAAGGGAACGGATGGGATCAACAGCAGGTGTTTTCTTCCGATGAAATATTGAATGTAATTTCAAAAGAGTTTCAGTATTCTAAATTAGATGATCGTCCGCATGATACTGCTCGTAATTTTTATGTAGATGGGTTTATAGGGACTTTTGCTATCATCAGCACCATGACAGAACCCTTTTGTTCTACTTGTAACCGTTTGCGTTTGACTTCTGATGGGAAAATGAAAAATTGTTTATTCTCCAATGGTGAAATGGATTTACTTTCCGCTTTAAGAAGGGGAGAAGATATTGTACCACTTATCAAACAATCAGTTCGAAATAAAAAGTTCAGCAGAGGCGGACAAATGAATGGTGACCTAAATTCCATATCAGCAGAAAGCATACAGAATCGATCAATGATTGCAATCGGTGGCTAAAAATCAACATACATCAAGTTTAGTTTCATTCTCACAAGCACGTGCTTTGGTGAAGAAACATTCTTCGCTTGGAAAAATTATTTCATTGCCACTGCTCGAAAGTTTACATTTCGTACTCGCCGAAAATGTTTTTTCAAAAAGTGATTCACCACCGTTCGATCAGAGTGCTATGGATGGTTATGCTTTTAATTTTAAAACATGGGATAAAAAAGTTCCTTTTAAAATTTCCGGAATTATTCCTGCAGGCAAGAGTGCAAGCACACGATTAAAAAGAAATGAAGCGGCGCAAATATTCACCGGTGCTCAAATTCCTCAAGGCGCAGATTGTGTGGTGATGAAGGAAAAAGTGAGTGTGGAAGATTCAAATTTGTGGATTCACGATTTGGCCTTGAAGATAGGATCCAATATTAGGATTAAATCATCGCATGTGAAATCCGGTAAAGTAGTTCTAAAAAAGGGTGATCTTATTTCAGCCGGTAGCATAGCATTCCTCGCATCCATTGGTATTGAAAAGGTAAAAGTATTTGCCAAACCTCGTATAGGCATTGTTGTTACCGGAGATGAATTAATTGCCCCTGGAATAAAATTGAAGCCAGGACAAGTTTATGAGTGCAATTCATTCGGATTAAGCGCTGCATTGAAATTACACGGAATTGTTCCCGAAATTGTTTTGCATGCCAAGGATTCAGTAGTTGATGTGCGAAAAAAATTACTCTTGGTTGAAAAAAATTGTGACATCGTTATTTTTACAGGAGGAGTATCGGTTGGAGATTTTGATTTTGTGGCTTCCTCTTTATTGAGTCATTCTGTAACACAACATTTTCACAAAGTCAAACAAAAACCCGGCAAGCCTATATTTTTCGGTAGCAAGAAGAATAAATTATATTTTGGACTTCCAGGTAATCCAGCTTCTGTTTTGGTTTGCTTTCATGTGTATGTAGTAGATGCCATTCAAAAGTTTGCAGGTAGTAAAATGCAGGATTTTATAGAAGTTCCATTGTTGAATTCTTTTTCAAAGAAAGCGGGCCTAACAAATATTTTAAAAGCTCGATACAATCCTAAAGGTGTTGAAATTTTATACGATCAGGAAAGCTATAAATTAAATGCCTTTGCCGATGCAAATTGTTTGGTTGTTTTGGGAGAAGAAATAACCATGGCAAACCGTGGAGATTCAATAAAAATTCTAGAGATAAAGAATTAATGCATGATGGAAGTCTCGGCGATTTTTTATCTGACATTATTACTCATTTCGTTTTTATTTGCTAGTGTAGGGCACGGGGGTGCCAGCGGATATATTGCCTTAATGACATTGTTTTCTTTTGCTCCTGAAGAAATTCGTCCTGCCGCATTGGTGATGAATATTTTTGTTTCCGGAATAGCATTCTATCATTTTTATCGGGCTGGACATTTCAGAAAAGATGTGTTTTTTCCTTTGGCAGTTGTTTCTATTCCCGCAGCATTTATCGGCGGAATGATACAGGTTGATGCGGGAGTATATAAAATAATACTTGGAGTTATTTTGTGCATTCCGGTGTTCACGCTATTGGGTTTATTAAAGATCAATAGAAAGGAAGTGCATAATAAAATTTCTGTTGTAGGTTTGGTATTTACCGGATTATGCATTGGTTTTTTTAGTGGGTTGATTGGTATCGGCGGCGGAATTATTTTAAGCCCATTGCTGCTTCTTTTGGCATGGACAAACATGAAAGAAACTGCCGCTGTTTCTGCTTTATTCATTTTCGTAAATTCTATAGCAGGAATTCTAGGACAAAAAGTAATGGGGCTGAACTTGAATGTAAATTTAATTTCAATGGTTGGCCTTGTCATTTTAGGTGGATTTGTCGGCGCATTTTTCGGTGCCGGGAAATGGAGTAAATTTGTTTTAGAGAAAGTATTAGCTTTCGTTTTGGTGATTGCCATTTATAAACTCATATTCGCAGGATGAAAATTGAAAATTGCAATGCTTATATTTTAGCCGGCGGATTGAGTTCTCGAATGGGGACAGATAAAGGCTTGTTGATTCTGAAAAATAAAAAAATTATTGAATATGTCATCGAAAATTTGAAGCCTTGTTTCGACCAAATTTTCATTGTGACTTCAAATTTGGAATATGAACAATTTTCAATTCCCCTGCTTCCAGATCTTATTTTCGGCAAAGGACCTGCCCTAGGAATTTATTCCGCACTAAAGCACAGCTCTGTGAATCAGAATTTTATAATTTCGTGTGATACTCCATTCCTTGATACTAATGTTATTTTTCGTATTTTAACTCTGGCAAAAAATCATGAAATTTGTATAGCCTCCAATAAGGGTTTTTGGGAACCTTTGTTCGGAGTGTATAACAAGTCAATCATGGAGGAATGGAAACGAAGTTTGGATAGCGGTGAGTTTAAATTGCAAAGATTGATTGAGAAATTTGATTATAAATTGTTGGATGCAGAAACAGATCTTTTGGTAAATTCTAGTGCGTTTTTGAATATTAATTCGCCTGATGATTTATTGGAAGCAGAAAAATTGATGAAATGAAAATTACCATTCAAGCATTCGGAAAAATTGAAGAGATTATCGGAGATAGTGATTGTACTTTAAATTCTGGCGATACTGTTAAAGCATTATATAATCAATTGGCCATCCAATTTCCTGCTTTAGCAAATATGATGTATGCTGTAGCGATAAATAATAAAATTGCAAATCCATCTTCTGAAATAAAGGAAGGTGATAGTATTGCATTACTACCTCCTTTTTCTGGAGGATAAAATACTAAAATGAATTTCGATAAATACCAGCGTCAGATAGCGCATAAAAAAATTGGTGTAAACGGACAGCTCAAGCTGAAAGAAGCAAGTGTGTTGGTGGTGGGTGCCGGTGGCTTAGGTTGTCCGGTTTTAACTTACCTTACTGCTGCAGGAGTTGGAAAAATTGGGATTGTAGATGGTGATGATGTTGAACTTTCTAATCTTCCTCGACAAGTTTTATACTCGGAACAAGATATTGATAAGAATAAAGCAAAGTGCGCATTGCGTTATTTGAAAGAATTAAATGGGGATGTAAAATTCCAATGTTTTCCAATGCACCTTGATAATGAATTTGCATTAGAAATTGTTATCGATTATGATATCGTCATCGATTGTACTGATGATTTTGCAACCCGATATATTTTAAACGATGCTTGTTGTATCATGGGGCGACCATTGGTGTACGCTGCCATTTCCGGAGATGAAGGACAAGTAGCGGTGTTTAATATTTTAGCAAAAGAACTCACTGCGACCTACAGAGATTTGTTTCCGGTTCCTCCTAAGAACGATGAAGTTCCAACGTGTGAACAGAGTGGGGTTGTAGGAGTTTTGCCGGGCATCATCGGACTCATTCAGGCCAACGAAGTAATCAAGATCATTACGGAACAAAAGGATGTTTTGATGAATCAGGTTTTGATTTTTAATTTATCCAATTATCAATCTCATATTTTAGAAATTCCTAGGAATATGGATGTAAAACGTCCCAATACTTTTGAAGAGTTTAAATCATTTAATTATGCAAAATTCTGTAATCGGGAAGATGATGCCGTAGAGGAAATTGATTTTTTCAATTTGGAAGAAATGAAGAAAGAAAGCAATGTTGTTTTTGTAGATGTGAGAGAAGAGTCAGAATTAACGAGCGGTAAGTTGGAGGGCTTTCTCGTAGTGCCCATGAGTAGATTCGAATCAGAAATGAAATTTATTCGAGCCACAACCAAAGCCGTCTTTATCTGCAAAAGTGGAAGCAGAAGTAGAAAAGCAGCTAAAATTTACAAAGAGAAATATTCGAATGTTGTTGTGTATTCCATTCGAAATGGTTTGGAAGAAAAGCAAAAGCAAATGTATCATTGAGCATGTCTGAAAAAATAAAAAATATATTTATTGAAGGAGCCATCGGTTCTGATTTTATTGCGAAGTCTATCGAGAAGCATCAATCAAAAACTGATATTGGTGGGCACAGTATTTTTCTCGGTCAAGTGCGAGCAGATGTGCTAAATGGAAAAATAGTAAGTGCCATCGATTATTCGAGTTATGTCCCTATGGCTTTAGAAATTGCGCATGAAATTCGTGAGGAAATATTTGCCAAATTTGATCTCACTTGCATGCATGTTTACCATAGCCTTGGCAGAGTGAATGCGGGAGAGATTTGCCTCTTCGTTTTTACCTCTTCCAAACATCGAAAGGCAGCCCAAGATGCCTGTGCTGAAATGGTAGAGCGAATAAAATCAGAAGTTCCTGTTTGGGGCAAGGAAATTCTCAATGATGAAACTTATCTTTGGAAAGAAAATAAATAACCATTTACCTGTTATATGATTACTACAGAACAATTGACAGATCTTGAAATTGCACAGCGCGCTGATATTAAATCGATTCGTGATATAGCGCAAGGACTCGATATCGATCTTGAATTACTAGAGCAGTTTGGAAAATACAAGACCAAACTTCCCTTGTCGATGATTGATGAAAAAAAGGTAGCTGCAGCGCGTCTGATTTTAGTGTCGGCGGTGAATCCAACTCCTGCGGGCGAAGGGAAAACCACGGT
>Ga0105048_10011464_pt1 | contig 13981 bp, 10 predicted proteins | sample MAT05_FD_78382 | JGI IMG/M metagenome (GOLD analysis project Ga0105048, IMG submission 78382) | Freshwater microbial communities from Lake Fryxell liftoff mats and glacier meltwater in Antarctica - MAT-05 | ecosystem: Environmental > Aquatic > Freshwater > Ice > Liftoff microbial mat | place...
CAGAATTCATTGGCAGACTGCCGATGTTGGCAACTTTATCGGAACTCGATGAAGATGCCATGGTGCAGATTCTCAAAGAACCAAAAAACTCACTGGTCAAACAATATCAGAAGCTGTTTGATATGGAAGGTGTACGACTCAGGTTTACTGATGGTTCTCTGGTTGCTATAGCTAAAGAAGCCCTCAAGCGTAATACCGGTGCTCGTGGTTTAAGATCCATACTTGAAAATTCCATGTTGGATATCATGTATGAGGTCCCATCTCAGTCAAATGTAAAAGAAGTTGTAATCAGTGAAGATGTTATTTTTCATAAGGAAAAACCGATTGTTGTATATGAGCAATTGGTTAATGATGCTGCCTGAAGTTAAGATAGGTAAAAAACTGCTAAACCAGTAGGTTAGTATTTTTGTGGGCGCTGTTTTTTTTGGTGTGTTAATAGATCTCTAAAAATTAAATATCTCTGATAGCCCTTAAATAGGATGTTTGCGCGATATTTTCCTTGACAGGTGTCGATGAAATCTGGTAAACACAAGTTCGCTTTGTAATTACACAAATTTCAGGAGGTGTATCGTGACAAAAGCTGAACTGATTAGCGCTGTAGCAGAGAACTCCGGGCTGAAAAAAGTAGAGGCTGAGAAGGCTGTAGCTGCTTTTATTGCAACCGTAACTGCTGCTCTTAAAAAGGGCGATAAACTTAGTTTAGTTGGTTTCGGCACTTTTTGTATTGCAAAGCGCGCTGCACGTAAAGGTCAGAATCCACAGACCGGCAAGAAAATCAATATCCCAGCTGCCACGGTGCCTAAGTTTAAACCTGGTAAAACACTGAAAGAAGCTGTAAACGTCAAGTAATTTTCAAGAAGTTTGATTAAGGGGTTGTAGCTCAGTTGGTTAGAGTGCCAGCCTGTCACGCTGGAAGTCGCGGGTTCGAGCCCCGTCAACCCCGCCATAAATAATACAGTTTTGGGCGAATAGCTCAGCTGGGAGAGCGCCAGCCTTACAAGCTGGATGTCACAGGTTCGATCCCTGTTTCGCCCACCAAAACACCGGGGGAAAGGATTCCTTTCCCCTTTTTTTTTCTTTGAAACCGAATAGTAAATATTCGGGGTTGTAGCTCAGTTGGTTAGAGTGCCAGCCTGTCACGCTGGAAGTCGCGGGTTCGAGCCCCGTCAACCCCGCCATTAAATTTGGTATCTGCTGATAAAGCAGGTACCTTTTTGCTTTTGTAGTGCAAAATTTATTTTATATAGAAGTTGTTTGTGAAAGAGATATTCGAGGTGAAGTGACAATTTCAACCGAAGATGGTGTGGATGCCGTATCGTTCAAAGCAACTTTCCGGATGAAGCGTCAGAATAGCCAGGTTAGCGGCTGAGTGGTTTAAAATAATTCATTACTGTTTGTCTTTAGTGATACCAAAGTCTCCCAGTTTTAGCCGTTTCATTTTCTCTACAAGGGTTGTTCTGTTTATTCCCAATAGAATTGCTGCTTTTGCCTTGACTCCTCCAGATAGTTGTAACGCCTGCATGATAAGACTGCTTTCAATTTTTGCAATTGAGGCTACCATGTCGATACCTTTATCAGTCAAGTCAAGTAAGGTGTTACCTGGAGATTTGCTGTTGGCACACATGTCGATAGGCAGGTCGTCTATCTGAATTGCATCACTTTCTGTTAAAGCAACAAGTCTTTCTACCAGATTCTCAAGTTCTCGAACATTTCCAGGCCAGGAATGCAATTCAAGTGTCTCCAGGGCTTGTTTACTGATGGTCATTGTAGGACGACCCATTAGCTGGCAGTATTTTTGGAGAAACTTCCAGACCAGAGCCATGATATCCTGCTTACGGTCACGCAACGGCGGTAGATGAAGTGGAATGACGTTGATTCGATAAAAGAGGTCTTCGCGGAAGTTTCCAAGCCTGACTTGATTTTCCAGATCAAGGTTGGTGGCTGAGATGACTCTCACGTCGAGTTTAATAGGTTTGTTGGAGCCGACTCTTTCCACTTCCTGTTCTTGCAAAACACGCAGGAGCTTAGTCTGCAACAACTGCGGCATTGTACCAATTTCATCCAGGAATATGGTACCCAAATTGGCCGCTTCAAACTTGCCAGCTTTGTCTCTGATTGCCCCGGTAAATGAACCTCGCACATGACCAAAAAGTTCACTTTCCAGAAGTGATTCCGGGATTGCTCCACAGTTGACTGCAATAAAAGGTTTGTCTTTCCTTGTACCGTTGAAGTGAAGCGCCCTTGCAACCAGTTCCTTACCGGTACCTGACTCGCCGGTAATTAAAACGGTTGAGTCGGTCCTGGTGATACGCGACATCCGCTCAAACAGTTTTTTCATTATTGGCGATTCTCCAATAATGTGGCTGAATTCAAAACGTTCGTTAAGCTGTTTTCTCAGATAATTGTTTTCTGAAATCAGCTGCTGTTTTTCCAGAGCTTTGGCTACTACGATCTTTAATTCTTCAAAATTAATCGGTTTGGTTATGTAGTCAAAGGCGCCTTCTTTCATTGCACTGACAGCGGTTTGTGCGGAAGCGTGGCCGGTAATGACAATTACTTCTGTTGATGGGGAGTATAAGCGGGAGTGCTGCAGAATATCGATGCCACTTTTGTCAGGAAGCAGCAGATCGGAAACAATTAGTTCGAAATGTTCTCGTTCCAAAATTTCAAGGGCTTCTCCACCGGTTGCTGCCGGTACAACAACATATCCGGAAGATTTAAGTAGCATTTCCAAAGCTCTGCGGCCAAGGTCATCATCATCTATTAACAAAATGCGCGTAGCCTGTTTCATCGATATCCTCTAATTCCAATTCCATATCAAGGCCCTATCATAGTTAGCTCGTCTTCGGCTCCTCAACGTACCCCTCACTCTATCTCTCTCCCTCTGGGAGAGGGTGGCCAATGGCCGGGTGAGGGCTTTCGTCGTCTCTGTCCTCGCCGCCATCCTTGATCTGGAATTGGTAAACTATAAAGTGAGGGTATTAAAACGGCAATTGTAACTAATTGCAACGGTAATCTTGTCAGGAAATTTGAATAAATATGAATAAATTTCAAACAGCCCGGCTTCCATGAATGAAAGCGGGGTTGTTTTAGTCTTCAGTGATTGTGCGTATGGATCGTTCCAACCCATTCATCAGAAGTTTAAGTTCGTCATGTGTGATTGCCAAAGGTGGGAAGATAACAACTGTGTTGCCGAGCGGTCGCGAAAAAATGCCATGTTTACGGGCATCTTTGCAAATCTGAATGCCAATTTTCTGCTCCCATGGAAAGGGCTCTTTTGTCTGTTTATCAGCTACCAGTTCGATTCCGGCTGCGAGTCCACACTGTCTAATATTTCCTACATGCGGCAGTAATGCTATTTCAGCCAGTCTTTTCTCCAGCCAGGAAATTTTTGGTTGTAAATTTTCAAGCAATTGATCAGTTTCAAAAAGTTCGAGGCTTTTTAAGGCTACGGCGCATGCCAGAGGGTTGCCTGTGAAGGTGTGCCCATGAAAGAAGGTTTTAAGCTGAGCGTATTCTCCCAGAAATGCCCTGTAAACACGCTCAGTCGTGGCTGTAACGGCAAGAGGAAGGTAGCCTGCCGCAATCCCCTTGGAAATTGCCATGATGTCAGGAGTGACATTCTCATGATTGCAGGCAAACATGGCTCCGGTTCTGCCGAATCCGGTAGCCACTTCGTCAGTAATCATCAGCAGATCGTATCGGTCGCAGAGTTCACGGACTTTTTTCAGGAACCCCTTCGGTTGTACAATCATTCCGCCTGCACCTTGAAGTAGAGGTTCGATTACCAGGCCGGCTGAGGTTGCAGCGTGTTCTTGCATAATTTTTTCCAGCGCATCAATACATTTCATGTTACAGGTGTCTGGAGAGTCACAACCCAGTTCGCAACGGTAACAGTACGGTGACGGTGCTTGGATGACTTCGAACATCAGCGGTTTGAAAGTTGAATGATAAATATCAATACCGCCGACACTGACAGCACCAAGGGTGTCTCCGTGATAGGCATTGCGAAATGTTATGAAGCGGCTGCGTTCCGGGTGCCCGGTATGAGACTGGTACTGATAGGCCATTTTGACAGCCACTTCCATTGCAGTAGAACCATTATCCGAGTAGAAAAAACGATCAACGCCAGCAGGAGTGATTTCCGATAATTTATGTGCCAGAATAATGCTTTGCTCACTGGCCAGGCCAAGCATGGTCGAATGTTCAAGTCTGTCGACCTGTGCTTTGAGAGCTTCGTTCAATTCTTTCCGACAATGACCATGGACATTGGTCCACATGGAAGCGACACCGTCCAGGTAACGTTTCCCCTCACTGTCAATCAGCCAGCTTCCTTCGCCACGCGTAATGACAATCTGCTCTTCCTGCTCCCAATCCTGCATTTGGGTAAAAGGGTGCCAGACGTGACGTTTGTCCCAAGCTCTAAGTTGTTCGGTTGAATAGGTTGAATTGTCTGCCATGGGAATGACTCCTTGAAAAGTAAAGCAATCTGCTTGTAATATATGGATCAGCTCTGTTTGTTATCGCGTTGTATTGCATGGTTTGAAATAAGCCAAAAGGAATCGCAATGGAGTTGCCTTGCCAATTATTTTTTTACTTTGTTACCGCCGGAACACCATACCGGACAAGGGGATGGTATGGTCAGCGGCCCGCAAATCTGATTGACCCGACAGCCATGGTGCTGGAGTTTTACCCGGAAAAAAATTAAGCCTGACAGCCCAGGTTTTTTAGCAGTAGGTCGGTTTCCGGACGATTATCAAGCCAATTGGCCAGATATTCTATGGCCTCATATTCATCTTTTTTGTCACTGTGGGGCAAGATGCCTAGTAGCGGGGCAGGACAGAGTGCGCTGATGTAACCAGCGGCACTTTCCTCTGCCAGCCCAGGTTTGTCCGGGAAATTATTGATAATTACTCCTGCCAGTTTTATCCCCATTTGCTTGGCAACCAGACATGTTAAAGCCGTGTGATTGATGGTCCCCAGGTTAGGGCGTGCCACAACCAGCAATGGCAGTTTTGTCTCAAGAGCCAAATCAGCAACTGTCCTGAACCCACTCAAAGGTACAATCAGTCCGCCAGCCCCTTCAATGATAACAAAATCATGTTTAGCCGAAATCCTGTCATAGCAGTTGAGGATGTGATCGTAGTCTATTTTAATCCCGTCAATTTTGGCGGCTTCAGCTGGAGCCAGCGGCTCACGCAGCAGATACGGGGCTATATCGTTGTTACAAGTTACTCCGGCAGCAAAACATAACAGAAGTGCGTCATCTGACAAAAGTTGACCGTTTTCTTCACGGCAACCGCTGGTAGCCGGTTTCATAACTCCTACGTTGATCCCTCTCAAATGAAGCAGTCTGGCCAGCGTTGCGGATACTATCGTTTTACCAACGCCAGTATCCGTTCCGGTGATGAAAATACCTTTTTTCAACTGCAGGCTCCAATTGTCAATCCAAGATCGGAAAGCATCAGGTGGTCCTGTTCTGGGTCACGTCCAAGCTTGGTCAGGTAGTTGCCGGTCATCATTCCGCTAGCACCAGCCAGGAAAATCCATGATTGCAGTTCTCGAAGGTTTTTATCACGGCCACCGCATACGGCAAGATTCTGTTGTGGCATCATGAAACGATAGATCGCTATGGTTTTAAGGCAGTCCATCGGGGTCAAAAAACGTGCGTCAGCGAGCTTTGTTCCCGCAACAGGATCAAGAAAGTTCATCGGTAGTGAGTCGACGTCAAGTTCTCGAAGTGTTTCTGCCATCTCTATCCGCTGTTCAAAACTCTCGCCCAGGCCAAATATGCCGCCAGAGCAGATTTTTAATCCGGCCCGCTTGACCGCACGAACTGTTTCCACGTCCTGCTCGTAGTCGTGGGTTGTACAGATGCTTGGGAAGAAGCTGCGAGACGTTTCCAGGTTGTGGTGGTAGGTCACCATGCCGGCTTCCTTCAGCAACAGTGCTGTGGTATTGTCCAGGATGCCAAGCGAGCAGGATGGATTGATGGAAGTCTCTGACTTGATCCGTTTTACAGCCCGGCAGATCCTGTCTAATTCTTCACCAGGCTGGATGCCCGTTCCGCTGGTTACAATTCCATAACATTGAGCTCCATTTTTAGCTGCGCTTTGAGCACAACTAACGATTTCCTCTTCATCAACCAATGGATACACCTGTACGTCAGTATGATGGGATGCGGATTGAGCACAAAAAGCACAGTTTTCCGGGCATTTCCCTGACTTAGCATTTATGATTGAGCACAGTGTAACCGTTGAACCTTTAAAATGTTCACGTATTCTGGATGCTTCGGCAAAAAGCAGGTGTAGATTTGATCCGTTTGCCTGGGATAGTTTGAGTGCAACGTCAGAGCTGATGCTGTCTCCTGCGATAATATTATCAGCTGTTTCAAGGATTAGTTTTCTGATAGTCATTTACTACCTCCGCATCAATCGATAACATAGCGAACTATGGTTGTCAACCCTGTGTATGAGTTGTGGTTGACAATGGGTTATCTACAATAAGTAGCAAATACAGCATCGATAAATTGCTGTTGTTGTAGTTTACTGAAATTATAGGAAACAGAGTGTGACATCCTTATTGCAAAGAAAAGTTCAACAAGTTAATATTTGAATTCATAATATTTCCGGTAAAGGGGAATGGAGAATGAAGAAACTATTTCTATTGCATATTTTGATATTTCAACTGGCAATAGTTGTCAGTCCTATTGTCAGTCCTGTTAACGCTCATGGTACAGAAAAATCAGAACATGCTGATATTCGTAACCATCGGGGGTGTGCCTATTGTGGTATGGACAGGAATCAATATAGCCAGGCCAGAATAAGAGTAACATATGCTGATAATAGTGTGGTCGGCTTATGCAGTATTCGTTGTCTGACGATTGAGTTAAAAGCTCAAAATAAAAAGAAAATTAAAATAATTGAAGTAGCGGATTTTTTTACCAGAAAATTGATAAATGCAGAAAACGCCTACTGGGCTGTTGGTGGCACAGTTAAAGGGGTCATGTCAAACACACCAAAATGGGCTTTTGCAGATAAATCAGCGGCTGAAAAGTTTATTAACAAACATGGCGGGACCCTTTCAAGTTATGAGAAGGTTCTCGCAATTGCAGAAAAAGAGCGCTAGCCTTTCTCAAACAGTCCGAATTAACCGGATTATAGTTGTATGATCAATGTTTACCAGGGATAAACATCAAAAAAATGGCCAAACAGCCCTCATTAAAACTAAATCAATCATTATATTTTATTCTGGTTTTCATCATTTTACCCTTGCTGATCAGCGGAATCGGGTTTGGTTTTCTGCAACTGCAGAGGCAGACTTTGATTGGTGAAAAACAAAATGACATTTCAACTATTGCGGACATGAAGGTGGCTGCCATTTTACAGTGGCGCAAAGAACGCATTGTTGAGGCAAGCTCGATACATAAAAACACCATAATGGGACATGTGATTAACGAATATTTGTCTGGTAAAAAGAGCGATATATTCAAAGATGATTTCAAAGTATGGGCTGCAAACCTGACAGATCTTTCCGGTTACAGAAAAGTCCTCTTATTTAAGCCCTCTGGTGAGCAGATTGTCTCCTATTCAGAGAATGACTTGCCCGTTACCCAGGATTATGGCGATCTACTGAAAAATGTCATTAATGAACAGGAAATTGTTCTGACAGATATTTTTATTGATAATTCAAGTGACACAATCAGCCTGAATATTGCAATTCCAATCATTTATCTACGGAACACTCCTAATAAGTTGTTAGCTATTATGGTGTTGGAAATTGACCCATACAAACAGTTGTTTCCGATTGTTCAATCCTGGCCGACCGCTAATCAATCCGCTGAAACTTTACTGGTCAGGAAGGAAGGCAATGATGTTCTGTTTCTAAATGACTTACGATTTCTAAAAAATGCAGCTATGAAGTACAGACGTTCCATAACACAAATGAACCTGCCTGCTGCCAGAGCTGCTCTTGGGGAAGAGGGGGTTTTTGAAGCTGTTGACTATCGGGGTATGTCAGTACAGAGCGCAACCAGAACTATACCAGGATCCACCTGGTCCATGGTTGCCAAGATTGATACCAGCGAAGCAGTAGAACCCATGTCAACTCATATCTGGTATGTGATTTTGGCTTGTCTGATGCTGATCAGTACATTGATTTTAGGGGTTTCATTCTGGTTGAAAAGAAATGAAAGGGATGCACTTCAAGCGCAATATGAGGGTGAAATTCAATTAAATGAAGAATTGAAAGAGGCCCGGAAAGAACTTCAGAAGGCACATGTGGAATTAGAGTTACGAGTTGAAGAACGCACTCTTGAATTGCAGAAGAGTAAGGATCTGTTTAGCAATCTGTCCAGTCAGGTGCCGGGTATTCTGTTTCAGTTCCAGATCTTCAGTGATGGTAGATATCGCTTTCCATTTATTAGTGATACGATAAATAGCTTCTCAGGTGTAATTGCTGCGGAAGTTATGGAGAATCCGGATGTTTTATTTGATCTGCTGCATCCGGATGACTATGAAGGCGTGCAGAATGCCATCAGGGAGTCGGCCCGAACACTTAGCCCCTGGTATTATGAGTGCAGGATAATTGACAAACAAAAGCAGATTAGCTGGCGTTCTATAGTAGCTAAACCACAAAAACTGGCTGACGGTTGTATCCTCTGGAGCGGTTTTATCAGTGATATAACACTGAACAAGCAGCTGACCACCGATCTTTACAAAGCAAAAAAGCTTGAGTCAATTGGCCAAATAGCTGGCGGTGTTGCACACGAAGTCAGAAACCCGTTGAATGCAATTTTGTCGATTACCGAGGCTCTTTTTCGAGAAAAAGAGATCGAGGGGAATGAGGAATTTGCGCCTTATATACAGCATATCCGTACGCAGGTCAACCGACTGGCAAGCCTGATGAATGACCTGCTGGATCTGGGCAAGGGGATTCCCGCTTCAAGCATGGTTCCTGTTCCACTTTATCAGCTTTGCAGTGATACCATCAGTCTCTGGATGTCTTCCGGATCTGCGGTTAATAAGGAAATCATGCTGGTCTGTCACCAGGATCAAAACGACTTTCATGTAATGGCAGATAGAGGTAGATTGCAGCAGATAATTTTTAACCTGGTTGAAAATGCGGCCCAACATTCTCCACTTGGACACAAAATTATATTGGAAGTTGCGGGGATAAATGGTTCTGATTCTGCTGCAAATATGGCTGTTGTGAAAGTTATAGATGAAGGTAAAGGAATCCAGTCTGACAAGATTAGCCGTGTTTTTGATCCGTTTTATTCTGGGCGCAAAGGTGGCACTGGACTTGGTTTGGCGTTGGTGAAGCATTTTATTGAAAATATGGGAGGAGGGGTTTCGATTAGTAATAATACCCCTTTACCTGGCTGTACGGCAGAAATACAAATACCCATTGCCGAAAAAGGATATAGATGAAACCGAAAATTCTTTTGATTGAAGATAATGAGGGGACACGTTTTGGGTTTGTACGATACTTTTCAAAAGAAGGCTATCTGGTCAGCGAAGCCGATTGTCTGGCCCAGGCCGGAGAACTCCTGGCAAAGCAGCAGTTTGATGCGATTGTCCTGGATATTAATCTCCCAGATGGCAATGGAATTGATTTTATAGATTCGGCCAGAGTAAATAATCCCTTTATTCCAATCATTGTCATAACCGGCTCAGGAGATGTTCCTTTGGCGGTTAAAGCGATGTTGAAAGGGGCGGATAATTTTCTGACAAAACCGGTGGATAATGCTGACCTTGCAGTTTTTCTGAATAAAACACTGGAAATTGGTGTTTTGAAAAGACGCCAGGCGGCCCGTTCGCGGCTGGAACTCAGGGAAGATGTCTTTTGGGGTGCAAACAGTGCAATGCAACAGATTAAGGAACTAGCAAGTCTGGCCGCTGATAGTAACAGTCCGGTCTTGATAACAGGAGAGACCGGTACCGGAAAAGGTGTCCTTGCAAAATGGATTCACGAGAATAGCAAGGATCGCTCTAATTATGAGTTTGTTGCTGTTAACTGTTCCGGTTTGAGGGGTGAACTGCTTGCTCGGGAAATATTTGGCAATGCCAGGGGGGCTTACACTTCTGCCGATCAGGATCGCAAAGGGTTGCTTGATATTGCTGACCGCGGAACTCTTTTTCTAGATGAAATCGGTGATATGGGGGTAGAGGTTCAGTCCCAGTTTTTGAAAGTGCTGGAGGATAAGAGCTATAGAAGACTTGGTGATGTTAAGCTTTACAAAAGCAATTTTCGTCTGATCTGTGCCACCAACCACGATATAAATCAATTGCTTGCAAATGGTCAGTTTCGACAGGATCTGCTTTATCGCATAAACCTGGTTGAAATAAGCTTGCCGTCTCTGCGTGAAAGAATGAATGACCTGCCTGAGCTTGTAGCTTATCTTCTTGTTTCTCTTGGTTCTGGCCGTGCTGCGATTGGTGAAGATGTTTTGGCGTTGTTGAAAAATTATAGCTGGCCTGGCAATATCCGGGAACTGAAGAATGTGCTTGAACGTGCACTCTTGCTTTCCAGAGGTTCTGAACTAAAGCCCGAGCACTTTTTGGGGCTTAAGAATAATAATGAAAACGGTAAGAGCAGTAGTCATGGAGGGACTGTGCAGGATGTGCAGAAAAAGCATATTCTGGCTGTGCTGGAAGAGATGGATGGTGACATAGATAAAGCCGCTAAAAGCCTTAATCTGTCGCGTGCGACACTGTACAGGCGGATAAAATCTCTCAAATAAGACTCATATATCTATTTTCGTGACTTTTTGCAGGAACCTCAAGTAGTGCTACATTGTTTTACGCATAAAAAAACGGCCTGGCATTAGCCAGACCGTTTTTTTATTGTGGTCTCAGACAGTCATTGCAACAACCTCTTCATAGGTCGTATGACCTTCCAGCATCTTCTGTATAGCCGCTTGGCGCAGCGTGATCAGGCCGTCCTGCTGGGCTGCTGTTGCCAGATCGCTCAGTTCAACAGATGCAATAATCTTGGACTTGATATGTTCTGTCATCTCCAAAACTTCAAATATTCCTGTACGCCCCTTATAGCCTGTTCCCCGGCACTCCTTGCAGCCAGCCCCTTCCCATACATTAACTGGTTCTGGCCCAATACGAAGGTAGTCTCGTTCGTCATAGGTTAATTTTCGTTCCTGCTTGCAGTGGGGACATATCTTGCGTACCAGACGCTGTGCTACTATACCGATAACTGTAGCTGATATAAGGAAGGATGGTGTGCCCAAATCCAACAGTCGTATAATCGAAGAAACAGAGTCATTTGTATGCAGGGTTGATAGCACCAGATGGCCGGTAAGTGCAGCTTGAACTGCATTTTCAGCAGTTTCCTTGTCACGGATCTCGCCGATCATGATGATATCCGGATCTTGTCGCAGGATGTTGCGTAATATGGTATCAAATCCTACTCCGATGCCCTGCTGGACACCGATTTGATTGAACTCCTCCATAACCATCTCAATCGGGTCTTCAACTGTAATGATGTTGACTTCCGGTGATGATAGAGTCCTGAGAGTTGAATACAGTGTCGTTGTTTTACCGCTGCCTGTTGGTCCGGTAACAAGAATAATACCGTTCGGCCGTCGGATAAATGAATGATACAAAGACATTTCACGTGAATAAAAACCCATGCTGTCCAGGTCCTGCAGCAAGATATCAGGATCAAAAATTCTGATAACCACTTTTTCTCCAAAAGCCACCGGTACAGTTGAAACACGCAGCTCTATATCTTTGTTGTTGAATCTGGTCTTGATGCGCCCGTCCTGTGGTCGGCGTTTTTCAGCCAGATCCATGCGTGACAGCAGTTTAATGCGCGATATGATCGGAGCATGCATCGGTTTTGGAATGACGTGGATATTGTGCATTACACCGTCAAGTCGGAAACGGATCAGGGACGTGTCTCTTTTGGGTTCTATATGAATATCACTGGCACGCTGGTCAAAGGCGTATTGCAGCAGGAATTCTACTGCCGCAATAACGTGTTTGTCGTTGTCTTCAAAGTCGCTATGACCTTTAAGCTTGAAAAGCTGCTCCAGGTTGCCCAGATCAACGCCATTGGCTGCCTCTGCCTCGGCTGCCATGACTGAAGCGCGAAAGCCATAGAATTCTCTGAGAATCTTGAGGATATCCGTTTTTGAACTTAGTACGCGCTGAATCTTAAGATCACGGGCGAATGCCAGGTCATCGATAATTCTTTTATTGAAAGGATCGGCTACTGCAACAGTAATTACACCGTTAACTTCTGAAACCGCGACGATAAGATTCTTCAGGGCAAAAGGCCGTGGAATATGGGATGTGACAATATTTAGATTAAGCTTGAGTGGATCAATTTTCAGGTAGGGAATTTTTGCCGCTTCTGCCAGAGTCTCGGTAATGATGTCCTCTGTAATGAACTTGCCGGTTTTTCCGGCGATTTCAAGGTTGAAGGAGGCAATTACTTCGGTTGGCAGAATACTTTCGGTTCCCGGATGTACACGTCTGGAAGTTCCGGACTGATTGGAGGAGAATAATCGTTTTTCCTGTGCCTTTCCATTTGCCAGGACATAGGTAAGTTGTTCGGAAGAAATCAGGTTGCGATGGTGAAGCAGGCTGGCAAGGTTTTCAATGGTAAGTTTTTTGGGATCGGGCATCGGTCTGTTGTATTACCTTCCGGTTTTTTTTGCGGCCTCAGCCTTTTGTGCTTCTATGCGTCTGGCGACTTCTTCAACAACTTGTTCCGGTGTATAGCTGGAAGTGTGCGGTAATTGTGCAACTATGGCATGTTCTCGCTGAATATTCTCACGTGAAACAGCAGCACTTGGTCTAGGTCCGGTTCCCTGGTAGACGGTCATGGTGGTGACAAAAGACCTGAAAAGTCGAAGTCCCATTAACAGGACAAGTGATAGCGGTACAATATCATCAAGCCAGTAGTCCATGCTTCTCTGGTCAACCATGGTGCCGGCCAGCAAGCCACCACAGGCGATCATGAAACCGAACGCATTGGCAATTACCCGGTATTCAATATCATTTGGTACTTTTATTACAGTTGATTCTGCCATCAGAAACTCCACAGGTATTAAGGTATATTGTTCCTATCGGCTGAATATGGATTTTATTAATACAAAAAACGCAGCAGGTGGGGTGGAAGGTTGTAGGTAATTCATTTCCTGTATCGCTCAACAGCCCATGCCTGCAGTCTGTCCATATAATAATATACTACAGGAGTAATATAAAGGGTCAGGAGTTGTGAGACAAGCAGGCCGCCGACTACGGCCAGTCCCAGTGGTCTGCGTGCGTCGGCTCCCGCACCTATGCCCATGGCAATCGGCAGTGTACCCATCAGAGCGGCCATGGTTGTCATCATGATCGGGCGGAAACGGACCAGACACCCTTCAAAAATGGCATCCATGGGAGTTTTGTTTTCAGTGCGTTGTGCTTCCAAAGCAAAGTCAATCATCATGATGGCATTTTTCTTAACAATACCGATCAGCATTATTATCCCGACAAAGGCATAAAGGTTCAGCTCCTTGCCGAAAATCATCAGGGTCATAAGTGCACCCATTCCGGCAGAAGGGAGGCCGGACAGGATTGTCAGTGGATGGATGTAGCTTTCATAAAGAATGCCCAGCACAATATAAATGACAACAATAGCCAACAGCAGCAGGATTGCCAGTCCTTTGGTAGATTGCTGAAAAGCCTGGGCCGTACCCTGGAATGCGGTGGTGACTTTTACCGGCAGTGTCTTGGCAGCCAGTTGTTCTACAGCTTTTATTGCATCACCCAGTGGGGCCTCAGGTTTGATGTTGAATGAAATGGTAACCGAATTGATCTGGCCAATATGGTTTACGGAAAGTGGGCCGAGAGTAGGGGTCAGTTTGCCGAGCATGCTGAGTGGTACCAGTTGTCCAGTATTGGACCGGATATAAAGCTGAGCCAGTGCTGCAGGGTCCATTTGATAGGCCGGTTCGACCTCCATAATGACCTGA
>Ga0105048_10011465_pt1 | contig 13981 bp, 12 predicted proteins | sample MAT05_FD_78382 | JGI IMG/M metagenome (GOLD analysis project Ga0105048, IMG submission 78382) | Freshwater microbial communities from Lake Fryxell liftoff mats and glacier meltwater in Antarctica - MAT-05 | ecosystem: Environmental > Aquatic > Freshwater > Ice > Liftoff microbial mat | place...
CTCAATTATTTTGGCGAAGCGGCACCAGAAAATTGCAATTCTTGCGACACCTGCCTTACCAAATCTCCCAAAGAAGAAGCCACCATTATTGCCCAAAAAATACTGAGTACCGTAATGCGTACAGGCCAAAGTTTTGGTATGCATTACATAGCGGACATACTGCGTGGAAGCAATGATAAAAAAATAAAAGACCATCACAAAACACTTAGCGTATTTGGCCTTGGCAAGGATATGCCCAAAGAAGAATGGATTTACTACACACGGGAACTGGTGAACGAAGGGTACTTACTGCCTAACCCGGAAAAGATGAACGCCCTTGAAGTGACAGATAAGAGTATTGCAGTTTTGTATAAAAAGGCTACCGTAATGCTTATAAAACCTAAGGCAGTGGTAATAGCTGTAGAACCGACGATTTATCAAAAATTACCTTTTGAAAAACCACTTTTTGAATTGCTAAAGCAATTTCGCAATACCATAGCTAAACACGAAAATGTACCTGCCTATATTATTTTCAGCGACAGCACTTTAATGGACCTTGCCACCTACCTGCCACTCACAGGCAGCGACTTGCCCAAAATATCGGGTTTTGGCGAAGTAAAAATAGAAAAGTACGGCACCGTTTTTTTAGAGGCTGTACAGGATTATTGCATTAAAGAAAAACTAGCTACCAGAATAGACCAGAAAGCACCAAAACGTCAACGCAAATAAACATTGGGATTCATCCAGAGCCACTTCGGCGCTTATAGAATTGCGTCTTTGTGTTTGCTTAATGCGGCATAGTCTCAGTGAAATATCCTTTCCCGATAAATTGTTCTTGGGGAAAAGAATTAATAAAAGTGTGGATAAAAAAAAGCACCGCATGGCAGCGGTGCTTTATAATTTCATTGCCCCGGGGGCAAAAGGCAGAACAACGGTGAATTACCCGGCCAGTTTTTTTGACAATTTTTGTATATCCACTATCCTAGCCGCGTTAATACTGTAATAAATAAACTTTCCGTCTCTTTCGCTTTTTACTAGCCCAGCCCTGCGCATAATAGCAAGGTGCTGAGAGGCTACGGACTGTTCCAGCTTTAGCTTTACATAAATGGATGTTACAGGCGACTTTGGTTTATCAGCAAGTAATTTAAGGATGCTCAACCTGAGTTTGTGGTTAAGTGCCCTTACAACAAGATCGGCCTTTTTTAATTCGAGCAGATCCAATTCTATTGGTTCCGCACCTGATGGTTTCAGGGTAAATGTTCCGCCACTTCCTTTTTTCATGTGTTGTTTTTTTTGAAGTTAATAAATAAACAGGACAAGATTGAACTGGTCTATATAGTGTAAATATCTTAAAAATAGTTTATAGTAATAAACTATTTCTGATTTTCTTTCAATATTCTTACTTTTTGGAAAAGGTATGGAAGGCTTTGAGGTAAAGCGGCTCGCAATAAGCGATGTCGGAAAACCGATGTAGTTGGTATTTGGCTAATGCTAAAACGGCCAGTTGGTGTATACGGTGCTGGCAGCTTAGTATGGTAATGCTGGGGTTAGTGATAAATGCTTTTACCTTAAAAGCACCATTGCCACTACATATTATCTGGTGCTGTTGTAATTTAGAAGCAAATATATTTTCATCAATAATAAGGGCTTGTGGTGCCATAACCTCACCGCCATCTAAATTGTACAATGCAGTAAAGACTTCCATTCGGCGGGCATCTATCATAGGGCAAAAAAGAGGAGCTAATAAGATTTGTGGCAACCCTGACAGGTATTCTTCTACAGATGCCAATGCCATTACCTGCAGGGTATTTACGGTAAGTAATGGTTTGCCTAGTGCATAGCATAATCCTTTAGCACTTGCCAAACCTACCCGTAACCCGGTATAAGAGCCAGGGCCAATTGTTACGGCCACAGCATCTATATCTTTTAACAATCTGCCGGCTTCTCTCATTAATTGCGCAATAGCTGGTTGCAAAAAAGAAGCATGTTCCATTTGAGAACCGCTCTCTTTAAATGCAATAATGGTACCATCTGCTGAAAGGCCGGCTGCCCCATAGCTTGTGGCAGTATCTATGTTTAAAATCAAGGGCATAAGAAAATTTTCATTGGTTGAGTCTATTCAGGTCACAGATTACTACGGAATAATTATACCTGCACTCCCAACAAGGTGGCAGGCCGATACCGCTTATCAGTTTCAGAAAGTTTGTTTAATAACAGATAGACATTTTCCACACCGATGATAGCCGCCCATTCAAATGGTCCAAAGGGGTAATTGGTGCCTAGTTTCATGGCAGTATCAATATCCGCTATACTGCTTACTTGGTCTTCCAATGCATAATATGCTTCATTAATCAACATGCTAATAATTCTTGGAGCTACCAACCCAGGTTTGTCCTTCACCACCTGATATTGCCAACCTAATACCTCCATTAAAGTAGATAACCAGGCAGCGTTGTCTTCTTCTTGTACTGCCATTTCCCATATTTTTTTTTCAGCAAAGCTGTTCCATGCACAAAACCTGGCTATCATCCCCTTGGCATTTAACGAAGCCAGCGTTTTAATAGGCGAATGGATAAGCAACGGTTTATCAGCAATAGAAAACGATATGGAATCAAATAAACAATCTATCAAGGCATCTGCATCGGTGTTGCGGTGCAATTCGATTGAACTGCATACCCACCTCACATCTATCCCATCTTTAAAGCTTTTTTTTTCCAGGGCTATTTTTTGTTGCGGGTTAGCGGCGATGGCTATAATCATAATAAGAATAAATGAAGTGCAAAAATGAAGGTTTCCGGCTAAACCGTTATTTTCGGAGGACTTAAAATGTAAACCAAAACCAAAACCGATGGAAAACAAAATAATCCAAACAGAAAGTGCCCCTGCCCCCATCGGCCCATATAACCAGGGGGTACAGGCTGGTAATATACTTTTCCTGAGTGGGCAAATAGCGCTTGTGCCTGGTACCAACGACCTGAACATGGCCAGCATAGAAGATGAGACCCGCCAGGTGATGCACAACCTCAAAGCGGTTTTGCACCAAGCCGGAGGCGATTTTTCTCATGTTGTAAAAACCACCATCTACCTTAGCGACATGGGTTTGTTTGGTGCAGTAAATGAAATTTATGGAAAATATTTCAAGGGAAATTTTCCTGCCAGGGAAACGGTGGCAGTTAAAGGTTTACCAAGAAGCGTAAATGTGGAAATAAGCATGATTGCCGTAATGTAAGAGCATGGCTTACCCAATTTCATTGTAAAAAACAGCGAATCATATATTATCCTTATCTAAGACTATCACTTCTATTTTCGGTTTTTCTCCGAGCGGTACCAGTACAATGTATTCGCTTTCTAAATGTTCGCCGTTCCTGAGCATATAGCCAGCCATCATCCTTCTGGTAAGGGTTTCATCTTTCCCTGCGTTATTCCTTTCTACGGTTTTTATGGGTATCCACCATTCTTTTGCGTTTAGATTACCCTCCTTACTGGTAAACCTTTTGCCATTTGCATTACGGAAATAGAATGTGGCTACGAGGCTTCGGGGCCGTGTATAGGACGATGTTGAATATTCATCGGCATTGCGATAAAACCGGTCGCATTGCTTATTATTCGCAAATACGATTACTTTATATCTGGCAAACTCTTCTTTGCCGGCGGCTTTGGTGCTCTCATTGGTGATTCTAAAACTTAACTCTATCCCATCAATATTTATCATTTTGCCTTCTTCCAACATTGCTGGTATTTGTGAAAAAGAGCGACAAGCCATGGCAGCCAAAAACAAAATGTTGAGCAATAACTGTTTCATGTTACAAATGTTTTAGCAATAAAAATAAGCCACATTTTTTTAAATGCAAACGGTAGTTGGCCTGGCCATATTAAAATAACAAGCACGTATTTGCACTATTTTTGCCGCATACGAAAGCAGCTTGCTATGAGTGATAACCCCAAAAATAAAATCCGTATCGTAACCGCTGCCTCATTATTCGATGGGCACGATGCGGCCATCAATATTATGCGTCGCATACTGCAGGCCAAGGGGGCTGAAATTATTCATTTAGGCCATAATCGCAGTGTGTATGAAATAGTAGAGTGTGCCATAGAAGAGGATGCACACGGCATTGCTATCACAAGCTATCAGGGCGGCCACGTAGAATTTTTTAAATACATGAAGGATCTGCTCGATGAAAATGGATGTGGGCATATAAAGATTTTTGGCGGCGGTGGCGGCACCATTTTGCCGCAGGAAATTAAGGAGTTGCAGGACTATGGTATTACCCGCATTTACAGCCCCGATGACGGACGAAAAATGGGATTGGAAGGGATGATAGAAGACCTCTTAGAAAAAACACGCCCCCCGCTGCCAGATGAGGCAAATGATAAGAAAAACCTCAATTTTTGGACGGCTTCTAAAAGATGGAATGGAACCTTGCCCCTGGGTGAGGCAACAGATATTCGAAAAGTGGCGAGGGCGATTACTTTGGCTGAGCTGGGACTAAAAGGCTCAACCTCCCTCAACCTCTCCGACGGAAAAGCCTCCCCCAACCCCTATAATGAAGGGGCTTTAGAACCTCGAAATTTGCAGGAGCCGAAGGGCTTTTCGGGCCCGAGGGAGAACCCTTCTTTGGAGGGCAGGGAGGTTACTCCTGTTCTCGGCATAACCGGGACTGGCGGCGCAGGTAAATCTTCTGTTACCGATGAAATAGTCCGCCGCTTTTTGCACACATTTACCGACAAAACCATTGCCGTTATTTCTGTGGATCCATCCAAGAAAAAAACAGGTGGAGCCTTGTTAGGCGACAGAATACGCATGAATTCAATTTCGCATCCAAGGGCTTACATGCGCAGCCTTGCCACCAGGGAGGACAATATAGCCTTAAGCGGTGCCGTACAGGAGGCAATCGCAATTTGCAAGTCAGCTGCTTTCGATTTCATTATTCTGGAAAGTGCAGGCGTGGGCCAAAGCGATGCAAGTATATTGGATTACTGCGAAGTAAGCCTGTACCTAATGACACCCGAATATGGTGCCCCATCGCAACTGGAAAAGATAAACATGCTGGATTATGCTGATGTGGTGTGTATCAATAAATTTGATAAGGCCGGTGCATTGGATGCCCTACACGATGTACGCAAACAATATAAGCGTAACCATGGCCTGTGGAATGCAAAAGACGAAGAGCTGCCCATTGTGGGCACCATTGCTTCGCAGTTTAACGATGCTGGAGTAAACGAATTGTTTGAAAAACTAATGGCGGCTGTAGCAGTTAAAACCGGTATCCGCTTTGGAAATATTTCATTTCACGCCCATACCAGCGATACAAGCAGCAAGGCTAGCATCATCCCCCCAAAACGTGTACGCTACCTTTCCGAAATATCGGAGGAAGTAAGAAAGTATAACCAGTTGAGCAGGGAGCAGGCCGCATTAGCATCGCAACTCTATAAGTTGCAGGGAGTGGTGGAAATGATAAGCGATGAAGCTATGCTGCAAGAATTGAACAAGCTGAAAGAAAGGTTTGAAAAGCAACTTTTTCCGGTTTGTAAAAAACTTGTGGATGAGTGGCCCCAAACCAAAGCCAGATATCAGAAAGATTTTTATGAGTATGATGTACGTGGCAAAATCATTAAAATACCCCTCTTTACTGAATCATTAAGCGGCACCAGAATACCCAAGATTGCCGTGCCACGCTATAGCGATTGGGGCGATATTTTATGGTGGCGTGTGCAGGAAAATTTTCCCGGAAAGTTTCCTTACACCGCCGGGGTTTTTCCGTTAAAGAGAGAAGGTGAAGACCCCACCCGCATGTTTGCCGGAGAAGGTGGGCCTGAACGAACCAACAAACGTTTTCACTATGTAAGCCTGGGCCAGCCAGCTATACGATTAAGCACTGCCTTTGATAGTGTAACGCTCTATGGCGAAGACCCGGCACACCGGCCTGACATTTATGGCAAAGTGGGCAATAGCGGCGTTAGCATTGCCAATGTGGACGATGCAAAAAAACAATATAGCGGCTTCGACCTTTGCGATGCCAAAACCTCCGTAAGCATGACCATTAATGGGCCTGCGGCCATGCTGCTGGCTTTTTTTCTTAATGCAGCTATAGATCAGCAATGCGAAAAATGGTTATCAGAAAATGGGCAATGGGATCTTGTGGCCGATACCATGAAGAAAAAATTTGAGCATGTGTCCACACCAGTTTATTATAACCCTTCTTACCCCGAACGCCTGCCGGAAGGCAATAATGGCCTTGGGTTAAAGCTACTAGGGCTAAGCGGCGACGAGGTGCTTCCGGCAGCGGTGTATGCTATGCTAAAAGAAAAAGCATTACTACAGGTTCGGGGCACCGTGCAGGCCGACATTTTAAAGGAAGATCAGGCACAGAACACCTGCATTTTTTCGTCGGAATTTGCATTGAAATTAATGGGTGATGTGCAGCAGTACTTTATAGATAAAAAAGTACGCAATTTTTACAGTGTAAGTATTAGCGGCTACCATATAGCCGAGGCCGGGGCAAACCCGATTACCCAACTGGCATTTACCCTTAGCAATGGATTTACGTTTGTGGAGTATTATCTCAGCCGGGGCATGGCTATAGACGATTTTGCCCCTAATCTTTCTTTCTTTTTTAGCAATGGTATGGATGCGGAATATAGCGTTATAGGCCGGGTGGCCAGGCGTGTATGGGCCAAAGCCATTAAACACAAATACAACGGCGACAGCCGCAGCCAAAAACTAAAATACCACATACAAACCAGCGGTCGCAGCCTTCATGCACAGGAAATAGATTTTAACGACATACGAACTACCCTGCAGGCGTTATACGCCATCTACGACAATTGCAATAGCCTCCACACCAATGCGTACGACGAAGCGATAACTACCCCTACCGAAGAAAGTGTTCGCCGTGCCATGGCCATACAGCTTATCATTAACCGGGAGCTTGGCAGTGCCAAAACTGAGAACTTTATACAAGGTTCATTCATCATAGAAGAATTGACCGACTTGGTGGAAGAAGCCGTGCTAACGGAGTTTGACCGCCTTACAGACCGTGGCGGTGTACTCGGCGCCATGGAAAGAATGTACCAGCGCAATAAGATTCAGGAAGAAAGTATGACCTACGAAATGCAGAAACATACAGGTGAACTACCGCTGATAGGTGTAAACACTTTCCTCAACAAAAAGGGAAGCCCTACCATATTACCAAACGAAGTGATACGCAGCACTACCGAAGAAAAAGAACAACAGATACAAAACCTCAACGCCTTTTGGAAACGTAACGAACCCCAAAGTGCAAATGCATTAAACAGATTAAAAACCGTAGCCATACAAAACGGAAACATCTTTGAAGAAATGATGGAGACAGTAAAGTATTGCAGCCTTGGGCAAATTACACATGCCTTGTACGAAGTGGGTGGTCAGTACAGAAGAAATATGTAAGGCCAATGTATATCTTATTCTAAGGTTGATAGCTTCACAATTCTTCCCTGCTTATTTCGCTTTATCAGGAACACAGTCCGGAACCTTCCTGCCATTTTTTGTTTTCGTACCCAATTTTTTATACCCTTTCCAGCATGGGTCATCTTTCTTTTTAGTGGATGTTTTTTTTGCTATGGTGGCCATTACGAAGTTTAGGGGAAGAGTAGTCATAACCGTGCCAGCCATTTTCTGGAATAAAGGTTTTTCCCTAAAATATAATTTAGTTCCAACACAGCAATTTTTGGCGGGTAGTTACTTGACGCATTGCACACAATTTCCGAATACTTCGCCCTTATTGGGGTAAATGTTCCCCTGTATAAATTAATTTGTTATACGCCAACTAAGGCACGAAGTTCCTCTATGCGGTAACAATTGCATTTACATTTTTTATAACCTAAAAAAGGTTGCTAAGCATAATTTTTTTCACAAATACTTAACCAGTAGCCAATTAAGATAAATGAGGGATATCAATAGCCAAATTAAGACTGGCCCACCCGGTATGGCATCAATTTGCTCTTAAGAGCAAATTATCAAGATAAGGTTAATGCACAGCCAAAAAAGCGAGTAAAGCCAAGTAGAGAGAACGAGTATTAACCGTGGATACAACTTTGCATTAAAGTCGTATTGTTTAACCAAAAATCTATTTTCCATGAAAAACTTTTTACCGTTCCAATTACTACTTGCTAGTTTGTTGTTCTTTCCTTTTATGCTAATAGCTCAGGCACCTAATTTAGGAAGCACAGTTAATTTTGAACTCTTTACTTCAGTAGGTGCTGTAACTAACACGGGCATTTCGCAGGTAACTGGAAATGTGGGTACCAATAGCGGCTCCACCACAGGCTTTGGCAATGTGAATGGACAGATGCACGATAACGACGGTGTTACCGCACAAGCCACTGCAGATTTGCTTATTGCTTATAACCAACTGAATTCAGCCATCCCCAATTTTTTCCCCGCACCCTTACTTGGTAATGGCGATACGCTTGTTGCTGGCGTGTACAGCATTTCGGCAGTAACAACCCTTAGCGGAAACCTTACTTTAAACGCCCAGAACAACCCCAACGCTGTTTTTATCTTTCAGATACAAGCGGCATTCTCTGTAAATGCATCTTCTAAAATAAAACTGATTAATGGGGCACAGGCATGCAATGTTTTCTGGAAAGTGGAAGGCCTTGTAAGTGTGGCGTCTTCTGTATTTTTCAGGGGAACTATTGTAGCCAATAATGCTGCCATTGCACTTAGTAGTAAAGACACATTAGAAGGACGGGCACTTTCTACAGGAGGAGCTATTACTACAAACGGTGTATTAGCATATACCCCTTCTGGCTGTGGAAAATTAGTATTAACAGGCCCGCCCTGCCCTAACCTTGGTTCATCTGCTGCTTACGCCATATTTTCTGGTAATGGGTCGGTTATAAACTATACCCCATCAACCACTTTTGTTAAAGGAGATATAGGCACCAACGTGGGTTTAACCACTGGCTTTAACCCTTTAAATGTAGATGGTACTATCCATCCCATACCCGATGTATCAACAGCCGCATGTGCTGCCGATTTGCTCAATGTTTATAATTATCTCAACCTGCTGCCACATGATATTCAACTATTGTATCCGGCTCAGTTTGGTAATAACCTTGTACTTACACCGCATACGTATCTTATGAATGCCGCCGCATCATTTACAGATTCGCTGTACCTGAACGCCGAAGGAAATACTGATGCCGTATTCGTTATAAAAATAAACGGGGCACTTTCTACCAGCACTTTTTCAAAGGTTATTTTAATTAATGGTACTCAATCTAAAAATGTGTTTTGGAAAGTGGATGGGGCTGTAACTATTAACGATTATTCCATTTTTCACGGTACCATAGTTTGTAACAATGGTGCAGTAAACTTAAACACAGGCGACTCATTATTCGGTAGGGCATTTACCACCAATGGTGCTTTAAGTACCGCTTCTTTAGTTGCCAACCTGCCTTCGGGCAGCGCAAGTGGTTGCGCAGCACTCCCTGTTACCTGGCTTTACTTTCGTGGTACACCTGACCAAAAAAATGTACTGCTGCAATGGGGGACAACAAATGAAGTAAACAATGGTTTTTTCACTATTGAAAAAAGCAAAGATGGTATCAGGTTCGATGTATTATCCACGGTTAAAGCTTCAACACAAACCGGCAACGTACAAAACAGTTATTCTTTTACAGATCAGCAGCCGTACACTGCCGGTTACTATCGTATATCTCAAACCGATAAAGACGGGCGGAAAAACTTTTATACTACTATTCAGGTGAAGATGAATACTAAACAAGGTTTAATAGTGCAGCAGTACCTTCAAAACAGTAATATTCTCATTAAGGTTGCTGGTGCTATACCTGGTGATGCCTACATTGATCTTTATACTTCAGATGGCAAAAAAATATCTTCTAATAAGATATTACTGACCAAAGAAGCGAACACTTACCAGATAAAGGCACCCGTACAAAAAGGAATTTATGTAGTCAGTATCATAGGTCAGCAGGGAAGGCTTCACAGTGGTAAACTTGTAGTGCTATAAAAATGCCTGTTAATTTGTACTAGTCATTAACAAAGCTTTTAGCATTGAAAAGGAGTCTGGCACAGTTTTCCTAAATATGGAGTAACAGAATGGAATAAAAAGTTCAATTAAAAATTCTACTGGATTTCGGTTGAACCAATTTGTCACCTATAAATGAAGACTTATGAAAAATACATTAATGGCGTTAGTAATCACAGCCGGTATTTTTACATCTTGTACTAATAAGCAGGATGCAACTTCTAGCACCGTTCCGATACAAAATCCATTTTACAATCCTATGTATGAGGATGGAAATCGTTTTAGTTTCGCACAACGCATCATGATGGATTCGCCTGAATATATAGCCTGGCGTACAGAAAAAATAGAAGCGGACAAAGCTTTTGTTGAAGAATTAAATGCTAAAGAAGAGGCTAGAAATCCAAAGCCAGAAACAAAAGACAATACAGAGAAAGAGGGTAATAACAATACTAATAATACAGCCAGTAATAAAACTGAAAAGGCAAACACTACCACTACTGCCGAGCAGCCTGCTAAAAAGCGTAAGGGTTGGAGTAATGCAGCTAAGGGTACCGTTATTGGTGCTGGTACAGGTGCAGTAGTAGGAGTTGTTGTTAGCAAAAACAAAGTAAAAGGTGGCATTGTTGGTGCACTGTTAGGTGCAGGTGCTGGTTATGTTATTGGCAACGAAAAAGACAAGAAGAAAAACAATCAGTAAAAACGGTTCAGTAGCATTGCTAAGTTTTTTTTACCTGGTGTGTATATTACCAATATGAGATAGACAAAGCCCAGCCAATTATGGCTGGGCTTTTTGCTCCAATACTTAAAGTCAGGGTCATAAAATTGAATCCGCTTTTTGGTTATCGCCTAATCAATCCTACCCACTTTCATCTTTATCTCAAAAGGCATCTTATTGCGCAGCACAATTATTTTCACCTTACTACCCGCTGCATGAAGGCTGTTTTTTATTTGCTGAAACGAAGTGCTAACTACATTATCTATTGCAAATATTTCATCGCCTACTATCAGCCCGGCTTTATCAGCCGGCGAATCTTTAATTACTTCGCCAATAATCACCTTGCCTTCTTCATAATAAATTTCCATGCCGGTATAAGCATAATCAAACGGATCGCGGAAATGGCTATTCGGCATCAGGTATATTTCAGCCCTGGGGTAATTGAGGGTTATATTAAACCGACGCAACAAATCGGCGCCAAACAAACCGCCCAGGGTGGGGTAGCTGGTAACATTGTATTCATCATCAAAAACGTAAGTGGGTACCTTCTTAAATTTATATGGCCCAAGCTTAAACTCCTTAATGGTGGTAATCATCATTTGTTTTTTACCACCGAGACCCTCTGCTACTGTGGGTACAAGTTTCTTTTTACTGGCAAATAGCGAACTATCCTTTACAAAGTCCTCCGATAATAGCAGGCAAAGCCCACCCCCTGTGTCAAAATAAAAGCGGTGCTGCACATTTACATTGTCCTTTATATTGGCGGCCTGTATAGGAAGGTTGTTAAAAGCAGGCCGTAGTAAGGTGCCACCCCGAGTATATTTATAACTGCCCGGTGCGTAAAAGCGCAGCTCGGCATGGTCGTAATCTATGTGTACAATATACCGGCGCAATAAACTAAAACCAATAATGCCATCTATCCTTATGCCATATACCGCTGTTAACAACGAGTAATCGTTTATATGGAAATTAAGTGAATCGGCCGTGACACCGGGTAGTTTCAATGTGTGCTTTAAGGCATAATCCACTCGCCTAATGCCTGCTATACCCCGAATAGTTCGGGTGGTAGGTGTTATGGCCAGGTTTAGTTCAGCGGCGGTGGAGCTGTCAAGCGATATGCCACCGCTGCCAGTGTCTAAAATAAAATTGAGGGAATCGGTAGTTTCGTTAAGCGTGGCATGTAGGAGTATTACGCCGCCAGTCAATTGTTCGAACCGGAATGTTGAGAGAAGTTTTGCCTGAGGAGGGGAAAAAATTTCCTGAGCTTGTACATTACTGCACAAGTACATACCCAATAGCAGGGCAAGTCTTTTCTTTTTTACGTTATTCGCTATAATAGCTCTGGTCATCTTTATAGTGTTACCCGCTTGCTTAGGCCGGTATCCCGGCAGTACATTTGGCAGCCCATTGTCGCCTTGTTCTCTAAAGCAGCGCAAGGCAAGTATTTATTAGTAGGCAATTTAAATGAATTAATTCCCGTGGCTTATTGCTTACAAGTTATCCAAAACAATCCAATCATTCATTCCTCTCATCACAAATACAACAACGCCCGTTTATCTTTGTTATACTTTTTGCGGCTTTGTGCGCCGATGCAACGCGGTAATCAATTGCATACAAATAATAAACAATCCAACCATTTATGAACATCAACAAACTCTACCAAAAGGCAACCAACTTCGAATTTCTATCAATAGACGAAGGCGTATTTCTTTTTAAAAATGCTCCGCTTACAAACCTGATGCATATAGCCAACGAATTGCGTAAAAAGCAAGTGCCACATGGTAAAGTATCATGGATTATAGATCGTAACCTCAATACAACAAATGTGTGCATCGCTAATTGTAAGTTCTGCAATTTTTACCGGGTACCCGGCCACCCCGATGCCTACATTACCGATATAGAAACTTATAAGCGAAAGATAGATGAAACCATGCGCTATGGCGGCGAGCAATTATTGCTACAGGGCGGTCATCACCCCGGGCTGGGGCTGCAGTTTTATGTAAACCTGTTTCGGGAACTAAAAAAATTGTACCCCAATATAAAACTCCATGCTTTAGGCCCGCCCGAAGTGGCACATATAACTAAGCTGGAAAAAAGTACCCACGCTGAAGTGCTAAAAGCCCTGCGGGAAGCGGGTCTTGACAGCCTGCCCGGCCCCGGCGCCGAAATATTGGTGGACCGTGTACGCCGGCTAATAGCTAAAGGCAAATGCGGCGCACAGGAGTGGCTCGATGTAATGCACGAAGCCCACAACCAGGGGCTTACTACCAGTGCCACCATGATGTTTGGCCATGTAGAAACTATTAGAGAACGCTTTGAACACCTGGCCAAAATACGGGAAGTGCAAAGCCGTAAGCCCGAAGGTGCCAAAGGTTTTATTGCCTTCATCCCCTGGACTTTTCAAGACGTGGATACCCTGCTTACCCGCATCCGTGGTGTACATAACCTTACCACAAGCGAAGAATATATACGCATGATAGCCATGAGCCGCATAATGCTGCCAAACGTAAAAAACATACAGGCTAGCTGGCTTACTGTTGGTAAGGCCGTGGCGCAAATGTGTCTCCATGCCGGGGCAAACGATTTCGGCAGCATTATGATAGAAGAAAATGTGGTAAGTGCCGCAGGTGCTCCGCACCGCTTTACCGCCAATGGCATACAAGCCGCCATACACGAAGCCGGTTTTGAACCCATGCTCCGCAACCAGCAATACGAAAATCGACCTATGCCTGTAATGGAAGAACAGGTGATTGATTATTAAAGGTCAGCGCAGTGTTCAATACTTATAATCTGTTCGGATAGGTGTATGCCGTAGCTGTTATAGCTATTTTTAAATTGACTTTTCTTTCTATCGAGATCACTTTGCTTCTTGCCCGATGTTTATGTAGTGTACACCACCGCTGCTCCGTGAGACTTAATATCGGCGGTGCATTTGCTTCGTTTTATAAAAACAAGACGTTACATTTGAGCTGTTCATCTCTTTTTTCATAACCCTTAAAACAAACAATTATGAGAAGTTTTGGTTTCCTGCTCATCGTAATGGGCATTGGCTCATTCATTCTTAAAACATTGGATATGGAATTCAGGTTACTGCTTTGGGTAGATACCTGGGGTACAGATACCGGCAATATTATTAGGACTGCCGCTGCTGCCGTTGGTGCCGTCCTGGTTTTTCTCAGTTACAAAAAAAAACCAGCAAGTGCCGATACCCCCACTACAACAGAATAAAAAAAATGCTTCCGGTTTCGGA
>Ga0105048_10011469_pt1 | contig 13977 bp, 11 predicted proteins | sample MAT05_FD_78382 | JGI IMG/M metagenome (GOLD analysis project Ga0105048, IMG submission 78382) | Freshwater microbial communities from Lake Fryxell liftoff mats and glacier meltwater in Antarctica - MAT-05 | ecosystem: Environmental > Aquatic > Freshwater > Ice > Liftoff microbial mat | place...
CAGCGGGAGGCCGAGCTCCGGCGCACGATCATGCGCCGGGCCCGCTCACGAAAGGAGCGCCCGAAGTTGCTCGCGGAGCTCGAACGCAGGTACCAGGATTCTCTGGGGTGTTAGCGGCCCGTTGATTGTGAACCTGTGGTGGCAGGGACGGTTACTATTCAAGGGCCCATGGCCGCTCTGCAATGTGATGGGATGCCCAGCGTAGCCGCTGGAACGTGTGGCGATCAAAGCAAGGTTTGCGCGTTCCCTACGACGGATGGCTTCTTGACGTGTGTCGTCAACCTCGGCGATCAACAGTGCCCCGACGGATGGCCGACGAAGCATCTTGTTTTCTCGAATTCGCAGGCGTGCGGCTGTCAGTGTGACAAACCTATCGGTGATTCGTGCTCTGCAACTGTGACGGTCTTTGAAGATGGTGCGTGTGCCAACCCGCTTGGCTCGGTTGTGGTCTCTTCGGACCAGCCGCAGGGATGCGTGGACGTAGCGGCCAGCTCGGCGTTCGGGAGCAAGTCGTCTACGCCGCCCATCTATAAGGCCGGGACTTGCACCCCCAAGACCGTAACCGAAGGGGCGCCTTTTACGTTCTGTTGCCTGCCCTGAGTCGGGCACGCACGGCGCGCAGGAGTACGAGCTGCGCCAAGCGCCGAGCCGCGCGCCTCGCCGCTGCGCAGCTCGCGGCCGGCGCTCGCCCCGCCGTGGGCCCGCCCCGGCCCGGCGAGGCCCCGCAGCTCGAACTGCGGGCCCAAGCCCCGAGCCGTGAATGTTGTCCTTGGCCTGGGGTTCGGCGCCGTGGGCCTCGTAGGATGCACACGGCGGAGAGGGCGCGCGCCATCAGGGAGGCGCGCTCGCGGTGCGCCTGGTCGCGTCGCGCTCCGCTGGCTCGCGCCTTGGGAAAGGGAGGAAAGACCGTGGGGACAAGGGAGCGACGAAGTGCGGTCAGGGGCCTGGATGGCTTCGTGATCGTGGTGATAACGCTGCTGCTCGGATGCCGTCGAGCCCGCGCCGAGTCGAGTGTCGAGCTCTCGGGTACCACTGGCTTCGGCGTGCTCGCCGTCGGCGTCACGCCAGCCCGGTTTGCCGTCAGCCCGAGCGCGAGCGCGAGCCTGCGCGGCGACGGCTGGTTCTTCATCGCCCGCGACACCGTCTCGTTCCTCGGCGCGACCGGCGACCGGTTCGGTATCCACAACGAGACCACGCTCGGCGCCGGCCTCTTCGGGGAGCGGGTGAACGTGAGCGCCGGCCTCTCGCTCGTGGCGTTATCCCTCCCGATCTGCGGCCCGAGCCTCTGTGGCCAGGTGCGCGGCCTGGCTCCAGGCGCCAGCGTGCGGCTCGACCTCTTCGGCCCGTACCTCTCGGGCAGCCTCGGCATTTCGATCGACTGCGCTGGCACCTGGTTCACGGGCGGCGCATCTGCCGTCTGGAACGGCGTCTCAGTGCGCTGCTCCGCGGGGCCCGTCTTTCGTTTCGCTCCTCACTCCTGACCCACCAAAGGATCCGCTCATGCGTCTATTTTCTTGTTTGGTCGCGGTTTCACTGCCGGCGATGCTCGCGTTCGGGTGCCTCACGGTCGACGCGGACGAGTGCTGGGTCAACACGTCGGGCGGCCTCGGCGGCTCCGGGACGATTCCAATCGGCGCTGGGGTCGGCGCGACGACGGGCGGCGACCCCCTTGAGCCGCCCCGTGGTCCGCTCGACAACGGCGGGGCCCCCTATAACCCCTGCACCGCGGAGGCCCCTCAGAAGCCATCACCGCAGAGCACATGTCAGGCGCCCACCCCATCAGGAGAAGCAGCAACCTCCTGGAGCTGTGGCGCTGAATGTAGCTCGAAGTGTCCGGCGCCTGGAAGGGGCACCTTCGTGAGCTTCACGTCGTTGGAGTTCCCGTTCGTCACCAGGATTAAGGACGACGGCACCGACAAGGGCGGAGGGTACCAAGTGGCCAAGGTCAACCTTGAGTTTGTCCGAATGCTCATCCCGATTAGCATCACCTCGTGGTGGTGTCCTTTCGCCATCGGAATGCCGCTCCGGACTGAGTTTATGGGCAAAATCTCGGCAACCCTCGCGGCCAGCCTCAGCAGTGAGATCACGGTGGGCGTTGCGCGCGACATGGACTACTCTCTCCCGCAAGGGATCTTCTGCTCTCAGTACGTCGACAAGGTGGACGCTGCCTTCAAGTTCAAGTACCCGCTGCTCGGCGCCGCGGCAGCGAAAAAATTATGATAACTCGCTCCGAGCTGCTCGACGTCGTTTACCGTTTCTACCCGAGGGGACTACATAACTTCTCGCGCATTCACGCGCCCCCCAACGAGCCCTTCTACGACGACACGGAGGAGTACCTCCGCCTGGTGGAAGCCGCCGACCGCGGGCGAGCGGAGTACCCGACGTGGAAGGCGATGACCCGCCGTCTGGGGGATCGCTACGGCCTTCAAAATGAGTCGATCCGACTGTTGGCGGGGTGGATCGACCCGGGCTACTCGGCCCGCATTTATCGTCCCAAGGACCTGGAGCCCGTTCCCTCGTTCAGCAGCCGGGCTTCGCTCAGCTTCCACGTGAGCCTCCTCGGGCCCTATTATGGGATCCACGATATGGGCGAGCCCGACGAGAAGCCGGCGGCGATCGCCGAAGAGATCGAGGCCACGTACCCCGGCTACCAGCAGATCCCGCCGGAGCTTGGGAACGAGCTGGTGCCGGATGTGGCGATGGACGGGGCGTTGATGGGCGAGGCGACGATCTACGTCTGCCTCTTCTCGGACGTCTGGACTTTGGTGGAGCCGGGGTAGCCCATCGAGTGGCCTCCTAAAATGGCGGGGAAACCCAGTGAGACCGATTCCGGGGGGACAAACCCACCCGGAGCCTCCCCCCGCCTGCGCTGCCGAAGGCAACATCACCCCACGACCCGCCCGAACCTCGCGCACGTCGTCCTCGTGGCATACGTCCGCCCTCGCGGGCGCGGCGGCGCGTTCGGCCCCTGCCCGGACTGTTCCCCGCTCACGGAATGGTCCACTTACTCACCGTCTCCTCGCCGCGCGCATCGATCCCCCGAGCTGCCTGGACTCCCGCGAGCGATGACGCGGCGAGCGACGACGCGGCCCGCGCGCATCGACGCGCCACGCCCCGAGCTGCGCCTCGGCTCACTGCGAACGACGCGGCCCGCGCGCATCGACGCGCCACGCCCCGAGCTGCGCCTCGACTCCCGCGAGCGATCACGCGGCAAGGAACGACGCGGCTCCGCTCGCCGCGCGCCACGCCTTCGAGCTGCGCCTCGACTCACTGCGAGCGACGACGCGGCTCCGCTCGCGGCGTGCGCCACGCCTCCGAGCTGCGCCTCCTCGCCGCGTGCCTCGCCGCGCCGCGCCCTGAGCTGCCCCCCTCGTGTCTGCCTGGATGCGCGCGAAAGTTTTGACGCGTGCGGGCGTCTGGACGCGCCTCTCAGGGGCGCGCGGTCGCGCTCCGTGTTGCCGCCCCGTTGCCACGCGAAGCGATCTTCTCGTGCCGTCGAAGGTCGTAGAGTGCCGAACGATGCAAAGAGAAACGGCAGGAAGCCCCGCGAAAACGCGCGCCACGCGCTGTTTTGGGCTTCCTGCCGTTCGATCCGCGGGGTGGTGGGGCCCCGACGGCTTTGCCGGCGGGGCGGCGGGGGCGCGTGCCCCCGCCGTGTGAATCAGTGTGGCACCATCGGCGGATCGCCGTCATCAATGATGCACGACGACAGGTCGAAGAGCATGAACAGGAGCGCCTTCTCCTGCGGGGAGAGCCCCGACGTCTGGCACCCATTGGGGAAGCTCGAGCCCGGGAAGTCGCCCGACGAGACGTGGATATCGCTGAACACGACCCTTCCACACTGCTTCTCGACCGGCGCGCTGATGGGCGTGTTGAAGGTGAAGTACTGCACTGATTGCGGCGATTTGCCGTAGATCCACGACTGCGCGACGGCCTGGCTCACCGCGTCGACGGTGTGCTGCCCGGCGTGAATGGCGATCTCCCCCGCCGTGGTGGAGGCGCCCACGTTCACGAGCCACTCGGACATGGCCTTTCCCTTGGGGAAAGAGGTGTCGATGAACGCCGTGAAGGGGTCGATCAGATCGGGATCGTCGACGAAGGTGGCCGTCTTCGGGAAGGGCGCCGGGCCGGCCTTGAGCCAGTAGTTGTGCCAGTGCGAGGCGAAGACGCGCCCCCCCTCGCCGGTGTAATCGAACATCGCCTGGAGGGCCTCGGGGGGCTTGGCGTCGGGATCTTGCGTCCCCTCGCAGGCGAGGAGGATAACATCATATTTCCGGAGCCCTGCCGCCGTGCTCCAGAGCGGCGTCGCGAGGTCGAAGGCCGCCCCGTTGTTGAACCCCGAAGCGTACTTCGAGGTGCCCGCGTGGCCGGCGAAGAGGTTCACCCGCCCCTTGCCCGACGGCGGGGTGAACTCGCTGTCGTCGAGGCCGATCTTGCGGAGCAAGCACTCCAGCGGATCGGCTCCGCCCGTGGTCAGGGCGATCCTGGGGATGTCCCCCTCGGCCTGGCTGCGGGGGAGGCGCGTCAGCGTCGCGTCGGTGATGGGGTTATCGACGCACGCGATCACCGAGGGCAGCGTGATTTGCCGGCGCCATTTGCCCACCTGGACCACGAGCGGGATGCTGGTGCCGACAGGCACGTTCTCGAGCACGAAGTGGCCCAAGGTGTCTGTCAACGCGGTGACCACCGGCTGCCCGCTCAGGGTCGAGCCGCACTTGTCGCAGCTCGCCCCCTCGGGCAAGGGCTGGACCTCGGCGTTGGGAACGTAGACGACGACGTTGTAAAGCGGGATAGTGCCCTCGGGAGCGACCACCGTGCCGCTCACCGTCGTCTTGGTCCCAGCGGAGCAGGCGACCTGCTGACACTCGAGGTTCGTGCAGCCCATGCCCGTTCCGGTCGTGAACAGGGAACCCCCCGCTCCACCCGTCCCGTTGCCTCCCTCGGAGCCCGACGTGGTCGCGCGCGCTCCGCCGGCTCCCGCTCCCGTGGGCGTGAGCGAGCCCGTGTCGACGCAGGAGCAGCCCGAGGACCCGGTGAGCGCGGCGGCGAGCGCGGCAAGAACGACCCTATTTCGTGGCGAAGCCAGCATGATGCCTCCAAGAGAGAGAGAGCTAGTCCAGGGGGTCGCCTGCGGATGCTCGCGGCGAAGTACCTGAATTCTCGCTCTCTCCGGCCCCGCGTCAAACAGGTGCATTGTGGACACAAAAGTCCACCCACCGTCTACGCTGAATTCGGGCTGACTACGCGCACATTTCGAGGATCATGGCCTCGAGGATGGCCTGAGCGGGACGCCTGGAGCTCTTGAGCGCCAGATCGGCGTGGGCGAGGAGGCGCATCCAGCGTGCCAGTGTGCCCGGCGGAATCCCCTTCACCGTCTGCGTCATCTCTTGCACCTTGAAGGGGGCGACGCCGGCGCGCGCGGCCGCCTCGCGCGGATCGGCTCCGCCGCGCAGCGCCGCGTCGAACTTGACCATTTGCCGCACTGACCACGTCACCGCGCCCAGCATCTTCAGGCCGCCGTCGCGCGGATCGTAGACCTCGGCGAGCGTGGCCATGGCCGCGGCGATCCGGCGGCGGCCGAGGGCGTCGATCAGCGCCCACACCGAGCTCGGGCGGACCTTGGTGACGATCTGGGCGACGGCGTCGAAGGTGATCGGCTGCTTCGCGCCGACGTAGAGCGAGAGGCGCTCCATCACGTCGCTCACGTAGCCGAGCTCCGGCCCGGCGATCTCGGCGAGGTGATCGGCGACCTCGTGCGTGATGCTGTGACCTTTCTCCTTCGCCACGTTCTCGATCCACCCGGGCAGCGCGTTGCGGGCGAGCTCGTCGCACGTGACGAGGAAGCCCGCCTTCTTGGCCGTCGTGACCAGCCGCCGCTGGCCGTGGAGCTTGGTCGAGACGAGCACGAGCACCGTGGAGTCGGCCGGCGCCTTGGCGTACTCGGCGAGCTCATCGAGCGGGCTCTCGACGATCTTGCCTTTCTTTCCCGGTCGCGGCGCGTCGTCGTCCCCGCCGCCGTCGTCGCCTTTTTTCTCCCAGCGATCGAGCCCGCGCACGTGGACGAAGCGGCGCTTGGCCATCATCGGGACCATGCGGCAGGCGTTGACGATCGCCTGTGCCGTGGCCTCGCCCGCGGTGAACTTGTCCTCGTTGAAGCCGGGGATGCCGCCCTTCATCGTCGCCTCGCGCAGCGCGACGAGGACGCGATCGACGAAGAGGCGCTCCTCGCCGAGGACGAGGTAGACGGGCCGGAGCTTGTCTCCGCGGGCTTCGGCGATCGCTTGCTCGGGGGTCACGCCCGAGGGCATCAGGCCTTGGCGCGCTCGCGTCAAGTCGACGCGCGCGCCGCCGCGGCCTCGCGCTATCCTCGGCGCACCTCATGGACCGCCTCTCCTCGATCCAGCGCCCCGACGGCCGCCCCGCCGGCTTCCAGCGCTGGAGAAATTTGCTCTTTCTCCACTGGGAAATGCCGGTCGCGGCCATCCAGGCGCTGCTGCCGCCGGGGCTCACGGTGGACACGTTCGAGGGGCGCGCCTACGTCGGCGTCGTCCCGTTCACGATGCGCGACGTCAGCCCGTGGTGGGCGCCGAGCGTGCCGGGCGTCTCCAACTTCCATGAGCTCAACGTTCGCACGTATGTGCATCGGGCTGGAGAGCACCCGGCGGTGTGGTTCTTCAGCCTGGACGCGGCGGCGACGATCGCTGTTCTGCTCGCCCGGATTGGCTGGAGTCTGCCTTATTTCCGGGCGTCGATGTCCATGAAGGTGGATGGGGACGAGGTGAAGTACCGGAGCAAGAGGTGGTTTGCAGGGGAGAGGCCCGCGAATTTCGAGGCGAGATACCGTATCGGGGCGCCGCTCGGGGTGACGCTCCCGGGCACGATGGAGCATTTTCTGGCGGAGCGGTATCTGCTGATCAGCAAGCGAGGAGATGGCTTCATGCTCGGGCAGGTTCACCATCGGCCCTATCCGCTCCATCAGGCCGAGGTGGTGGAGCTGTCGGAGACGATGGTGGTCGCGAGCGGGCTGCCGGCGCCGGAGGGGGCGCCGCACGTGCTCTACAGCCCCGGGGTGGACGTGGACGTTTACGCGCTGCGGCCGATCTGAAGCTCAGAGCGCCGGGACGTGGCTCCAGCGATGCGGCTTGCGCCGGAGGCGCGCGGCATGGGAGGATCGCCCTCATGGTCGCCTCCCCCGCAACTGCTGATTGGGTCGTCGAGCCCCCCGACGTCTCGCACGTCGTCACCGAGGATGATGCGCCACTGATCAACTTCCCTTCCGAGAAGCAGCAGCGCTTGCTCGTGGAACCCCTCTACGCCGGCTGGGAAGGTCCACGATCGGCCGAGAGCGGCGAGCTTCGCTCCTTCATCGCGGCAGCCAACGTCGGCATTTTTGCCACGCCCCGGTCCGAGCCGCTCGTGCCTGACGTCTTCGTCAGCCTCGACGTGACGCTGCACCCGGACCTCTGGGCCAAGGAGCACCGCACGTACTTCTTCTGGGAGATGGGCAAGCCGCCGGACGTGGTCATCGAGATCGTCTCGAACAAGGAGGGCGGCGAGGTGGACCGCAAGCTCCGTGGCTATGCCCGTATGCGGGTCCCCTATTACGTGGTGTACGATCCTGCCCATCAGCTCGGGCCGCAGACGCTGCGAGCATGGGAGCTGCGCGGTGACCTCTATATCGCCGTCGATGCCGAATTTCCGAGCCTCGATCTGAGGCTGGCGGAGTGGAATGACTCCTACGAGGGCATGTCGCAGAGCTGGCTGCGATGGGTCGGCAAGGACGGCACGTTCGTGCCCACCGGCGCCGAGCGCGCCTTGGCCGCGGAAGCACGCACCTTGACCGCGGAGGCGCGCACCTTGACCGCGGAGGCGCGCGCCCTGGCCGAGAAGCAGCGCGCGGATCGCCTCACGGAGCGGCTGCGCTCGCTCGGGATTGATCCCGACGAGGTGTGAGAAGGCTCACCGAGAGTACGGGAGGTGGCGTGGTGGACACGCCCGCGCGCGCGTCGCCGCCGTGAAATAGACATGAAATGGGTGTTCTCCCGGGATCGCTGTACCTTGGTAGTACGCCGAGCGGGGAGGACTCCCGCGCGGTCACCCGGAGAAGACCATGACCCAGACGCCCCTGAAGCAGGATAACAACGCCCACGCACAGCTCGCCCCCCACATTGCCATGCAGCTCGATCCAGATTATTTCTACACGATCTGGCTGGGCGACATGCTGCTGGCGCAGATCGTGGCCACCGGGCCAACCGACGCGGTGGTCGTGTCCCTCAACGGGAGGCTCTCCAGGCTGTCCAACCTCAGCACAGAGTACTGGTACGTGAGCAGCAGAGCGCTCGAAGCGCTCAAGCCGGACGCCAAGATCACCATCACAGCTACACCGTTCCAAGGGATCTCGGCTTCAACTCTACGTATCCAAGCGAACACGATCTCGAATCCACTGGTATTGAGCGCGGAGATCTCCCATTCGTTCAACAGCGACGAAGCCCCGTGCTGGGTCCAGGATCTCGCTCCTCCTCCTCTCACGAGCGGAACCACCTATCGTTTCTTCGGGCCGCCCGAGGGTACCAGCGGCAATGTCATCTACATTCTGCTCAATGTCACGCCCGACCCGGATGGCGGACCGTTCAGACTCTCGGGAGTGCAATGGTGTCTAACTGGACGGGAGCTCCTGCCGCCACGTCCAACCGGAGAAATTCAGCCCGGTTCCCCGGCAGGGATCTCGTATTCCTATGTAGGCGATGTGCCGAAGCCCTACTGGGGCGCTAAGTCGCTCTGACAACCGCGCCCTTCAAGGCGGCGTGCCCCGCTCAGGATACGACCGCGCGATCCGCACTCCGACCGAGAGCGTCCACCTCTCCGGTTGGCCGCCGAACCGCGCGGCGGCGCGACCGTTGGCCAGCGAGCTGCCCCACGCGCCGCCCCGGATCGCACGAAAATTAGCGTCGTCGGGCGAGGCGGCGTCCAGCTCCAGCCATTCGCCCCGGACCGCCGGCCCTTCCAGCTTCCACAGGTTGAGGCACCAATCCCGCACGTTGCCGGCGAGGCCGCGGACGCCATGAGGGCCTTCGTCCGCAAGATGGGTAGTCACCGCCACCCGCGCTGGAGATCCTGAGTGGCTCTCCAGCGCGCACGCGAACGTCGCGTCCGGGTGGTTACCCCACGGCAAGAGGCGACCGTCCGCGCCCCGCGCGGCTTTCTCGCGCTCCAGCTCGTTCGGCAAGCGCACCGGGCGCCCGGTCTTCCGGCCCCTCCAGCGCGCATAGGCCGAGGCTGCATGCCAATCAATCAGCACCACGGGCAGCGCGGGAGCCCAGTCCGGCGGCAAGGAGAACCTCCCGTCCGCGGTCCGGCTGAAGACAGGGAGCGCTTCTGTGCCCTCCGAAGCTCCCAGCTTTCGCCGCGGACAGGCCTCGATCGCGTCGGCCTCGTTCCCTGTTTCCACCAGATCGTTCAAGAACGTGAGATACTCTCCACAGGTCACCGGGAACCGCCCCAGGATGAACCCGTCAATCCAGAGTCTCCTCCCGGGCAAGCTGTCCGCAGCATCGGGATCCCCACCAATCCAGGACCACCCCGCCGGGACATAACACTCCTCCGCGCCCAGCTCCTCTTCCTCCGGCAGGCGCACCGGATGGGCCTCGCGCTCGCCCGGCGGCACACCGTCCCAGTGGCTGCCTCGCTCGATCAGCGCCGGATAGAGCACCTCGTGCCTCCCCGGCGCCTTTATCCGCAGCCGATAGCTTCCCTTCTGGAGCGGCATTTCCCGGATCGGCGTCACTCCGATCACCCCATACTCCTCCGGCACGAAGCGCCGACCACGCAGCACATACCTCTCGAGCCGCACCTCGGCGCCCGGTGGATCGGTGATCAGCGTCAGCGCTCCTTCGCCCCGTAGCAGCGTCGCATACCGCCCGCGATCATGCGCCTTGAGCTGCGCTTCGGCGCGCACCGCCTCGGTCTCGTTGTGCGCCCGCTCCGCCGCGAGGAGCTGCTGCCGGTGATGATCGGCGAGCGCCGCGTGCGCCTCTGGCAAGTCCGGATCGACCGTCAGCGCGCTCTGCAACGCTTCCAGCCACTCCGCTTCACGGAGCACCGCGGTCACTTCGAGCCGGCCTGCCTCGTCTTCCAGCTCCCAGCCGGCCTCTTTCTTCTCCACCGGATCGAACGGCCGCACCCCGTCGAGCTTCGTTTGCGCCTCGGCGCGCTTCTCCCGCGCCTGCGCCCGGAGCGCCTCGATCTCCGGCTCCCGCATCCGCGCCTGCGCCACCAGGTCGAGCGCCTGCTCGCGGCGCTTCACCCCGTCGAGCCACGCCACCACCTCGCCCGCGAGCGCCTCGGCGTCGGGATAGCGATCGCCGATCTCGCGCGCCATCGCCTTCGCGCAGATCGCCGCGAGCTCCGCCGGCACGGGCTTGCCCTGCGCGGCCAGGGCGACCGGCACCGGCGATCCCGCCAGCACCTGCGTCAGCACGTGCAGCGCGCTGCTTCCTCGGTACGGCGGGCGGCCCGCGAGCAGGTGATAGAGCACCGCGCCGAGCGCATACACGTCGCTCGGCAGGCCGTGCAGCGCGCGCTGCCCGCGGGCTTGCTCGGGCGGCATGTACGCCGGGGTCCCGAGCACGTCACCGTGGCGCGTGAGCTGCGCCGACGCCGGATCCTCTGTCAGCTCGATGCGGACGACGAGGCCTTCGGGCTCGGTCGCGTCGACGCGCCGGCCAAGGCCCCAGTCCATCACCATCACCTCGCCGAGCTCGCCGGTCATGAGGTTGTCGGGCTTGAGATCGCGGTGAACGATGCCGCGACGGTGCGCGTACGCCACCGCTTGGCAGACGCGCGCGAAGGCGTCGGCGAGGCGCCGGAAGGTCCAGCCCGAGGCCGTCTCGCGAAAGCCCTCCGGCCCGGCGGCGGCGTGGACCTCGGCGATCACGTCGCCAAGGGTGCGGCCGCGGACCTCGCGCATCGTGAACCAGAGGCGACCGTCGTCGAGCCGGCCTCCATCGTGCACCGCGATGATCCCGGGGTGCTCGAGGCCCGCGGTGAGCTTGGTTTCGGCGAGGAAGCGCGCCTCGCTCTGGGCCCCGTCGGCGACGTCGGCGCGCAGCAGCTTCATCGCCACCACGCGGTCGAGCTCGGTGTCGTACACGCGCCGCACCTCGCCGAAGCTCCCCGCGGCGATGCGGCCCCGGTCGCGGTAACGCGAGGGCAAACGAGGCACGCCGAGCGGAGCCGCGTCGCCTTTCGCCTCCGGGGCCATGGTGAGGGTCTCGCTCCACCCATCCGCGTCGAGCTTGCTCATCGTGGCGCTCCTCGATCCGCGACGCCGTCACGTGAGGGGCGCAGCATCGACCATGATAACGTGGACAGAACTATCGTGGGCACACTCGAACGCATGGACACCGGCGAGCGGATCGCGCTGCGATCGCGCGTGCTCATGGGGCGGTCGGCCGCCTGCGATCTCCGCGTGGACGATCCCCGCGTCTCGAGCGAGCACGCGAGCATCGGGTGGACCGGCTCAGCGTGGGAGGTGCGTGATCTCGGGAGCAAGAACGGCACGTTCGTGGGCGAGCGCCGCCTCGCTTCAGGAGAGCGGATCCCGCTTCTCCCCGGCGACATGCTCGCGCTGGGCGCGCCTCGCCCACCGGCGCCCGCGTTCGTGCTCGCCGACGCCGCGCCCCCGGCAGCAAACGCGCGGCACGTGCAGACCGGCGTGGTGCGCGCGGCGTCGGCGGGGCTGATCGTGCTCCCGGACGACGAGAACCCGCGGGCGAGCGTCGTCGAGGAGCCTGACGGGAGCTGGGCTGTCGAGGCTCTCGGCGTCGCGCGGCTCGCTTCGGATCGCGAGACGATCGTGGTGGACGGCGAAGCGTGGATTCTGGATCTGCCGCAGCGAACGAGCTCGACGGTCGAGGGCAGCGGCGACGTGCTGACGCTCTCGGCGATCGCCCTGCGCTTCGCGGTGACCCGGGACGAGGAGCGCGTCGACCTCACCGTGGTGTGCCCGGACCGGGAGATCGAGCTGCCGGCGCGCAGCCATCACTACATGTTGATGACGCTGGCGCGCGCGCGGCTGGCCGCCGCGGGGGCGCCGGCGGGGGAGCGCGGCTGGCTCGAGCGCAAGGAGCTTTGCCGGATGCTGGCGACCGACGAGCTGCGTTTGAACGTGGAGGTGTGTCGGGCGCGCAAGCAGTTCTCGGCGCTGGGGATCCAGGGGGCGGCGAGCATCGTGGATCGGCGGATGGGGACCGGGAGGATCCGGCTCGGGGTGGAGCGGGTGGATGTGCGTCGGATGTAGTGGCGGGGCGGCGGCGCGGCGACTGCGGTTGAAATGGGGGCGAAATACCTGACAGGCGGGGCGGGCGGGGCTTATCGAGTCGCTCCCGAAAACCTGTTCTACCCAGCCCTTTGCGTTACCGTTGCCCCGTGGGCACTCACGACAGCCTCGTCAAGCACGCCTTCACTGACCTCGACAACGCCCGCGGTCTGCTCGCGACCGCGCTCCCGGCGGCGATCAGCGCGCGCCTCGACCTCTCGGTGCTGAGCCTCCGGTCGGGGAGCTTCGTCGACGAGAACCTCCAGGACCGCCACTCGGACATCCTCTACGCCGCGCGCCTCTCGGGCCGGGAGGCGCTGCTGTACCTCCTCCTGGAGCACAAGAGCGACCCGGAGCACCTCACGCCGCTCCAGGTGATGCGCTACATGGTGCGGATCTGGGACCAGCACCTGGCCGCGCTGCCCAAGCAGCAGCGAGGCGAGGCCTGCAAGCTCCCGGTGATCATCCCCATCGTGCTGCACCATGGGCGGGATGGTTGGACGGCGGCGGTGCGCTTCGAGGAGATGCTCGACGCCGACGAGGATCTCCTCGGAGCGCTCGGCGAGCATGTCCCGCGGCTACGCCTGATCATCGACGACCTGGGGAAGCAGTCGAACGACCAGATCTACGCGCGGGCGGCCACCTCGTTCGCGCGGCTGGTGCTGTGGGCCCTCAAGAACGCTCGGGAAGCGGGGTGGCTCGGAGGCGAGATCGGCCCCTGGAAAGAGCTGATCGCGACCGTCCTGACCGAGCGCGACGGGACGCGGGCCTTGACGGCACTGTTACGGTATATTTTGCAAACCAACCCCACGGTACAGCGTGACACCCTGCGGGGCCTGCTCCCGGGCGACCGGAGCACCGAGGTCGAGGAGGCGGTGATGAACTGGTTCGAGAGCGAGATGGATCGAGGGCGTCGGGACGGCGAGCGCAAAGGGGAGTGTCGCATGCTTCTCAAGCAGCTCCGCCTGCGGTTCGGCGAGCTGCCGGCCACCGTCGTCGCGCGCATCGAGGCGGCGGAGGTGCCGGAGCTCGACGCGTGGGCCGAGCGCATCCTGGCGGCGTCCCGTCTCGAGGACGTGCTCGGGCCCGCGACGGCCTGACCGCTCGGAGCGGGCGAGCGCGGCACCGTGAAGGCGTCGGCGCCTGCAGACCGGGGTGGTGCGCGCGACCGATGAGCTGCGGCTCAACGTCGAGGTGTGTCGGGCGCGCAAGCAGTTCTCGGCGCTGGGGATCCAGGGGGCGGCCAGCATCGTGGATCGGCGGATGGGGACCGGGAGGATCCGGCTCGGGGTGGAGCGGGTCGAGGTGCAGCGGAGGTAGGGGGAAGCCGCCCCGTGGTTGGGCGGATCAGGTGAGCACGTCGGCGACCGTCTTCGCTCCGAAGACGTTGTCGACCCAACGGTCGAGGAGAGTCATCTCTGCGCACGTCTGGATGCGGTCGCGGTCGTTCTCCGTGATCTCGATTCCTGCGCGCACGAGAAGGCGGAAGAGCGTGTCGCGCTTGCCCTCGAGCTTGCCCTCGAGCTTGCCCTCGAGCTTGCCCTCGAGCCTGCCCTCCACGCGCCCCTCGTCCTTGCCCTCCCGATGCGCCAACGAGAGAGCGCCCCGCTCGTCCTGCTCTGCCATCTTGGAGCGCTCGTACTCCTCCCACTCCGCGTTCG
>Ga0105048_10011471_pt1 | contig 13975 bp, 10 predicted proteins | sample MAT05_FD_78382 | JGI IMG/M metagenome (GOLD analysis project Ga0105048, IMG submission 78382) | Freshwater microbial communities from Lake Fryxell liftoff mats and glacier meltwater in Antarctica - MAT-05 | ecosystem: Environmental > Aquatic > Freshwater > Ice > Liftoff microbial mat | place...
CACGACTCCGAAGAACTGGGGGCGGCAATTTTGGCCAAGATATCCAAGAAGACGGGCCTTCAGCCGGACGACCTCTAGGTTCAATCAAATACTGGCGCGTCGTCAATGGCTGACTCCACAGCGTATCCGCGCTCACTCGGATCGTTTCTTCCCCAGTCTAAAAGCCATAGACCAATGCATCATGAATAACACGCGCCCGCGTCGTCGCCCAATTCTCATGCGATGTTGATCGTCTTGTAGTTTACAGGTAGGATCCTCACGGGTACGTATGGCACTCTCCCGTCGGATGTTCACTAACCGCGAACGGTCCACCGACGAGGAGTTCGCCAGAGCCTACCGCGCCGCCAGAGCCTACCGCGCCGCCAGTGGCGAAAGCCGGCTGGTGGTCGTCGGGTCGGCCAGCACCGCCCCCACCGGCACCGCCCCGCTCGCCCCCTAAAGGCCCGGCAAGACGAATTGCGTGTTGTGACCTGTCGCGCAGCCCAACCTAGCCCTGATATAGTGGCCTAACGATATGTCATTCAACCTCAATCTCCGCCCCTCAGGCAGCGGACTCGACTTTCTGGCGCTCGGCGCCCTCATCCACCGGCTCGACCCCGGCATCATCCCTTTCCGCAAAGCCACTAACTGCGCCATCCACGTCAGCGGTGGCGAGTTTAACGTCGCCGCCAATCTGTCTGATTGCTTCGGCCTCCACACCGGCGTCGCCTCGGCCATGGTGAACTACCCGATCGGCGCCCTGGTGCAGGAGCGCGTGAAGGCGATGGGCGTTACCCCCTTCTACAAGCACTTCGTGAACGACGAAGTCCGCGGCCCGAACATCGCCACGGTCTACAGTGACCAAGGCCACGGCGTCCGCGCCCCCGTGGTCTTCTACAACCGCGCCAACGAGGCCGCCGCCTTGCTCAAGCCCGGCGACTTCGACTGGGCCGAGATCTTCTCGGGCGGCGTGCGCTGGTTCCATTCGGGCGGCATCTTCGCGGCTCTTTCGGAAACCACCTCCGACGTGATGATCGAAGGCATGCAGGCCGCCAAGGCTGCCGGCGCTATCGTCTCGCTCGACCTCAACTACCGCGCTAAGCTGTGGAACTCCGTCGGCGGCCATCAGCGCGCCCTCGAAGTAATCGGCCGCATCGTCGAAAATGTCGATGTGCTGGTCGGCAACGAAGAAGACCTTCAATTGGGCCTGGGCATTCCAGGACCCGAAGTCGAGTCCAAAAGCAAGCTCGACCCCACCGCCTTCTTCGACATGATCAAGGTCGTCAACCAGCGGATCCCGAACATCAAGGTCGTCGCGACCACCTTGCGGGAGGTGCACTCCACCAATCGGCATAGCTGGAGCGCGGTCGTCTGGGCCAATGGGCAGACCTATCAGGCACCCACTTGCGAGCTCGACGTCATCGACCGCGTCGGCGGCGGCGACGGCTTTGCCGCCGGCCTCTTCTACGGCATCTTGGCCGGCATGGAGCCGCAGGAAGCCCTCAATCATGGCTGGGCACACGGTGCGTTGTTGACCACGTTCCCCGGCGACACCACCATGGCCACCCTGAAGCAAGTTTCTGACTTCGCAAAAGGCGGCTCGGCTCGCGTTCAGCGCTAAAGTTTGGTATTCTACAATTCAGAAGGCCGTGTGCTTGGTTCACGGCTTTCCTTGCGTCCCTATCGTCTAGCCCGGCCTAGGACACCGCCCTTTCACGGCGATAACGCGGGTTCGAATCCCGCTGGGGACGCCATTCCTTCTTTTTCCCGCCTAAAGCAAATGGAAGCTCACCTCAATGGAGGCGGGCACTGAAACCGGATGGCCATCCCGCGTCGCCGGACGGAAGCGCCACTTTTTCACCGCCTCCAGTGCTTTCTCGTCCAGCCCTAAGCCCGCCGGCTTCATGATCCGCACGCTGCGGACCAGCCCCTGCTCATCCACTTCCACCGCCACCAGCACTGACCCCTGGAACCTGGCCTTGCGAGCCTCATCCGGATACTCAGGCTCCACCTGGTAGATGACCACCGGCGCAGTCACGCCACGCCAGCGTTCGGCGTGGCTGCCGAGGCCCGCATTGCCGCCGGGTCCGATGCCATCACCCGGCCCATCCCCCAAGCCTTTGCCCGGCCCGCGGCCGCCAGACGGCGGACCCTTCACCATTGACAGCGGATCGCCCATCGCCTGCACCACTGGCATGGGGACATCGACGCTGATTCCGGTCTCGACCATCAGCTTCGGCGTATGGTCCAGCGGCCGCGTGACGGGCGGCAGCAGCGGCCGCCGGGCCAGCACCACTTGCACCCGCCCCGCGGTCGCCGGCCGGTCCTGCTGCGCGCCACCGCCGCCCTCGTGCGCTCGCCAGATCAGCTTGCGCGGCGTCAACGGCATCGCCGCCGGCATCGGCTGGTCGGGCAGGGGATCGAACTTGAGCGACGGCAAAAGCAGCAGCAACATCAGCAGCAGCGTGTGGAGCGTGACAGAGAGGGTTTGGCTACGCGTAAAGTCGAAGGACATGCGCTCAGTCCTTGCACGCCACGGGCCACGCGACGCTTGGGCCCAACCAACAACCTCCGCCCCTGCCCGCCCATCCACACTTTGCTTCTATCCCATTGATTATATGAAACTTATCCCCAATCGGGGCCATCCACGCGCATCCCCGGGTTTCCTTCCAAGCTATTGAAAAGGAAAAACTTAACTACAAAAGTAACTCTGGCTTGCCTATCCCGGGGTGCGGTCCGGATCGACTGCCTATTTAGAATCAGGCACTTGCGCCGAACTCGTGGCGGGCGTCTGCTCAGCTGGTCTGGTGAAGGGTCTGGAGATCTTACTCCCTCGTCGACTCAATAGAATCAACAACTCCCGGGTTCGTTTCGTTAATGCAGGAACGCAATCCGCTGGGCGTTCATGGCCACACGTGTGACGCCTTACAGGAGCTCAATCGCCCGGTCGACTTCGGCCGTCTCCAGATAGAAGTGCGGCGATACCCGGATCCAGCCCTGCCTTGGGGCGGCCGTGATGAATTGATCCTTCAGCCGCTTGACGGTCACCCGGCTATCGATGCCTTCCTTGCGGAAGCTGACGATGCCGGCTGACGATGCCGGGCTGCGCTCAATCATCAGCTCATAGCCTTTCGCCCGCGCTCCGTCGGCTAGCCGGTCGGCGAGCATGGTGATGCGCGCGGCCATGGCGCCAGGATGCGCCGCTTCGACGTCATTCAGAAAGCGCATTGACGCTTCGAGGCCAAAGCAGCCTACCGTGTTGAGCGTGCCGCATTCGTAACGTCCGGCATCGGTCCGCAGGGCCATGTCGCGCGAAGCGTAGTCGTTATAGGCGGCCACATTGGTCCAGCCGAATTCAACGGGCTCGATCGAGTCCTGCCGGTCCTGCTGAATGTAGAGCACGCCGCAGCCCTCGGGCCCCAGCAGCCATTTGTGGCCGTCAGCGGCCAAAGCATGAATCTTGGCCTTGCGGACATCGATCGGGTAGACGCCCATACCTTGGATGGCGTCGACAAAGTAGAAGACATTGTGCCGGAAGCAGATCTCGCCGATCGCTTCGAGGTCCACCCGATGGCCGCTCAGGTAGTTGACATAGCTGATCGCCAATAGGCGGGCGCCTTTGGCGGCCGCCTCAATCTGGTCGAGCGAATCATAGATCGAGAGCCAGCGAATCGAGACGCCTTTGGCCTCTAACCGCTGCCAGGGAAAGTAGTTGGCCGGGAATTCCTCGCGAAACGCGACCACGATGTCGCCTGCGCGCCAGTCGAGCCCCATCTGCACGGTGGCGATCCCCTCGGAGGTGTTCTTCACGATGGCGATCTCGCCGGTGTCCGCGTTGAGCATCCGGGCGGCCTGCGCACGGAAGTCCCCGTAGCACTTCATCCAACGGTCGTAGTGAAAGCTGCCCCACGTTTCGGCGTCATCGGCATTCCAGCGCATGGCGTCGGCGGCCGGCTTGCACAGCGGCGCCACTGCGGCGTGGTTCAGATAGGTGAGATTGGCGAGCGAGGGGAATTGGCGGCGATAGTGCTGCCAATCGTCAATATGGGTGGTCAAATCGTAGGGAATCAAAGGTTTTCGTAACCGGAGCGGAGGTGTATACGTAAATTCTAACAGCAGCCGCCGTCCCGAGGCGAAGGGTTTCGCACTATACTGATGGGGACGGGATCGTGTTGAATAAGGAGAAGCTAGTATGCTCCGCAGTTTTCTGAATTCGAAGGCCGTGGCTGTGACATTGGCCACCACTCTGACCCTGTTCGCCGGCGACAAGACCACCGCGCCGGATACCACCAAAACCAAGACCCAAGCCACCACGCCGGACGGTAAAAAGAAGCCAGCCAAGAAAGATCCGGACCAGATCGGCAACCGCGATGTCGGCAAGGGTATGAACTTCTACTCTTTGGAGAAAGAGATCGCCCTCGGCAAGAGCCTCGCCACGGACATTGAACGCCAAGCGAAGATTGTCGACGATCCGATGATTGCCGAGTATATCAGCCGCGTTGGGCAGAACCTCGTACGCAATTCCGACGCCAAGGTCCCTTTCACGATCAAGGTTATAGATAGCGAGGACGTCAATGCGTTCGCCCTCCCCGGCGGCTTCTTCTACGTCAACACCGGTTTGATCATGGCCGCCGACAGCGAATCGGAACTCGCTGGCGTCATGGGCCACGAAATCGCCCATATCGCTGCCCGCCACGGCACGAAGCAAGCCACGCGCGGCACGATTGCCAACTTGGCGACGATTCCCCTAATGTTCACCGGCTTCGGCTGGACCAGCATGGCGATCCGCCAAGGTGTCAGCATCCTGATCCCGCTCGCCTTCCTCCAGTTCAGCCAAGCCCATGAGCGCGAGAGCGACGTCCTGGGCCTGCAGTACATGTACAAAGCCGGTTACGACCCGACCTCCTTCGTCGATTTCTTTGAAAAATTGCAAGCGCGCGAGAAGCGTAAGCCCGGCACGATGTCGAAGGTCTTCTCCTCCCATCCGCCCACGGCTGAACGCGTTACCGATGCCCAGAAGAACATCGGCGAAATGCTCACTGCTCGTCCGGACTACGTCGTCACCACGTCGGAGTTCAACGACGTAAAAGCCCGGTTAATGGCCCTGAGCGGTCGACGCAAGGCCACTCCCGAAGACCCCAATCGTCCTCGCCTGAAGCGAGCCCCCGGTGGCACGATCGATGACGGCAAAGGGGGCACCAAGGCCCCCACCGACGAGGACGATCGCCCGACGCTCAAGAAGCGCCAGTAGTTGGATTGATTAAAGGGCGCTCGAGAAATCGGGCGCCTTTTCTGCGTCTAGACAGTCACGATTCCGCCCCATTTGCGAATCCGGTCATCGCTGGTGATCAGGGGCAAGCCAAGGCAAAGGGCGGTGGCGACGATCAACTCGTCGCCCGGGTCGCGATGGAAATTCTCAAGCGACACGCTGGCGGCGATGATGCGGTTCGTCAGGGGTTCGACATGCAAGCCTGGATAGTGCGAGATCTCCTCCAGCCAAAGATCGAGGGGTTGCAAGAGCTCGAAGCGCTTTCCTCCGACCAATTTGGCAACCTCCCAGAGGGTGATGGTGGAAATCACGAACGCTCCATCCGCTTCGAGCCGCTCCAGATAGTTTCTTTGTGGCCCAGACAAGCGATCAAACGCCCTTTGCCTCCACCACAACAGAATGTGGGTATCGAGGACGGCTCGATTCAAGACTGGAGCACTTCCCAATCGGCGGAAGTGTCGAAGTCAAGCAGATCTCCGATGATGATCTCCCGTCCCACACCGCTCCCGCACAGCGGCCGACGGACCTCAGGCTCCATCGGGATCACCCGAGCCACCGGTTTGCCGTGCTTGGTAACGACGAGGCTCGTATGCTGCTCTGCCACCTGGTCGAGGAGTTGGAGGCATTTGGCCTTAAACTCCGTGGCCGAGATCTCTGTAGAGGTGCTCATACTGCCAATCTAGCATAGTGACTAGTCATTGTGGTCATTGCGGTTTTGTGGGACACTGCCTGTCATGAAAGTACTCTGGCTGGCGTTCTGCTTATTCCCGTTGCTCACCGCGCAACCCCGGCGCAGCTACTTCCCCGCGGCCGGAACCTGGCAGCGCAAAGCCCCGGCAGAAGTCGGCATGGATGCAGCCAAGCTAAAGGAAGCCGTAGCCTGGGCCGAGTCGCACGGTGCCAAATGGGACTTCGCCGAGGACCAAGTCCGCACCTTTGGCAAAGTGCTGGGTCCGCTGCCCGAAAAGCGCGCCTCCACCAACGGTCTGATTCTACGCCACGGCTACATAGTGGGCGAGTTCGGCGACACGACGACCCATGACCCGGTCTACAGCATCGCGAAGAGCTTTCTGTCGACCACGGCTTCGATCGCCGTAGCCAAAGGACTCATCCGCAACCTTGACGACCCCGTCGCCGATTACGTCCACGACGGCGGCTACGATTCGCCCCACAACGCCCAGATCACCTGGCGGCATCACCTGCAGCAGGAGAGCGAATGGGAAGGCACCCTATGGGGCAAGAACGCCAGCTTCGTCGGCCAGGAAGAGTTTGGCGCCGGAGCCCGCAAGCCGCGTGAAGTCCAGGCTCCGGGCACCTTCTACGAATACAACGACGTCCGCATCAATCGCTTCGCTCTATCCTTGGCCCGCGTCTTCGGGAAGAGCCTGCCGGAGGTGTTCAAAGAAAACGTGATGGACAAGATTGGCGGGTCGAGTGAGTGGAAGTGGCAGGGTTACGGAGCCTTGTCGACGGTGCAGATCGTTGGCCAGAAAGTCGAGTCGGTCAGCGGTGGTACTCGTTGGGGCGGTGGACTCTGGATGAACTCGCAGGACCTGGCCCGCTTTGGCCTCCTGATCCTGAACCGCGGCCGCTGGGACGGCCGGCCAGTGATCGCCGAGCCGTGGATCGCAGCAGCCACGAAACCCTCCGCCCACGGCCCGGACTATGGCTATCTCTGGTGGCTGAACACCAAGCAAAAGCAATGGCCCAGCGCCCCCGCCACCAGCTTCGCCGCCATCGGCAATGGCGGTAACATCATCTGGATCGACCCGGAGCACGACCTCGTCCTGGTCTGGCACTGGCACCAGCCCGGCGCGGCGGTGGATGGCATGATCAGCCGCGTTATCGCGGCGGTGGCGCGGCCCTAGGCCATCACCCCGTCCACCTGCTTCTCCGCGGAACTCGGCTGATTCGCCAACTCAATGGCCAACTCCGTCGCCTTGCGTAAGTCCGTCTTGCCGGTGCCTAAGGTCGGGATCGACTCTACCAGGAAGAACTGATTCGGCTTCGGCACCCATAGCGCCGGAAGGCCGCAGTGGTTGAGTTGGTCGATCATGGCAGCCGGAGTCATTATCGGGCTCGTATGGAGCACCGCCAGGCGCTCGCCGCGTTGGGCGTCGGGGATGCCGATCACCAGGCAGGTGGCTTCGTCCAGGATCGGCTGCAGGCACTCTTCCACCTTCAAATGCGGCACCATTTCGCCGCCGATCTTCGAGAAGCGCGACAACCGCCCGGTGATGTAAAGGAAGCCGTCGTCGTCCAGGCGCGCCATGTCGCCGGTGTTGTAGTAGCCGTCGATTAAGGCTTTCTCCGTGCGGTCGGGCTCGCCTAGGTAGCCGCGCATGCGGTTGGGCCCTTGCACGAGCAGCATGCCTTCTTGGCCATAAGCGACCGGCAAAAGCGTCGCGGGGTCGACGAAGCGGAGGCTCACGCCGAGCAGGGGGCGGCCGACGCTGCCGGCTTTGTAACCGACTTGGCCAGTGAGGATGCCGTCGGTGGGCACGAAGTCCGGCCCGTTGACGCTGACGACCGGAGCCATCTCGGTACAGCCATAGCCCTCGTGCATGCGGATGCCGAACTTGGCTTCGAACTCTTCGGCCACCGCCGCGCGCAGCTTTTCCGCGCCAACCAGCACGTAGCGCAGCTTGGCGAATTGCTCCTTCGTGCACTTGCGCGTGTAAGTGGCGGTGAAGGTGGGCGTCGACAGCAGGAACGTCGCGCCGTATTTCTCACTCAACTCGCCAATCGTCTTGGCGTCGGAGGGGTTCGGATGGAAGACCACGGGAAACCGGTTTAGCAACGGGAACCACAAGTTGTAGCCGAAGCCAAATGAATGGAAGAAGGGCAGAATGCCGAGCATCAAGTCGCTGGGGCCCACGGGGTAAACCTGGGCGACGGCTTCCATGTTCGAAAGCAGATTCCAGTGGGTCAGTTCGACGCCCTTGGGGTCGCCCGTGCTGCCGCTCGAAAAAATGATGGCGGCCACGTCGTCAGTGTGGCCCTTGGCGAGCCAACCGGCGGGCAAAAGCCGGGCTTCGACGAAGGCGATAGCCTTGGCCGTCGACGAGAAGCTGGGTAGCAAATCCTCAAGGTAGACGACGCCGGGCATCGGCTCGATCCTCTGGCGGGTGAGAAAGAGCTTCGAGGTGAGGATCGTGCGGATTCCGCATTGTTGGATCGCCGAAGTCATGCTCGCGGAGCCGGCGGTGAAGTTGAGGTTGACGGCGGTGCGTCCGCTTAGGCTGACGGCGATGTTGGCCAAGGCGGTGCCGACGGAGTTGGGTAGCAGCAGGCCGATCATGGGCTGGCCGGCGGCGTGCGAGTCGAGCCAGCGGCGCAGGAGTTGAGCCCCAATCAGCGTTTGGCCGAAGGTCATCTCCTTACCGGAGGAGTCGGCGACGGCGAGCGAATTCCAGCGGGCCCGGGCGGCGGTGACGAAGCGGCGGCCGAGGGTGTCGGCGGCTTGGCGCCTTTCGGTAGCGGCCAGGGTCGACAGCTCCTTTACCTTGGCGCTAAGGGCTTCGGCGGTGATTGGCCCATGGACCGGCTTGCCGATCGTCACCGTCACGCGAGGCCGGAACCAGCGTTCCCAGCAAACGCCGACGTTGCCGCCCTTCATGCTGAGCGGATGGCCCCACATACCTTCCACCCAGACGGGGATGATCGGGGCTTGGGTGCCGTTTTTGGCTTCCGCGACGTGCTCGTAGCCGCGCTTGAAGGGCAGCAGGTGGCCGGTGCGGGTGATTTGGCCTTCGGGGAAGATGCCGGCAAGCTCGCCGCGCTCCACTTCGCCGCGGCATTGAACCAGGGTCGCGACGGCATCGCGAACCGTGGTGAGGTCAATCGGCACGACCTTCAGCAGGCGCAGGAACGGCTGGAGATAGGGGTTATCGTAGAGCGTCTTCCACATGATCCAGCGCACCAGGCGCGGCGTAGCGGCACCGATCAGCAGGGCGTCGGCGTAAGAGACATGGTTGCCCACGATGAGTCCGCCGCCTTTGTTCGGGATGTTCTCCGCGCCTTTGATTTCGAGCCGGAAGATGATGTGCAGCGCGGTCAGCAAGAAGAAACGGACGGAGTGAGGGAATAGGGGCCCGAAGCAGATGTAGACGGAGACCAGGAGCGTGAAGAAGCCTCCGGCGGCAAAGATCCCCTCGGCGCTCCAGTGGAGCAAGTCATGCAGCCCGTAAAGGACGGCCGAGGCCAGAACCACGCCCACCATGCTGGCGAAGTTGTTGGTGGCGATAATGCGGCCTTTTTCGGACGGGCCGGCTTCCTCTTGCAGGAACGTATTCAACGGCACGATGAAGAGGCCGCCGAAGAAGCCCATCAGGGCTAGCCACACGAAGGCCGCCGGTTCGGTGTGGGCGGTGCCGAGCAGGCAGCCGAAAAACCCCATCAGTAGGCCTGACGGGCCGACCATGCCGAGCTCGATGTGCTCGCCGGAGATCCGTCCGCTCACCATGGAGCCCAGGCCGATGCCCAGGGCCAGCGCGGCGACCATCGTGCCGATCTGACTTTCGCTACCGTGCAAGGTATGGTTGACGAAGACGACGAGGTTCAACTGGACCAGGGCGCCGATGAACCAGAAGAGCGTGCTGGCACCGACCGTGAGGGCCATCGGCCGGTCATTCGCCAGGATGCGGAAGCCGTGGATGATTTCGGTGAAGGGGTTCCAGTGGAACGGTGCGGTAGAGGGCGACGGCTTCACCTTGGGAATGCCGAGGCTGAACAAGGAGCCGATGACGGCCAGGCCAATCATCAGCGCGCCCATGCGCCAGGGCTCGTGTTTCCAATGCTCAAAGAGCACCGTGCCTAATCCGCCGCCCACGATGATGGCGAGGAACGTGGTGAGTTCCAGCAGGCCGTTAGCCCGCGACAGGTCGCGCTCCGGCAGGATCTCGGGCAGGATGCCGTATTTCGCCGGGCTGAAGAAGTTCGCCTGCGAGGCGAGCAGGAACAGCACGATCAGCAGCATGGGCATGCTGGTGGCTTGGAGGGCGAACAGGCCAAAGATCATGGTGAGGATCTCGAAGGACTTGGTGATGATCAACACTTGCGATTTTGAGAAGCGGTCGGCCATTTGGCCGGCCCAACCGGCCATGAGCAGGAAGGGCAGGACGAAGACGGCGCCGGTGAGGGCGAGGTATTTGGAGCCGGCAGCGGCGTCGCCGGCGGTGTAGGCGACTGCCGCCACCGAGACGATCATCTTGAAAACGTTGTCGTTAAAGGTGCCCAGAAACTGGGTCCACAGGAAGCAGCGGAATCCGCGGTCCTTCAAAAGCGTGCCGTAACTGGAGTGCATCATGGATAGTGTACCGGCAGTTGGATAGCCATAGTCGATCCGAGGATAAGTTCTTTTGTTTGTAATGAAGTGGGGCTTAGTTTGCGGTGGATTTTTCGGCGGCGACAGTCGCGAAATGTACAAGGTATGATCAAAGAATGTCCACTATAATCCGACCCTCCGAAAGAGCCTTTCTCGAGGCCGTGGCTGCGCTGGCTTATGCGAACCCTTTTATCGAGGCCCGCGGGAATTTGGAGCGTGCGGTGTTGGGTGGCGAGTTCGTGCCCGGTGAGCCCATCTGGTCGGTGTCCGTGGCCGATCCGGACCGGCCGCGGCCAAACATTTGGCGGATTCAGGAGAAGCTGAGTCCGGTACTGGAGGCGATTCGCGAGCGGAATTTAGGGTCTGCGAGCGCGGCGGATTGGCAGCTTTACGAAGAGTGCGTCCATTCACTGCTCTATCAGCGCTACTACGAGAACTTCGTGAACGCGAAGGGACATTGGGGCTTCTATCGGAAGTTTGCGGCCGATTGGGCGCACTTCTTTGCGGCTTCCGGCGGCCGGCATGCTGAGTCCTCAACGGTGGAGCACTTCTTCGCCTGCGGCTGGCAATTGTGCCGGGCGTTTCATCGGATCTTTGACCACATCATCGGCTCCTCGCGCCCGGCGGCGCGCCTGCGGGCCAGCATTTGGGAGAGCATCTTCACCTGCGAATTGCGGCGTTATCGTCGGGTGATGTGGCGCCGCATGGGCGACTTCCCGACTTTGATCACCGGCCCCTCGGGCACCGGCAAGGAACTGGTCGCCCGAGCGATCGCCGGGGCGCGCTACCTGCCGTTTCTGCCCGCCAAGCTCGCCTTTGAGCAACCGCCGGAAAGCTTCTTCGCGGTCAACCTGGCCGCCTTGTCGCCGTCTTTGATTGAGAGCGAGCTCTTCGGGCACAAGCGTGGCTCGTTCACCGGCGCGGTCGGCGACCGGGTCGGCTGGCTGGAGGCATGTCCGCGCCAAGGCTCGGTGTTCCTGGATGAGTTGGGCGAAATGGAGATGCCCATCCAGGTAAAGCTCCTCCGGGTGATGGAGACTCGTGAGTACGCCGCCGTGGGCGATGTGGCCACCAAGCGCTTCGAAGGTAAGCTGATTGCGGCGACGAACCGGGACCTCGCCACTGAGATTTCCGCGGGCCGCTTTCGCGAGGACCTCTATTACCGCCTCTGTGCCGACCTGATCTCGACCCCGTCCTTGGCCGAGCAGATCGACGACGCGCCTGAGGCCTTTCCAGAGTTGCTCCTCTACATGACCCGGCGGACGGTGGGTGAGGAGGCCGAAGAGGTCTACCCGGCGGTGCGCGACTGGATTGCGGCGAACTTGCCGAAAGGCTATCGCTGGCCGGGCAATTACCGGGAGCTCGAGCAATGCGTGCGCAACGTGCTGATCCGCCAAAGCTACCGCCCGCTGCAGTCTTCGGGCGATTCGTTTCATGACCGCTTTGAGCGCGGTGACCTAACGGCCGATGAAGTGCTGAAACATTATGCGGCTTCGGTGTATCGGCAGACGGGCTCCTATGTGGAGGCGGCGCGAAGGCTGGGGCTGGATCGGCGGACGGTCCGCGCGATGGTTCAGCCAGAGGGCTAAGGGCAAATGTGACCCACAACTTGCGGGACTGTGAAAAACTCCTGGGCCAAATCCAGGATTTCCCCTCCCTTACGGTCGGGGTTCTGTTTGAGAACCGCGACCGTGAGGGAGCGGAAGTCTCGGCCCGAAGGCTTTGTTTCACGCTGGCGCGGCGGGCTAGGCTGGCCGAGAGATGCCCCGCATGGCGGCGGCGAGGAATTGACCGGTATAGGACTGGGGCAGGGCAGCGATCTCCTCTGGCGTGCCGACGCCCACCACGAGGCCGCCGCCGGAGCCCCCTTCGGGGCCTAAGTCGATCAGCCAGTCCGCCGCGCGGATGACGTCCATGTTGTGTTCAATGAGGAGTACGCTGCCCTTTTGCTCGATGAGTTTCTGGAAAGCGGTGAGTAACTTGGCAATATCGTCGAAATGCAGGCCCGTGGTGGGTTCGTCGAAGATAAATAGCGTGCCGGCGCAACTCGCCAAGGCTAAGTGCGAGGCCAGCTTCACTCGTTGCGCTTCTCCGCCCGAAAGGGTCGTCGCCGATTGACCGAGGCGCAAATAGCCCAGGCCTACTTCGTCGAGCACGCGGAGTTTATTGTGTAACTTTGGCTGGTCTGCAAATAGCACCATCGCTTCGGTGACGCTTAAACGCAATACCTCGTGAATGTTTTTTTCGCGGTATTGGATTTCGAGTAACGCGGGCTTGTAGCGCGTGCCTTTACAGTCGTCGCAAACGAGTTCTACGTCGGCGAGGAACTGCATTTCCACCGTCACCGTGCCATCGCCCTGACAGGTTTCGCAGCGGCCGCCGGGTATATTGAAGGAAAAGTGGCCGGCCGAGTAACCGCGCTTCTTCGCTTCAGGAGTGGCGGCGAAGAGTTCGCGGATCAGGTCGAAGGCTTTGACGTAAGTGACCGGGTTCGACCGCGGCGTGCGGCCGATGGGCGATTGGTCGACGAGTACGACATTCGAGAGCCGTTCGGCGTGCTCGACGCTGCGGCAGGTTTGGCGATCGGCGTTTTCGAAGGCCTCGCTTTCCGCCGCCGGTGACTCGCCTTCGCTTTTATAGCGGCGGGCCAAAGTACGATGAATCACATCATGCACCAAGGTCGACTTGCCGGAGCCGGAGACGCCGGTGACGGCGACTAATAAGTCGAGCGGGATTTCGACATCGATGTTACGCAGATTATTGGCGCGGCAGCCCATAAAACCGATGGTGCGCTTTTTGTTGACCTTGCGCCGCTGGCCGGGGTTCGGGCGCGCGGTGCTTTCGGCGCGCAGATGGACGCCGGTGCGCGAAGGATGATCGGGCCAGCGGACTAACTCGTCGTAAGTGCCCTCGTAGATCAACTGCCCGCCGTGTTCGCCGGCGCCGGGGCCGAGGTCAATGATGTGGTCTGCGGCGCGCATGACGTCCGAGTCGTGCTCGACGACGAGGATGGTATTGCCGAGGTCGCGCAGTTCGTGCAGGATGCGGATCAGGCGGCCGGTGTCGCGTGAGTGCAGGCCAATGGAGGGTTCATCGAGGACGTAGCAGGCGCCCACGAGTTGGGAGCCGAGGCAGGTGGCGAGCTGAATGCGCTGGGCTTCGCCGCCGGAGAGCGTAGCGGATAACCGGTCAAGCGTGAGGTACTCAAGGCCGACGTCGTTCAAAAAGCGCAGGCGTTGGCGGATCTCCACCAGGATCTTGTCGGCGATGGCGCGGGCTTCGTCGGGCAAGGTCATTTGGCCGAAGAAAGCGAGGGCTTCGGCGATGTTGAGCCGCACCACATCGCCGATGGTGCGCCCGGAAAGCTGCACGTAGAGCGCCTCGGGCCGCAGGCGGCTGCC
>Ga0105048_10011472_pt1 | contig 13972 bp, 10 predicted proteins | sample MAT05_FD_78382 | JGI IMG/M metagenome (GOLD analysis project Ga0105048, IMG submission 78382) | Freshwater microbial communities from Lake Fryxell liftoff mats and glacier meltwater in Antarctica - MAT-05 | ecosystem: Environmental > Aquatic > Freshwater > Ice > Liftoff microbial mat | place...
GCAACCGGAGAGCCAGCAACGTAAGGCAGCTAGGTTGACGCCCAGCCACGCGTCGAGTAGAATGCGCTTAGGGTAGAATATTTATGCTGTAACGCATCTCCCGGAACAATCAATTTACGTTTCTTTTTGAAAAAGAAATGTTTACACAGTACGCTATGGCAACCGATACGGCAATCCAAACGGCAACCTATACAGAACGAATCGTCGGGCAACTCGCTATTCGTGCCCATCAAGTGGCGGCAACTATTGACTTGCTTGATGGGGGTAACACCATCCCGTTTATCGCCCGCTATCGGAAAGAGGCGACCGGCGGCTTGGATGAGGAGCAATTGCGCGCCATCCAGAGCACACTCGAAGCGCTGCGCAAGCTGGATGAGCGCCGCACAAGTATTCTGGCTTCGATTGAAGAACAAGGCAAGCTCACCGACACCCTACGCAATGCCTTGCTGGCCACCGAAACGCTCACTGCGCTGGAAGATCTCTATCAACCCTATAAGCCCAAACGTCGCACACGCGCCATGATCGCGCGCGAAAAAGGGCTGCAACCGCTGGCTGATCAGATCTTGGCCCAACTGCGCGGGCGCGCAGATGCCGAAAACCTGGCCACGCCTTTTCTCAGTGATGCCGTGCTTACAACCGAAGAAGCATTCGCTGGGGCGCGCGACATTGTGGCCGAAACGATTAGCGATCATCCGGATGTGCGGCGAGCAACGCGCGCAAGAGCCCTCAAAGGGGGGGCCGCGCGCGCCAGCAAGATCGAAGATGCCGTCGATGAACGTCAGGTCTATGCACTCTATTACGAATTTGATCTGCGCGTCGACAAGCTGCGCCCACACCAGATCCTGGCCATTAACCGCGGGGAAGCACAGAAAGTCTTGCGGTTCGCGATTGATATTCCCGAACACGACTGGTACAAGGCGATTACGGCGGTCTTCCAGCCCAATGCGCTTTCACCGCTGGCCGCGCAGCTAGAGCAAGCGATTGCCGACGCGGCCAAACGCTTGCTGCTGCCCGCCATTGAGCGCGATGTACGCACCACCATTACAGAACTGGCCGAAACCCATGCAATTCAGGTCTTTGGAGCCAATCTGCGCGGCCTGCTCACCCAGCCACCCCTGGGTGGCAATACGGTGCTGGCGCTGGACCCTGGTTTTCGCACGGGTTGCAAGGTCGCGGTGGTTGATCCGTCGGGCAAATTGCTGGCAACCGATACTATTTATCCCCACCAACCACAAAATCAGAAAACCGCCAGCCTGCGCACACTAGCCAGTTTGGTGCAACAATACGATGTCAACCTGATCACGATTGGTAATGGCACCGCCTCGCGCGAAACAGAACAATTGGTGGCCGAGCTGATCAATAGCGCAGTCAAAGGCAAGCAACTGCACTACCTGATGGTCAACGAAGCGGGAGCCAGCGTCTATAGCGCCAGTCCCCTGGCCAAAGCTGAATTGCCGGGGTTAGATGTCAGCTTGCGCAGTGCGGTTTCAATTGCGCGCCGCGTGCAAGATCCCCTGGCCGAGCTTGTCAAGATCGATCCGCAATCGATTGGCGTGGGCATGTATCAACACGATGTCAACCAGAAGGCCCTGGGGCAAGCGCTGGATGGCGTAGTCGAGAGCGTGGTCAATCGCGTGGGGGTGGATGTCAACACGGCGTCGCCGGCGCTACTCACCTATGTGGCCGGGATTGGGCCCAAATTGGCAGAGCGGATTGTGGCCCATCGCAATGAAAGTGGCGCTTTCCCGACGCGCAAAGCATTGCTCAAGGTAAGCGGGCTGGGACCCAAAGCGTTCGAGCAGGCGGCCGGCTTTTTGCGGGTGCGCGGTGGCAAGGAACCGCTGGATGCCAGCGCCATCCACCCCGAAAGCTATGCCGTGGCCAACCAAGTGCTCAAGCAGGTGCATTTAACGGCCAGCGCGCCCATGGAAGAACGCGAAGCCAAGTTGGCGGCGCTCCAAAAACAACAAAGTCTGACCGCGCTAGCTGCCGCGTTGGGTACCGGCGAACCGACCCTGGCCGACATCTTTGAACAGTTGGTGCGTCCTGGTCGCGACCCGCGTGAAGATCTGCCCACCCCCATCTTGCGCAGCGATGTGCTGTCGATGGATGATCTCTATCCGGGGTTGCAATTGGAAGGAACCGTGCGCAATGTTATCGACTTTGGCGCTTTTGTCGACATTGGCGTTAAACAGGATGGCTTGCTCCACCGCAGCCAGATGCCGCGCGGGCAACAGTTAGCTGTGGGCGAGATCATTACAGTTGAAATTCAAAAAGTAGAAAAAGAACGGGGCCGCATTAGTCTGGGCTGGCCGGGCAAGACCCCCGCCGTTGAGTGGGGCGTGGCGGGTTAGTATGAATAACTAATAGTCAATATTCAATGGCTAACGGACAATTGTCAATGACAAAGGACGAATGACAAAAGCCACTGCCAAAGGAGCCATGACAAATTCCTTGGTTTGTGTGCTTGTCAGGTATGATGAAGCTTATGAAGATTGTTCTGATTTCCACGTATGAATTAGGTCACCAGCCTTTTGGCTTGGCATCACCAGCCGCCTGGTTGCGCGCAACAGGCGCGCAGGTCACCTGTTGCGATTTGGCGATCACAAGTCTGGACACCCATGTGATTGCCCAGGCCGATCTGGTGGCCTTTTACCTGCCCATGCACACGGCGACGCGCATTGCCGTGCCACTGATTGAACGCGTGCGCACACTCAACCCCGACACCCATCTCTGTTGTTATGGTCTCTATGCACCACTCAATGAGACATTTTTGCGTGCGGTGGGCGTGCAAACGATCTTGGGCGGCGAATTTGAAACGGGCTTGGTGGCGTTGGTGGAACGCTTGCAAGGCCCAACCAATGCCACTCCGCAACCAGAACCCAGGATTGGCCTGACGCGTCAAACCTTTCAGTTACCAGATCGCAGTGGTTTACCGGCACTCCAACGCTACGCCTTTCTCGACCTAGGGGACGGACGCCAACAGACGGTTGGCTATACCGAGGCAACACGCGGCTGCAAACATCACTGTCGCCACTGCCCAATTGTGCCCGTCTATGACGGACAGTTTCGCATTGTCCAGCGCGAGGTGGTGCTGGCCGACATTCGCAACCAAGTGGCGGCAGGCGCGCAACACATTACCTTTGGCGATCCCGATTTTTTTAACGGCCCCGGTCATGCCATTCCCCTGGTGCAAGCGCTCCACACCGAGTTTCCCGCGCTGACCTATGATGTGACGATCAAAATCGAGCATCTGCGGCAACAGCGCGCCGCGCTGCCAATTCTGCGCGACACGGGCTGTCTCTTTGTCACCAGTGCTGTCGAGTCGGTCGATGATCGAATTTTGGGTCTGCTGGACAAAGGCCATACGCGCGCCGATTTTATCGAGGTGGTACGCCACTTCCAGGCAATTGGGCTGACCATGAATCCCACCTTTGTCGCCTTCAATCCGTGGATCAGCCCGGCTGGTTATCTGGATTTGCTCCGTGTGATTGGTGATTTGGATCTCATCGAAAATGTATCACCCATTCAATATGCCATCCGGCTGTTGATCACGGCTTCGTCACGGCTACTTCAATTGCCGAGCATTCAGGGGTTGATCCACCCATTTGATGAAGGGGCGCTTGTCTACCCTTGGCGTCATCCTGATCCCCAGGTTGATCAGTTACAACAGGATATAATCGCGCTAGTCGGGTTGGCGGACAAGCAGAAGCAACAACGTAGCGAAATTTTTGCGGACGTTTGGCGGCTGGCTCAAGAGGTCTATCAACCAGCGGGCGGCATTGGTCTCACCGAGCCGCCGAGTTTGCACCAACGGCGCAGCGCCTATGCGCCACGGCTAAGTGAACCTTGGTATTGTTGAGCAGAGCCCACCGAGGAGCAGTTGGCTCCTGAACTTACAAAAGTATAGAATGTAGCCAGTCCTGCGCGCTAGCGATAGCCGCAGGACTGGGCTTTTATCATGGGAATGAGTTAGATCTTCTGTAGAAGGAGAACCAGTCGCCGACCAACCATCGAATTCTGGTGGCGACGACAAAGGGCAATCACCGTTTGTAGATCAATCAGTTCGCCGATATTTTCTGCATAGTAATCGATAGCTTGGTTGACTTCATGCAGATAGAGACGCGCTGAACGCTCGTGACAGCGCAATGTACGGGCAATCTGACCAACGGTAAATCCTTGTTTCATGTTCGGACTCCTTTAGAGGCAAAAGATGCGTCGGCAAGTTGTGAGGAACCAAGTGGAGGCCGACAACATCGGTTGACGTTACACGTTCCGGTGATACACGTTCCATCAAAAATGAATCTGCGCACAGTCCGTAGGTAAAACGCTGGCTCTGGTCAAATCGTTCCCCATCCATTGAACGACAAAACGCGACAAGCAGGCTGGTTGAGGTGAACACTAGCATACCAAAGAAGAGAGAAGTGAACATCGGATGAATGTTGCAATTACAGGGGCCACCGACGGCATTGGGCTGGCCCTGGCGCGTAAGTATCAGCAGCAGGGCGCACGTCTGATTCTCATGGGACGGCGCGCGCCAGAAACACTCGATCCAGTGCTCTTTACACCCCACCACTACTGCCAAATCGACCTCGCCCAACCCACAAGTGCCGAGCAAACGCTATCTTGGCTACATGAAGAAAATATCACAGGCTTGGATCTAGTCATCCACAACGCGGCCTTGGGCTATGTGGGCGCATTGGCAAGCCAGGCCGAGGGAAACATCCGCCAGATGGTGGCAGTCAACGTTCAGGCACCCATCCTCTTAAGCCACGCTCTCTATCCGCTTGTCGCCCGGGCGGCAGGCAAATTTATTTTTGTTAGCTCTGTCGTGGCGAGCTTGCCCAGCCCAACCTATGCCGTCTATACGGCCACCAAAGCGGCCCTCGACAGCTTTGTCCGCAACTGGCAAATTGAATTGCGCGCCGATCAGAGCCCAGTACGCGCGCAGATTATTCGTCCTGGTGCCACACGCACCAACTTCCATGAAAAAAGTGGCGCTGATCCACAGGCATTGCAGTGGGAACGCTTTCCGACCCCCGACATGGTTGCCCAGCAGATTATGCAAGCAGCGACCCAGGATCGGCGCGCAACGACAATCGGGCAGACGAACCGCCTGCTCTATGCGGCTGGTCACACCTTTCCCGCGCTGGTCGATCAGCTCAGTACGATCCGCCAGCGCGCCAGCACCCCGGCACCAACACTTGCCATTGCCACCGATCCCGCCACGCCGCGCCATTGTGTGATCACGGGGGCCGCCGACGGCATTGGGCGTGCGTTGGCCCAGGCTTTTGTCAACACGGGCGCGCAAGTGACCGGGATCGACGTGGACGCAACGCGCGCCACCCAAACCCAAGCCGACTTGATCAACGCGGGCGGGCACATTCGTTTTTTGATCGCCGATCTGACAGCACAACCCAAGCTGCATACCCTGTTGGAACAGCTTGCCACGCGTCCGCCGATCGACAGTTTTGTTCACAACGCCGGCATTAGTGCCGTAGGCCCCTTTATTCAGAGCAAACCAGCGCATCTGGTCAAAGTCATTGATCTCAACCTGACGACGCCCCTGGTCTTGACGGCCGCGCTGTTACAGCGCGCCATGATGTCGCCACAAAGCTCCTTCGCCTTTATCTCATCCCTCTCACACTTTGTCAGCTATCCAGGGGCGGCGGTCTATGCGGCCACCAAGGATGGCTTGGCGGCCTATGCACGCAGTCTGGCTGTGGCCCTGGCACCCCAAGGCAAACATGTGCTCACGGTCTATCCAGGCCCCACGCGCACAGCCCATGCGCGGCGCTACAGTCCGGCCAACAGCAGCGAAAAACGGCGCATGCGCCCAGCACGATTGGCGCGCCAGATCGCCCGCGCCCTGCAACAACGGCGGCGGCAGTTGATTCCCGGATTTGCCAATCGGCTGGCGGCAATGGTGGGCCGCTTTTGGCCGTGGCTTATGGAAGAACTGATGCGCCGCGCCATTTATGATCGCCTACGCTAGAAATTTTCACGAATTTGCACATTGTGCGAAGGAATTGGCCCGCAAAGCACGATTAATAAGCTAGGCAGAAACATGATTCACTGTTTCTGTAACAGCTTCTCATGTTACCTTCCAATTTCCTCCTTGCACGGCACAGGGCTCGGTATTTATATGCTGGGCCCTGTGCTATTGGCAGCTACGTTCTTGGCCCTAGCTATTCGAAGCAATGGTTATCGTTTGGTATAATGGCAAGTACCTACAAATTCAGGTAAGACGAAGCCACGTTCTAGCCACAACGGCTGGGAGCAATCGCGCAAACAGGGAAGGAGTTAGTCGATGCGGATCCTGATTATCGGCGGCACAGTTTTTGTCGGTCGCCATTTGGTAGAAGCAGCGTTGGCCCATGGTCACACAGTTACACTGTTTAACCGCGGCCAGCATAATCCCGAGCTGTTTCCCACAGTTGAAAAGATTAAAGGCGATCGCGACGGCGGGTTAGGTGCCTTGGCCGGTCGCCAATGGGATGCAGTGATCGATACCTGTGGCTATATCCCGCGCAGCGTCCGTGAGTCGGCCACCCAACTCGCAAATCAGGTTGGGCATTATACCTTCATCTCGACAATCTCGGTCTATTCAGACTATAGCCAGGCGGGCATCGATGAGGCATCGCCTGTGGGTACACTAGACGATCCAACCGTGGAAGCAGTGACCGGCGAAAGCTATGGGCCACTCAAAGCACTGTGTGAGCAGGCCGCCGAAGCAGCCATGCCAGGGCGTGTGTTAAGCATACGACCCGGCTTGATCGTGGGACCCCATGATCCGACCGACCGCTTTACCTATTGGCCAGTGCGCATCGCCGGTGGCGGCGAAGTATTGGCCCCCGGCGATGCGGCGCAACAGGTACAATTTATCGACGCCCGCGACCTGGCAGAGTGGACGATCCGTATGGTAGAAGCCAATGTCACAGGTATCTATAATGCAACAGGCCCGGCGTACCCCTTGACAATGGCACAATTGCTGACAGAATGCAATAGCGTAGCCCAGCACAAAGCCGATTTTACCTGGGTTAGTGAAGCATTCTTACTCGAGCAAAATGTGGGCGCTTTTGTGGAAATGCCGCTTTGGGTGCCGGCGGCCATGGCTGGTCTGGAGCAGGTGAATTGTCAAAAGGCGATCACGGCAGGATTGACATTTCGCCCACTGGCAACGATTATCAGCGATACACTGGCTTGGCATGCCACACGCACCACTAATCAACAGGAAAACCCGCGCCGTGGAGGCTTAACATCCGAGCGCGAAACACAACTGCTCCAAGCTTGGTATGAGCAACAAAAAGCCTAGCCCCGCTGTTGTAAGAAATGGAGTGAAACGAATGAGTAGTGCCGAGGTAAAAATAGGCCGGTTCTCACATAAGTAAAAACCGGCCCACACAGAGAGGAAAAGGAGAAATCAACTTAACCCCACAACCCTATCCCGCTATCAGTATAGCATGGGCCGAGAGACGAATTCTATCCACAATTATGCCTAGATTTTCAGGTAAGGTTGTATCAATTTAAGCAATTGCCTGCGACAAATTGCATAGTTAATCAAAAAAGCCAAACAGATAGCTGGATCTAATGTTTAGATTACCAATTGCTACCACAATTCTCAGCATCACCCAAGACAATTATCGCACCAAGACCTTTGTCTTGGACGCGCAGTTGGCGGCAACCCCAGGGCAGTTTGTGATGGCCTGGCTGCCTCGTTTCGACGAAAAGCCCTTTTCCCTGGTCAATGCCAACCCAGTTACGCTGATGATTACCGCCGTTGGCCCCTTCAGTCATTTGATGCACGAGAAGGAAGTGGGCGACAAAGTATGGCTGCGCGGTCCCTTTGGGCAAGGGTATAGTGTGCCACCCACGCAAAAACGGCTGGCGTTAATTGGCGGGGGTTATGGCGTTGCGCCCCTCTATTGGCTGGCGCGTACACAACTCGCCCAGGTCGCTACGCTGGATGTGATCATCGGCGCACGCACAGCCGCCGATCTGCTCTATATTGATCGCTTTCAAACGCTGGCCCAAGCCCAACCAGTTAATGCCCAGTCATCCCTTACCCTGCACCTCACCACCGAAGATGGCAGCCAGGGCGAACAGGGTCGCGTCACCGATGTGTTGCAACCGCGGCTAGATCAAGGCACAGTCGATGGCATTTACGCCTGTGGTCCACATGGCATGTTGAGCGCATTAGCAACGTTGGGTCAGCGCTATGCAACGCCCAGCCAGTTGAGTTGGGAATCCTATATGCGCTGTGGCATTGGCATCTGTGGCGCGTGTGAGCATGAGGGCAAGGTGCTTTGCCTGGATGGACCGGTACTGGCAACAGCATAAGGCGACATGACCAGGCAAGACTCGTAACGGCTTTGGGTTTAAGGAGATGCGATGGACTTGTTGCGCAATGCAATTGATATCTACTAATATCTACATCTACTGATATCTATGTCGGCGCAAACGTCCGCCAGAGCAAACAGCCCAGTAAACAGACTGCTTTGGCAGCGGTTAGCGACGCAGCCAGTGCATGGAAAGATGCGTGCTTTCCTGTACTAGCTGCGTCGCTGCGTTACTTGATCTCTACGGGTGCCCAAGTGCGTCCACTATCTAGTGAGCGGTAAAGGGCATAGACCAACTGATCATCAAGCAGTTGGGTAAAGTTAGCATAGATCGACAATTCATCTTCCTGGGAACTCCAACCAGAAGAGAGCAATTCCAAATTGACGCCCGACAGTGCGGCGTAGACCTCGCCCCACTGGACATTATCAATATTGCCAACATCGGGATTGGTGCTGCGCCAAAGCTTTGCACCCTCGGCACTGCGCGTTGTAACATAAAGATTGCCTGTCCCGCCATCAATCGTCATCCCCGTATTGATCGCTTGATTGCCATTGGGGGTGGGCATAATCTGCCACGGGGCGAAGAGCGACCCGCGGCGCAGATCGCTGCCGGCTTCTTCATCTGGCCAGACGATGGCATAACCGGTTTGGCTATCGCGCGGGTTGACGCCAATATTGGCAACGCCGGTCGTATGGGTCAAAGCAACCGTCTCCCAAGTCTCGCCGCCATTTTGGCTGCGCAACAGGGGGGGTGCAGTGGGTGTAAAAGGCCGTGTGGCCCAGATCAAGTCGGCGTTGCTATAGACAACGGCCACCAAACCCGTAGGCTGTTCCGACAGTAGCGTCCAGGTCGGTTCGGCCTCTGACCAGCGGTAGAGCCCTTCACAGGTGCTCGCAAAGAGCGCCGTGGCTCCATAATAATCCATGCTCATATTGTAGAGGCAGTCGGCATCGACCGTCGGCAAACCGCTGGGCGCAGGTGCCCAGCTAACCCCAAAATCGCGGCTAATCAAAAATTGGGCATTCGCAATCGGCGCGTTGTCATCAATTTGGTCGGTGAGCAACGCATAGAGCGCGCCGGGTTCGCCAGGAGCAACCAAGAGCGTACGTACTTTGGCCGCGGGCTGGGTAATGGGCAAAGGTTCAGTGCTGCCTGGGGCCACAGTTTGTACCACCGCAGTCGGGGCAGCCGCGGCTTGCGCCGTGGTTGGCGCGGCGACCGGCGTATCGCTAACTGCGGGTGGATTGGGCAGTGCCGGCGGATCGTTGCCAATGGTCGTTGGCGTTGTCGCGACCGTCGCGGTAATTTCGGTCGCCGGCGCAATTGTGGCTTCGGCCACGGGAACCGTTGCCGCGGGTGCGGCGGCGGTTTGGGTCAACGCGATGGCAATCGCAATGGCTCTTTCGTCATCAGTCATGCTAGTGCTACAAGCACCGATCAGCAATATAACGAGCAGCAGGCTCGTACCTAGCGCGATCATTTGTTTTTTCAATCGTTCTCTCCTTTAGGATAGGGACGCACACGGGTAAGTCAGTTTTCCCCACATTGGACTGTCGATACAGTACGTCCGATAAGTGGATTATGGTTTAATCACAGCATTGGCGCGCATAGTTACGTTTGATCATAGATGTGTAGGGGCGAAAGCCAAACCGTGCATAAAATGGAATTAGATCCTCATCACAGCTCAAATCGATCATGTATAGATGCGCTAGTTGTTCCGCCAGACGGCCCACCAGTTCGCCACCAATGCCTTGTGCGCGCCAATTTGGGTGGACTTCGAGATGCGGAATGTAGGCACTGGAAACACCGTCACTGATCGCCGTAATGTAGCCCACAATATGTTGACTTAGACTATCCTGCGCCAAGACAACATGGCTGCTACCTTGTAGAATGCGCAAAAAGGTCGCAGGGGAAGGTCTTCCCTCGCCCCAGTGTGTAAAAAACCCTTGAAGCTGATCCGTTGTTATGCCAGTTGGCGATTCGACATAGGTAATCATTCGGTATCTCCTTTCTTGATCGGTAAACCTTTGCAAATTGCGCAGAGCCACTTGGCTGCCATACGGCTTATTCGTGGGCTTGTAAATGGTTTGCCCAGGCGCAGATCGCTGTCAAATTTCGCCGAATTAGGGTAGAATAGAACAACTTACGCTTTGGTGCAAAATCAATTAGGTGCAAGATGAAGAGAAATTCAGAGCAGTGGGCCCATTTCGTCGTACAACCGTCGGCCGCGCAGTCGCCACTTACTGTGATCGTGATTGGGGCGGGGATGGCTGGCTTGGTGGCAGCGCGCCTACTGCACGACAGTGGCTGCAATGTCACGGTGCTGGAAGCGCGCAATCGCCTGGGCGGCAGAATTTGGACCGATCAGCGGTGGGGCGTACCTTGCGACTTGGGCGCGTCTTGGGTGCATGGGGCGGACAACAATCCGTTGAGCAATTGGTGCCAAGCCCTGGGCATCGACCTAACAGTAACCTCGGAAGAGACCCGTTTCTTTTTTGCCAACGGCCAACAGCAAGCCGAAGGACAGGTCGATCAGCGGGCCTGGCGCAGCCGACTCTATGCCAACCGCGCCATCAAACAGCACACAGCGCGGCTGCAACGGGACATTGCCGCCGGTCGTGTCCCCCACACTTCGCTGGCCGACGCGCTTGATCCGCTACTCTTGGGCCGCCGCCTGCGGCCCATCGATCGCCGCGTCTTGGCCTGGCGCGTTTCCACAGCCGAGGCCGTACAAGGTGCGCCCGCCGATCAACTGGATCTGCGCGAGTGGTTTCCCAAAGAAACCGAGATGATCAACGCACTGCCACATGGTGGCTATACGCAATTGATCGAGGATGCAGCCCAAGGATTACGCGTACATCTGAATCAACCGGTAGAACGCATTCAGTATGACTCCCTAGGCGTTACTGTGACAACCGCCCAGGCGCTCTATCAAGCCGACGTGGTGCTGGTTACCGTGCCGCTAGGCATTTTGAAAACAAGCAATTTACAGTTCGAGCCACCGTTGCCCGTGGCAAAGACAGATGCCATTGCCCGGATCGGCTATGGTGGCACAGGCGCGCTCAACAAACTTGTGCTGCGCTTTCCCAACGCCTTCTGGCCCGAAGCCCGCAATCGCTTTTTGTCGTTGCTCAGTGAACCCAGCCAGCGCGGTCTCTTCTCATCATGGATCAGCTTGGAGCCAATGCTGCAAACGCCAATTCTGATGTCGTTTACCAATGGCCATAATGGCGCGCGGCTGGACCGCAGCGTCTCCGACGAGGAAGTGCTCAAGCAGGCCATGCTTATCCTGTTGCGCATGTTTGGCGGCAAGATCCCCGACCCGACTGATTTTATCTTTACGCGCTGGCTAAGTGACGAGTGGGCACGCGGCAGCTATTCCTATCCTGCCGTAGGTAATAGCAGTCAGGATCGCTTAACCTACGCAGAAACAGTGGGCGAGCGCGTCTACTTTGCCGGTGAAGCGACCCATGTCTATCACTATGGCACGGTACATGCAGCCTTGGAATCGGGCTCGATTGCGGCCATGCACATTGCCGAACGGTATATGGGCTTGCCCAGCAGTGCCTTCACGCCACCCTGGCAAAGTCCAGCCCCCAGTCTGCTGCGCGCTCACGCCGAATAGCGCGTGTTGCAGACAAGCTCCCAGGTCTGGCATCTTCGTTAAAAGAACGAGTGGCATTTACAAAAAGTTGACAATGCATTAATCATCTTTGAAATTAACCTAAAGGGCGCGACCGATATTCATTCAACCACAGTCCAAACAGCCTTTGCGACAGCCTTCCCCACCAAAACCCTGGAGCTAGCCACCGTCGATGAGTTAGCCAGTGTCAACATTCATCCGGTGGATAAACAGTTGATCGCCAACCTGGGGGCGCTGGGCTATACGGGGATCAGCAAGCTGGAAGGCCTGACGGTGGTAGACGGCAACACGCTGGCCGTGCTCAATGACAATGACTTTGGTCTGCTGGCCGAACCCATTCCTGGCGATGGCACGGTGCCACTGAGTCCCCAAGCGGAGCCAATTCTGTTGGGCTTGGTGCGTTTTAACCAGCCCAATGGCCTGGATGCCAGTGACCGCGATGATGGCGCAGGCGGACCGGCGATCAAGATTCAAAACTGGCCCGTTTTTGGGATGTTTATGCCCGATGCCATTGCCGCGTTTGAAACTGACGATGGGGTTTATTACATCACAGCCAATGAAGGCGACGCCAGCGATCTGTATGGCGATTCCCAAACGATTGCCGACCTGGATTTGGACAGCACAGTTTTCCCCACTGCGGCAACGTTGCAGAGTAACGCCAATTTGGGTCGTCTGAAAGCCTCCAACGTGGACGGCGACCTGGATGGCGACGGCGATTTTGATCGCCTCTATGCCTACGGGGGGCGCTCCTTCTCGATCTGGGATAGCAGCGGCACCTTGGTCTATGATAGTGGCGAGTGGCTAGAGCAACTCACCGCCGCGCTCACGCCAGCATTGTTCAATGCCAACAATGGCGATCCCGACAAAGTGGACCAGCGCTCCGACGACAAAGGGCCGGAAGCGGAAGGCGTAACCGTGGGCGTCATTGCTGACCACACCTATGCCTTTGTGGGGTTGGAGCGCGCCGGCGGTGGCGTCATGGTCTTTGATGTGAGCAATCCACGGGCGCCACACTTTGTGCAATATGTGCGCAGCGATGCCGATATTTCCCCCGAAGGACTGAAGTTCGTCCCGGCGGCCAAGAGTCCCATCGGTGTGCCGCTGTTGATTGTGACCAATGAAGTGAGCGAAACCACAACGGTCTATGCGATCTTCTCCCAGAATGCCTATCTGCCAGTGATCAGCAAATAGGCAACGCAAGTAGGCAACGAACGTAAACATCAGGGCCCGCCGGAAAGATTAGAACTTCTCGGCGGGCCCTGATGTTCAATGCTGGATTGAGGCAGTCATCACTGGTCGTCGCGTGGAATCGATTTTATCCATGTGCGCGTAAAGACTTCGGTCTCCCCTTCATAGGCAACTAGGGTGTTGGTCAGATGAAAATCCGCGGCATCGGCGTGCATCTCGCTGCGCGTCTCGATCCGGACACGCCACGCCCCCCTCCCGATCTCCAAACGCCGTTCACAGCGCACATGGGCCGACAGCGGATCGCCCTCGACAATCGTATAGGTGTCATGATCCACGCTTGCAAATTCGATGCCATCGGGCAGCAAACGCCGTGCGCCATCATCGGCATGATCGATCAGGCGCGTTGTGCGGCTGACCAGATCCTGCTCGACTGTGCGTTGGCGGTTTTCTGGGCGCAGCATTTCATGTGCCAGCAGCGGTGCAGTTTCTGGCGGCAAAAAGGTAACAAGATCATCTTCGGCCGTGGGCAGGCGCATGGGTAACGCGACCTGTGTCGCCGCCCCCGGATAGAGCGTCAAGGTCACTGGTACGGGCGACGGCCACGCATGGGGCCAATAGGTAGGCGCGACAGCTACGCGCCAGCAATGACCGGCGTCCATAGTATAGCCAATTGCATTTAGACGCACGTTGACGTTATAGCGTTGGCCGGGTGCCAACGGCGTGGGAAATTCATGACTCTCGCGGTGGGTCAGATTGAGCAGGCCCCAACTTACCAGTGTCACAGCACCGTCGGGTGCGACA
>Ga0105048_10011474_pt1 | contig 13969 bp, 12 predicted proteins | sample MAT05_FD_78382 | JGI IMG/M metagenome (GOLD analysis project Ga0105048, IMG submission 78382) | Freshwater microbial communities from Lake Fryxell liftoff mats and glacier meltwater in Antarctica - MAT-05 | ecosystem: Environmental > Aquatic > Freshwater > Ice > Liftoff microbial mat | place...
CCCAGACAAGCCCCAGACAAGCCCCGCACTTGTAATGCAGACACAAGCCCAGCGGGATAAAGTCGAGGTTCTGCGCCGTTCTGTTCCAGAAGCAAACCCCCGCTGCTGTTTGCGGCACCCTGGTTGAAACGGCCTTCTCCGAAACCCAGTCTTTTCTTTCGGCGCGAGTTACGGCGCCCATGGTTCGATGCAACGAGCACACCACCCGTCCAATGAGATGAAAAGCGCCGCCCGGCTGGCGGCCGAGGCCGCGTTCGCACCAGCGTTGCCGCCCCCGCAACTGCTCTTCGGCACGGACGCGCCAGAAATCACGGTCTTGCGCGCGAAACGGGTGGCAGTCCGCCCCGATGGCACGAATGCGGCCCTGACCTCGTTTTCTGCCGCCGACATTTCCACAGAGCTTCAACAATCGGCGCCGAAGGTTCCCCGCGTCTTCTTGTTGAAGCCTGCATCCGTCGAGTTCAGTCTGCCGCTGCGCGATACCCAGCCCGCAAACGCGCAAGATGTGCGCAGCCGCGACGTTGCGGCTTCGACGCCTGTGCGACGCGCCAAGCGCAGACAGAACAAGCCGCCACCCGTCACGTTGATCTTTGCGGCCAGCAGTTCGGCCACCACTTCGGCCGCCACCGGTGCTGCGCGAACGTCGAGCGGTGGACCGACGCTCACGCCCACGGAACCGTCATTGCGATTGCAAGCGAATACGCAGCAAACGCTTGCGCAGAAAGACCCAGCCCCACAGCGTTCCGCTGACTTGAAGGCTGCACTTGCCGAGTTGATACCGACTTTTGCGGCCATCAGATCGGCCGCTGGTTTCACGGTGGCTGATTTCGAATTCGCTGCGCAGTGGCATCGGCTGTCGCTAGCGCTCGACAGCATCGCTGCCGACATCAGCGCTGCGTCCCGGAAGTTGCCGGGCAGATAGGCGGACAGAACCCCGCCCGGCGGCAAGACACCTGGCTGCCGGGCGTTTCTTGCAGACGGTTTTCTCCGATGACGGCGCCGCGTCAAACCAGGCTGATCCGGCGAATGGCGAGCGCAAAAGTGCCCGCTTGCCGCGCGGAAATCATCAACCCGACCTGTCGAATGCGCGCGGGGTCGAGTGTCGGCGCCCCGGCGACCTCGCGGCCGCGAAAGCTGGCGCGGAATGCGGCAAGTGGGAGCCTCACGGTTTGCCAATCGTCGCCCGTGGTTGCGAAAGTGGCCTGGTAGTTCAAGCTGTCGAACCGGTCGTCGCTCAACAGGCTGAGCTTGAACTGTTTGGCATCGCCGCGCACCTCGAGCAGGCAGGCCGTCGCGCCGGGATGACCGCGGCTTCCGGGGCTCGACCGCACCGAAGCAAACCCGCCGTTGCCCTCCAGCGAGACCTCGCCCTCGAAGACGGCGTGGCCCGCGGGTTCATGTCGCAAACGGCTGCGCGACCGGCCGCCCATCACGCGGTCGTCGATGGCATGCCAGGATTGCGCGGCGTTCGGGTCAGCGGTGAAGTCGAAGAGTTGCATCGGCAGCGTGGGATTGTCGGCGCAAGGCGGGCAGCTGTCCGGGCGGAAAGGCACTCCAGGGAGCTGCCCGCGATGCCGTCCTACAGCCACTGACGCAATCGGCCGACGGCCAGCGTGGCGCCGACTGCGCAGCATCGGGAACTGGGGCGCAAGTAGCGGCCCACCGCCACAGGAGCGCCGCGCATGAGCCCGCAGACCAACCCGCTGTTCGCTGAAAAGTCCCTCACCCTGGTGGCCGCGCTGTTCGGCGACGGCAGACAGGCCGCAGCGGCCGCCGAGTCCTTGCGCCAGGCTCAGGGCGATGTGGACATCGTGCAACCCGGCGACAAGCAGTGGATGCGCAAGGTCGAGCCCGAGGGCCGGGCCATCCGTCGGGGCGCGTGGCGATCGCACATCGCGCTGATGTCCGCGGGCTTCGTGCTGGGTGTGCTGCTTTCGTTCTTGCTCATCAATACCTGGGCAGCGGCGGCCTTGTCGCCATGGCTGACGGGCATTGCCGTGAGCCTGTTCGCCATTCTGGCGGGCGGCATGCTGGCCGGTTTGCTGACATTGCGACCAGACCGCAGCGCTGTGGCGATGCAGCTGCGTGAAGGCTTGAACCACGGCCGCTGGGCGGTGGTGGCCCATCCGCGCGACGAAGCATCTGCCGCGCAAGCAGGCGACACGCTTCGCAACGCTGGCGGCGAGGTGTTGCGATCGCTTTGACCGGCCCGGCATCTGTCTGCGCTTTCCCGAGCTTCCCTGAGCTTCCGCCCGCGCTACATCTTTGAGCTTCAATTTCTGAGCTTCCACCCGGAGATCCCCCATGCGCTTTCGTCCCCTGTCCGAGCAAGTCATCCTGCTGACGGGTGCCACTTCCGGCATCGGCCTGGCCTGTGCCCGAAGGTTGTCGAAGGCAGGGTCGCGATTGATCCTCGTCGCACGCGGCGGTGACGACTGCGCGGCGCTTGCGGCGTCACTGCCGCAGGCCATCGCCGCGCCGGCCGACGTGGCGGACCCAGACGCCTTGCGGGCTGCAGCGCAGCTGGGCATCGACCGCTGGGGCCGCATCGACACGTGGATCAACGACGCGGGCGTGGCGATCTACGGCCGCGTCGAGGAAGTGCCGCTCAATGAGCAGAGGCGCCTCTTCGAGACCAATTACTGGGGCGCGGTGAATGGCATGCTGGAAGCGCTGCGACTGCACCGCACGGGCCACGGGCCGGCCAAGATCATCACCCTCGGCTCGCAATTGTCAGATCGCTCGATGATTTTCCAGGGCCCCTATTCGGCATCGAAACACGCCGTGAAGGCCTTCAACGACGCATTGCGCATGGAAGTCATGCGGGAAGAGCTGCCGCTGTCGATCACGCTGATCAAGCCCGGCTCGGTCGACACGCCGTACATGGAGCATGCCCGCAATCACCTCGACAGCGTGGGCACCGTCAACCCGCCCCTCGCCTATGCGCCGGAAGTGGTGGCGGAGGGCATCGCCTGGGCCTGCACGAACCACATTCGCGACCTGGATGTCGGCGGCGCGGGATGGCTCGTGGCCAAGGCAGGGCAGCTGGCGCCCACGCTCAGCGACCTGGGCATGGTCGCCTTCGGCCGCATGCTGCAGACCTCGGACACCGCGCCGCGAGCAGGCATGCGCGACAACCTCGAATCATCAGCGCGCGCTGGCGAGACCCGTTCCAACCAGCCCGGCGTCAAGGCCCGCGAAACCAGCCTCTTCATGAAAGCGCAGATGCACCCTGTTGCAACACTGGCCATGAGTGGCGGCATTCTCGCTTTTGGCATTCTGCTGAACGGGTTTCGGACGAAGACAAGGTGAGCGGCGAACGCCGACCCTCTTTCCTGGCGCCGTCGTCTGGCGCGCGGCGTGGTCGGCGTCACGGCAGTGATTTCGGCGTTGCATCATCGCGCTGCGCTTTCCTCTCCCAATTCGGGGCAAAGTCCGCGTTGCGGCTGCCGCTGCGGTTGCGGCCGGCGCAATGTCAATTGCGGGAAGGGAATCTCGATGCCGGCCTCGTCGAATGCAAGTTTCAGGCGGCGAAGAAATTCGCGCCGAATGGTCCATTGCGCCAGGGGCGCCACCTTGACCCGCGCCCGAATGATGACCGCGGAGTCGGCCCAGCGGTCGACGCCCGCCATTTCCAGATCGTCGAAGATGCGCGGCGCGTAAATGGGGTCGGCCCGCATCCCGGCTGTCACTTCGGTCATCAGCTTCATGGCGGCATCGATGCTGGCGGCGTACGCCACGCCGACATCGACGACCGCCTGCGCATAGTCACGCCCCATGTTGACGACGCTGCTGATGGAGCCGTTGGGAACGAAGTGCACGTTGCCGTCGTAGTCGCGCAGCCGCACATAGCGCAAGGTCACTTCTTCCACCGCGCCGGCATGTTCGCCGAGTTTCACGACGTCACCCTGGCGGATCTGGTCTTCCACCAGCAGAAAGAGCCCTGTGAAGTAGTCCTTCACCAAACTCTGCGCACCGAAGCCCACCGCCAGCCCCGCAACACCCGCCGCCCCGAGGATGGGGGCCACACTGATGCCGATCTCGCTGAGCACCAGCGTGCCCGCCAACAGCGAGATGACCACCGTGGCCAGGTAGCGAAAGACACGGCCCAAGGTCTCGGCGCGCTGAACGGCTCCCTTGTCGCCCAGACGGCTGGCAATGCGTATGCGCAGCGTTCTGATGCCGCGTTGCGCCGCCACGATGGCCAGCCACGCCGCCAGCAAGATCATCGTTATGCGCAGGCCTGCAACGGCCACGATCTCCAGGCCTTGCAGGTGGCTGGGCAGCCAGCCGACGAAGCTTTGCCACTGCGCATTCATACCGCGCTCTCCCACGGTGCCGACAGCCGCACCGCCCCATTGATGATGCCGAGCATCGAGTAGGTCTGTGGAAAGTTGCCCCACAACTCACCCGTGGCCGGCGCCAGGTCTTCACTGAGCAGGCCGACATGGCTGCGTCGCGACGGAAGCTCCTCGAACATGGCCCGGGCTTTGTCTTTTCGTCCGTTGCGCGCCAGCGCATCGACACGCCAGAACGAGCACACGTTGAAGGCCGTCTCCGGGCGGCCGAAGTCGTCTGCGGCCTCGTAGCGCCGCAAGTAGGGGCCGTCGCACAGAGACGCCTCCATCGCTTGCACGGTGCTGATGAAGCGCGGGTCTTGCGGCGGCAGAAACCCGACGTCGTCCATCAGCAGCACGCTGGCGTCCAGGTCACGCCCGCCCAGGCTTTCGGCACAGGCCTGCCATTCCTCGTTCCACGCATGCTGTTCGATGGCAGCGCGAATGGTGTTCGCGCGCTCGTGCCAAAGGCGCGTGCGCTCGGGCAGGTTCAGCACGGTGGCAATGCGGCCGAGCCGGTCGCATGCGGCCCAGCACAACAGCGCGGAAGAGATGTGCACGCGGGCGCGGGTGCGCGATTCCCAGATTCCCGCATCGGGCTGGTCGTGCAGCGCCCACGCCTGTTCGCCCATCACCTCCAGGGCGGCGAAGTCGGCCGCGCCGCCACGACGCAGCAGCCGGTGATCGTGAAAGGCCTGCGCGGCCCCGAGCACGATGCTGCCGTACACATCGTGCTGGAAGTGTTTCTGGGCCTGGTTGCCCACCCGCATGCCGCAGTAGCCGGCGGCGTGGACGATGACGGACTCGGGCAAGGACCGCTCAAGGCCGCTGTGCGGCGCTTCTGGAATGCTCGTCGTCATGGCTGCGACGATGGCGCCGGTTTCCTCGAACTGACAGAGCTTGAGCGTGATGGCAGCACGGATGACCGCGCCCTGCCATTCCAGCGGCACGGCCAGGCGCCGCGACCAGTGGCGCCAATACAGGGCTGTCTGCTCCTCGAACTCGCGAGCCGTGTCGTCGATGCCGGCGGCCAGCGTCTCGTCCGACCCCAGCAGCAGGCTGACCTGCCCATGCAGCGAAAACCACGTGCCGTCCACCAGGTAGGTCAGCGGCACGCTGGTGTTCAGCCGCAGCGTCAGCTCGGGCATCACGAAGCGCAGGTGATGGCTGCCGCGCGTCAGCGTCGGCGGCGTGGCGCCCCAGTCGCCATGCGGGCGCACGGTGAAGCGCACGCGGGGGTGGCCAGCAAGCGGCCGCACGCGACGCACCAGCTGGGCCGGGCGGAAGACGCGGTCGCGTGTCACGAAGCGGGGCGCGAAGTCGACGAGCTCGATGCCCTGCCCCAGGTCATCCCACAACTGCGTGCGCACGATCGCCGTGCCGGCGTCGTAGCTTTGTTCCGCGCGCGCCAGGTTCTCCAGTTCCACGGTCATCGCGCCGTCCAGCGGCAGGCCCTTGTCGCTGTGCAGCAAGGCGTCGAAGACAGGCGTGCTGTCGAAGCGCGGCATGCAGCACCAGACGATGCTGCCGCTGCGCTCGACCAAGGCACTGGTCGTGCAATTGCCGATCAGCGCCAGGTCCATCGTCTCTGCAGGGCGCGGGGCATTCACGCGCGAAGTTTCCTTTACCGGCAGGCCTTCGCGTTGATTCATGGTGCCGCTGTTCTCGAATTCAAAGTACATTTGTCGGAATATACCTCGGTTGTCTTGCTCGTTCAGCGCCGGCTGACCCCCTCTCGGCATCGCCGCCGCAATATCCGCACTTTCAACAACCCATGTTTTTGAAAACCGTCAGGCTGCAACTGCGCTTTCTCGTGCCGCTGATGGTGACGCTGGTCGTGGCTGCGTCCCTGGCTGTGCCGGTGATGGATCAGGTCACGCTGCGTTGGTTCAGTCGAGATCTGAACAGCCGGGGCCTGCTGGTGGCCAACGCACTGTCGGACTCGGTCAGCGAGGCAGTGGCAGCCGGCCGCACTGCCCGCTTGCGACCCTTGTTCGAAAGGGCCGAGCAGGACGAACGGCTCTTCGCCATCGGCTTGTGCAGCGTCGACGGGCAACTGCTCGAGCGCACCCAAGGCTTTCCGCGCACCTTGACTTGTCCGGGGGCAGAAGACATCTCGCGCAAGGCAGAGCCAAGCCTGCCGCTGGTCAGCGGCACGGTGCATGTCGGGGTGCACGATGTGATGGGGCAGGCACTCGTTGCAGGCACCGACGCCCCGCTCGACGCACAAGCCGACGCGCCACCGGTGCGCATGGCCCGCCTGGTGCTGCTGCACGACATGAGCTTCATCGAGCGGCGCAGCCAGGACACCCGGCGCTACCTCATCGGGCTGATCGCGGGGCTCGGGTTGGTGATCGCGCTCATCACCGTCGTGGTGGCGCAACTCAGCTGGCGCGGCTGGGTCAAGGGCGTGCGCGCCATCCTGCGTGGCGAAGGTTTGCTGTCGCCGCTGATTCCGGCGCCGGAACTCGCGCCGTTTGCAGCCGAACTGCGGGCACGCCTGCGCGACATGGAAGACGAATTCCGGCGCTCCCAGGGCCCGGAGACCGGGTGGTCTGCAGAGCGCCTGCGCACCCTGCTGCAAACCCAGCTCAGTGGCGCGCAGGTCATCGTCGTTTCCAACCGCGAGCCCTACATCCACGAACGCACCGCCGACGGCGTGGTCGTCAAGCGCCCCGCGAGCGGACTCGTGACGGCGGTAGAGCCGGTGATGCGTGCCTGCTCGGGCACCTGGGTGGCCCACGGCAGCGGCAGCGCAGACCGCGATGTGGTCGACGCCGCTGACCGCGTGCTGGTGCCGCCGGGCGAGCAGGACTACTGGCTGCGCCGTGTCTGGCTCACGCCCGAGGAAGAACAGGGCTACTACTACGGCTTCGCCAATGAAGGCATGTGGCCGCTGTGCCATGTGGCCCACGTTCGCCCGGTGTTCCGTGAATCAGACTGGGAGGCCTACCGTGCCGTGAACCAGCGCTTCGCCGACGCCGTGGTGGCAGAAGCGCGCGGCGAAGACCCGGTGGTGCTGGTGCAGGACTACCACTTCGCCTTGCTGCCGGCGATGGTGCGCGAGAAGTTGCCGCAGGCCACGATCCTGACCTTCTGGCACATTCCGTGGCCCAACCCCGAGTCCTTCGGCATCTGCCCGTGGCGGCGTGAAATTCTGCAGGGCATGCTGGGCAGCACGATCCTCGGCTTCCACACGCGCTTTCACTGCAAGAACTTCATCGAAACGGTCGATCGCTATCTGGAAGCGCGCATCGAGCACGAACATTCCACCATCGCGTTCCAGGAGAAGGAAACGCTGGTCGAGAGCTATCCGATCTCGATCGAATGGCCAGCCGAAGCCGAAATCTCTGCATGGGCGCCGGTGGCCGAGTGTCGAAGGCGCGTCGTCGAACGTCTGGGCCTGCCGCAAGACGCGTGCATTGCGGTGGGTGTCGACCGTTTCGACTACACCAAGGGCATTCTCGAACGCTTGAACGCCGTGGAACGCCTGCTGGAGAAGTGGCCTGCCTGGGTGGGCCGTTTCGTCCTCGTTCAGGTGGCTGCGCCGACCCGATCGGCCTTGGACGAATACCGCAGCTTTCAGGAACGCGTGCAGCGCATTGCGGAACGTATCAACCTGCGTTTCGGGCGCCCGGGCTATAAACCGGTGCACCTGCTGGCGCAGCACCATGAACACGACGCCGTGACGGAGCTGTTTCGCGCGGCCGATGTCTGCGTCGTCACGAGCCTGCACGACGGCATGAACCTCGTGTGCAAGGAATTCGTCGCGGCGCGTGATGACTTGCAGGGCGTTCTGGTTCTCAGCCGCTTCGCAGGCGCGGCGCGCGAATTGCCAGAAGCGTTGGTGGTCAATCCCTACCACGTCGAAGAAACCGCAGACGCCTTGAACCGTGCTGCCACGATGCCTGCCGCCGAGCAGCGCGAGCGCATGGCCAGCCTGCGCAGCACGGTTCGGGAATTCAACGTCTTTCGCTGGGCTGGCCGCATGCTGGCCGATGCCGGGCGCTGGCGGCTTCGCTCACGCATCGAGGCGCGTGTCCGCCGTCACCAGAACGGCTGAGCGCCGCACTCAGGAGAAGAATTTGTCACTGCCATCCGTGTTCACGTCCGAAGGGGAAGCCGCACTCGCCGCCGTGCTGGCGCTGCGCCCACTGATGGCCTTCGATTTCGATGGCACGCTGGCCCCAATCGTCTCGCGTCCCGACGACGCGCGCATCTCGCAGGCGGTGGCCATGCGCATGCAGGCCCTGGCGGCGCGGCTGCCCGTGGCCATCGTCACCGGGCGTTCGGTGGCCGATGCGCGCGAAAGGCTGGGCTTCGAGCCGCGATTTCTCGTCGGCAACCACGGCTCGGAAGACGTCCACGAAGGCTACGACGCGGCGGCGCTGGCTGCTGCCATGGACGGCCTGCGCAGCAGCCTTGCCCGGCGTTCCGATGAATTGAGGCAGGCCGGTGTGCAGGTCGAGGACAAGGGCCTGTCGATAGCGCTGCATTACCGGCTGGCGCGTGACCGCGGCCAGGCAGGCGCGCTGATTGCCCGGCTGGTGTCTGACCTTGATTCAACGCTGCGCGTGTTCTCCGGAAAGATGGTGGAGAACGTGATGTCTGCGCAGGCACCCGACAAGGCGCAGGCCGTGCGTTCGCTGGTGGCGCGTTGTGCTGCGCAAGCGGCCTTCTTCGGCGGCGACGACGTTAACGACGAACCCGTTTTCGCTTCGGCACCGGCACATTGGCTGACATTGCGCGTAGGACGGGAAGACCCGAATTCACGGGCGCGCTTTTGCATCGAAGGGCAGCAGGAAATGGCCTTTTTTCTGGATCGAATTTTGTGTCTCTACCCGCTGTAATTTCAGAACGTCGCAGCTCAATCGCTTGTGCCACCCGGATATATTTGTGAAAATGTAATTAACGAACCCTGTTTGAAGGAGATTCCCGTGATCAACAACAAGTCCGCAGTCCTTGCCGCCAGTTTTGCCGTGCTCTTGGGCGCCTGCAGCAGCACACCCGTCGCTCCACCGCCGGCGCCTGCCAAAACCAGCATGGCGCCTGCGCCGGCCCCACTGTCGCCGGCACCCGTTGCCACGCCGCGTGCCACGGCACCGGTGTCTGCGGTCACCACCGTCACCCTGCCGCCCTACCTCGACCCGAAAAGCAGCATCTCTACAGAGCGCAGCATCTACTTTGCATTCGATGACTATTCGGTCAGCAGCGACTTCAACGCGCTGGTGGAACGTCAAGGCAAGTTCCTGGCTTCCAGCCCGACGGTCGCTGTCAAGATCGAGGGCAATGCAGACGAGCGCGGGGGCGCCGAATACAACTTGGCGTTGGGTCAGAAGCGTGCCGAAGCGGTGCTGAGGGCTCTCAGAATCTACGGCGCGAAAGACTCGCAGATGGAAGCTGTCAGCTGGGGCGACACCAAGCCCAAGGCGCCAGGCCAGGACGAGACGGCATGGGCGCAGAACCGGCGCGCAGATCTGCAGTACCCGAGCAAGTAATCAGGCGCCCGAAGGCGGAGCGCCCAGCACTCAGATATGCCGACCGTCAAGAAGACCGCCACGAGCTCAAAGCGCAGCCGTGCACTGGAAATAGAGCCGAGCCAGCCCGAGGTGCGTGTGTTGAGACGCTTTCGCCTGGTCTTCAATGCAGTGAAGACCCATTTCCAGCAGGTCGAGAAAATGGCCGGCGTGGGCGGGGCGCAACTCTGGGCCTTGAGCGTGATTCGCGCCCACCCCGGCATCGGGGTGAGCAAGCTCTCGTCCACGATGGACGTGCACCAGACCACGGCCAGCAACCTGGTCAAGGCCCTGGTCACCGCCGACATGGTGGTGGCAGAGAAAAACGGGCCAGACCGGCGGGCGGTTCAGTTGCGCGTGCTGCCCGCTGGGAGCCGCGTGCTGCGCAGGGCGCCCGGCCCGTTTGCCGGTGTCTTGCCCGAGGCCCTGGCCACGCTGGATGCCGCCACGCTCGAGCGGCTGGATCACGATCTGGCCTTGTTGATCAAAGCCCTGCACGCCGACGACCGCGCCGCGGGCATTCCGTTGGCACAGATGTGAAACACCGCCCGTCGAGTCTTCGCCGTGGCGGCGCCTGATCCCGACCCCGGCGCGGGCGGAAAGGCGGATGACGCTCGCGCCGATCAGCGGCCTGCGTCCGGCCCGCGGCTGCCTTACATCGCATCAGAGGTGGCGCGCGCCATTCGCATCGCGCTCGTCGGCGGCTTCACTGCACTGAGAAACATCGAGCCCGAGTTCTGGCGCAACCTGCGCCGCGAATTGGCGGCTGGCCGCCTGTGGCTCGACCGTGCGACGGTGCTGGTGTATGCCGCGTTGACGGGCCTTCTGGTGGTGGGCTTCACGTTGCTGGCGGAAGCCGCCAGCAATGGCTTCGAACAGCTGCGCGGGGTCGGCGGGGTCGGCGGTTTTGGGCCTTACCTCGCGCTCGTCTGGACGCCGGCACTCACGGTGGCCGTGCTCTGGTGGACGCGGCGTTTCGTGCCCGGGGCGCTGGGGTCGGGCATTCCGCAGGTGGTGCGCGCGCTGGACGACGCGGTCAGCCCGGCTCAGCAGTCCTGGCTCGTGTCGCTGAAGCTGTCGCTGCACAAGGTGGGCCTGGTCTCGGCCGGCTTGCTGGCTGGTTTGTCGATAGGCCGCGAAGGGCCGACGGTGCAGGTCGGTGCCGGCGTGATGGTGCATGCCAAGCGCTGGCTGTCGCCGCAATCGAACATCGACGCGCACGACCTGATGGTCGCAGGCGCCGCGGCCGGCATCGCCGCCGCGTTCAACACGCCGCTGGGCGGCATCGTCTTCGCGCTCGAACAGCTGTCACGCCGGCGCAGCATTTCGCACAGCGCGCTGGTCATCTCCAGCATCGTGCTGGCGGGCCTGGTGTCGGTGGCGGTGTTCGGCAACGTCACCTATTTCGGCACCCTGCGCGCTCAGGAACTGTCCTGGGCGCTGATCGGCCCGGGTTTGCTGGTGGCCATTGCTTCAGGGTTGGGTGGCGGCTTGTTTTCCCGGCTCGTGGTCTTGTCCGCGCGGGGCACGCCGGGTCGCATCAGCCGCTACAGGGCTGCCCACCCGCTGCGCTTCGCCGCGGCCTGCGCCAGCGCGGTGGCGCTCATCGGCCTGGTCACGGGCGGGGCCACGGCGGGCGCAGGCTACGCGCCCACGCGCGCCATGCTGGAAGGGCAGGCCGACCTGCCGGGTGTCTACACGCTGCTGAAGCTTTGCGCCACCTGGCTCTCGGCCTGGACGGGCGTGCCGGCCGGCATGTTCGCGCCATCGCTCACCATCGGTGCGAGCATCGGGCGCGACATCGCCATGTTCACGGGCGTCGGCCCCGAGGCGGCCATTCCGCTCATCGCACTGGGCATGGTCGGCTTCCTGGCCGCGACGACGCAGGGCCCCATCACCGCCTTCATCATCGTGATGGAGATGGTCTCGGGCCATTCGATGGTGCTCAGCCTGATGGCCTGTGCGTTGTTGGCCAGTGGAATCTCGCGGCTGGTGGCGCCGCCGATGTACCTGGAACTTGCGGCGCTGTTGCCGCTGCCCGCGACACCTTCGAGCCGCTGAACGTCGGGAATTTGGAAAAGGAGCGCAGCAACGGTGCCTGCCGCCATGGCGCTGGAACAGTGCGCACTGCAACAGAGGGCTCCGAGTGTCCCAGCGGCCGCATTCAGCCACTTTCGACACGGTTGCGGCCACCGGCCTTAGCGCGGTAGAGCGCCGCGTCGGCGCGTTCCAGCGTCTTGCCCGCGGGCTCGCCTTCATGCAGCGTGGCCACGCCGATGGACACGGTGAACGTCACCGTCCCACCTTGAGGCAATCCGACGGCCATGGCCACCGTGCGTTCGCGCAGGCGCTGGGCCACGGCCAGAGCAGCGCCCTGGTCGCCGGTGGGCAGCAGCAGCAGAAATTCCTCGCCGCCCCAGCGTGCCAGGATGTCGCCGTCACGCAGCGCGGCAACCGCTTCCCTTGCGAAACACTGCAGCACCAGGTCGCCGGCAGCGTGCCCGTGGCCGTCGTTCACGCGCTTGAAATGGTCGATGTCCACCACCGCCAGCGAGAAGTGCTTGCCGCGCGCGGCCTGCTTCGTGAACATCTCCAGCGTCTCGCTCGCACGTCGGCGGTTGTAGAGCCCGGTCAGCGCATCACGTTCGGCGAGCTCGACGTTCTTCTCCAGCGCCTGGCGCAGTTCCAGTTTCTGCTGCCCCAGACGTTGGCGCAGCGCGCTCAGGCGTCCGGCGAGCACCGCAAACACCGGCAGCACGATGCCCATCTGGAGGAACGTCACCACTTCCTCGGCAGCGGGGTAGCGCCCGGGCTGCACATAGGACAGGACGACCATGACCAAGCCCAGCAAGCCGAGCAGGTAGGCCGCGATCCAGCGCACCTGCCTGGCGGGCAGGGCGAAGATGGCATAGATCATCGCCACGCAGAGCATCGGCAGCACCACCGCTCTCATCGGGCCAGCCATGGCATAGCAGACCACCACCGAGATGCCGGAATAGACAATCTGCGCCGCGGTGAGTGTCGGGTCTGCCCAGCGCAGGCTCCAGCCGAAATGCAGGGCCAGGTAGGTGAAGCCGCTGAGCGCCAGCGACAGCGGCGCCCATATCGCGACGGCCATGCCGTTGGCGTGGCCCAGCGCCGCCACCGCCACCATCACGGGCACGGCGGCTGCAATGGCCAGCAGCGACGACAGCACCTGGCGCTTCCATAGTGCCACGTCTTCCGCCCCACGCGTCCTGCGCCCTGCCTGCGGCAGGGCCGGGTCTGCCGGGACGGCGTCTTTGGTCTGGGCGTCCGGCACAACCTGGTCAGCCACGGGTGTCATCTCGTCGAGAGTCGTCAGGCGTTTTCGGCAGGCTCGCAAGATTCCTGAAGGCCGCAGCGGCCCGGTCAGGCAGCGGCTGCGGACACTGTCACGGTGCGGTGGTCTCCAGCGGCCGCCGATCCAACACACACGGTCCCGCGTGTGAACGCCGGCATCGAGCCCGCGCCTTCTGTTCGTCGGCTGGCTCTGCCACTGCCAGAAAGCGCGCCCTGCACCGAGTGGCGGGGCTGCGCGACCCCCGCGTATCAATGGCGCCCCCTGCATTCGCGGGGGTGAAAACAGCCTCCAAACACCTGCGCAGGGACGAGTTGCTAACGATTGCGGAACGGTAGCAGGCGACAGTAGGGATCAACGCCCATCCACCGGAGTTACCCATGCGTGCTCGTTCCCTGAAGTTGAATCGCTCAGCTCTGGCCCTGGCCGCGGCCACTTTGCTCGGTGGTCTGGTGGCCAGTCCCGCCCATGCAGTTAACTGCACCTGGATACCGGCATCCGGAGCCTGGAGCGATCCCCTAGCCTGGAGTTGCGGCTTCGTGCCTGGCAACCTCAATGTCGCGCTGATTGCTTCCGGCCAAACCGTCACCGTCACCGGCGCGCAGCCGCCGACGAACGTGAACAACAGCGGCACGGTCGTCATCAGCAACAACTCCAGCCTGGGTCTGCTGGGCAGCAACACCAACACGGGCAACATCAACCTGGAGTCGATTGGTAACCAGACCGACCTGTCGATCCACGGCGTGACCTCGCTGCTGGGCAATGGCTCGGTCAACCTGTCAAATTCCTTCGCCAAC
>Ga0105048_10011476_pt1 | contig 13968 bp, 11 predicted proteins | sample MAT05_FD_78382 | JGI IMG/M metagenome (GOLD analysis project Ga0105048, IMG submission 78382) | Freshwater microbial communities from Lake Fryxell liftoff mats and glacier meltwater in Antarctica - MAT-05 | ecosystem: Environmental > Aquatic > Freshwater > Ice > Liftoff microbial mat | place...
AGACATTAGACATTAGACATTAGAAATTAGAAATTAGAAATTGTCTTTCCCCATAATCTCCTTGTCTCCCGCTCCCCTGATTCCCTTGTCATCTTAAAGAGACAATCATTTTTTTTCTTCCTTCTCAAGCCTGACTCCTGCTTCAGAAATCCCTTCCAACACATCTTCCCGCATAGCCTGGTTAAGGCTCAATGTGTAGCTGCCTGCCCGCGGAAAACGGATATTGCTGCGGATAGGTATTCGGTTATCGCGATATCGGCCTGTTCCTTTGCCAAACCATTCTCCGTTTTTGGCTGCAAGCAGGCAATCAATCGTATCGCGCGACATTCCCCCGCCGGGAAATTCTGTGGATAGGAAGAAGTAAATGTTTTTGTACTTGTATGAGTTGCTGTTACGGACATTGATGAAAAACCGGTAAGTACTCAGGGTATCTTCAATAATGACTTTAAAAGACATCGCCTGGTCTTTTGGCCATTGGTCATTTTGCAGACTCAGGCTTTCATCATAAAATTTTGTTCTGTCGCAGGAAGAGATCAGCACGATGGCTGTGAAAAATCCAACGCTGACCATTAGTCGTTGAAAACTGCCAAAAAACCTTTTCATCATCCGGTTAACGCTGTTTTTGAAATTCTATTATAATGTTCTTCGTTGGTGAACCAAAATGCAATGTATGTTGGATCCCAATTACTTGTCGAAGCGGTTGAGCGCCTCCTGCCCGACAAAGTTTTCAAATTCAGTTTTTTTCTCAACTTTTCTGGCGAAATCTTCCAGTTTGTCGATGGGTTGTCCTTTTTTGTTAAGTGCAATAATCTCTTTTACCTTTTCAACAGGGATGGCCATCATATTATTGGGCTCCGACTTGTAAGCATACCAGATGATGCCGGCAAATACATCGATTTTTTGTTGAAACGCATCTCCTTTTTTAGTGTTGAGGAGGTTTTCTTCGGTCGGGAAATTCCTGAGCGCTTCGGCATAAGCGGCATATTCGTAATTCAGGCAGCATTTAAGCTTTCCGCATTGTCCGGCCAGTTTCTGAGGGTTCAGTGAGAGTTGCTGAATCCTGGCGGCATTGGTGCTTACGGTGTTAAAACTGCTGAGCCAGGTAGAACAGCAAAGTTCCCTCCCGCAGGTACCGATTCCTCCGAGTTTTGAGGCTTCCTGTCTTGCGCCGATCTGACGCATTTCAATCCGCACTTTAAATTCATCGGCCAATAACTTGATCAGTTCCCTGAAGTCAACTCTTTCCTCAGCCGTATAAAAGAAAATTGCTTTGGTATCATCGCCCTGATATTCAACATCGTTCAATTTCATTTTCATATTCAACTCTGAGGCCATTTCCCTTGAACGGAAAAGCGTAGGATCTTCCTTTTCAACAGCCGTTATCCATTTTTCAATATCGCTTAGTCGCGATTTCCGGTAAACTTTCTTAATGTCATCACGCTTTGGGTCAACATTTTTCTTCTTCATCTGAAGCCTGACGATTTCTCCTGTAAGCGACACAATGCCAATGTCATGCCCTGGATTGGCCTCAACGGCCAGGATATCGCCAACATGCGTTTCGATATCCACGGGTAATCTGTAAAAATCCTTACGGTTATTTTTAAACCTGACCTCAATACAATCAAACGGAACGTGACCTTCAGGAAGTGGCACAAAGCGCAGCCAGTCGAAGGTATCGAGTTTGCTGCAACCATGACGGAAAATAGTGTCGTTTTTATGAATCAGGCTGGGCTGTTGACAACATCCCCTGGAAATAAAGTGGTTTTTATCTGGTGAAATTTTGTCAGCTTCTTCCATGGTTGAGCGTTTTTAAGCAGATCCTGAAAAATTTGCGCCTTCAGAATGTAATATATTGAATGTGAGCAGGTAAAAACTACTCTTACAGTTGAGGCAAATTTACACTTTTTTGTTTTACCTGTCAGCATTTTTCACGCAACAGCATTGCATGCCGAAAGGGGTTATTTTAAAAGATTTGCATTTAAATCGGAAGGACGTTAAAAAGAACCGAAATTTTTAAACCTGCTTGGTTACGCAGTTTTCTTTTTAATTTTCAGCCATTTCATCGACTTTAATGAAATATCCATGAAAATGATAGAGGCACTTCCGTTCCTTTCAATTTGGTAGAGGGCTTTGTTGAATTCCTCGTAAAGTTGACCCGCGTTATCCGGATGAATGAAGGGTGTAAAGCCCTGGATAAATTTCAACTCATCACCTTCGGTCCTTATCTGGCTCTGGCTACCCATCTGGTTGTGCAAGCAATACCTTATGATTTTCAGGGCGTAAGACATCAGGCTTTTTTGTTTTTCGCGGCCCATTGAAGAGAATTCGGCAGTCAGATTGATAATTTCCCGGATGTTGGGTTTGAAACAAAACCTCATCCACGACCTGAATGCTTCAAAATTTGCCTGGTCGGTTTCACCTGTTTCGAGCACTTTTAAGGCAACGTTCAGGTTGCCGTCTGCCATGTATTTCACCCTGGAAGCCTCTTCATGGGAACAGGCGGTATGCGCAGCCACTGATTCCACCAGTTCCTGGTCGCTTCGACGGTGAAATTTTACCAATTGCGTTCTGGAAAGGATGGTCGGCAAGATATGATCTGATTGCTCTGAAATCAGAATAAACAGCGTTTTATCAGGTGGTTCTTCCAGCATTTTCAGAATTTTCGGGGCTGCTGAATGAAACAGCTTTTCTACCATCCAGATAATCATGACCTTATATTCCGATTCATAAGATTTGTAGCTCAGCGTCCTTATGATCTCGTTGCAGTCTTCGGCATTGATGATCCCCTGCTTATTCTCAAGGTTAATCTGCTGATACCAATCCTGAAGGCCGAAAACTGCTTTCTGCCCGATAACCAATGACCTCCAATGGTTAATGAACATTTTGCTTTGAGGCTTTTCTTTTACTTCTTTGGTCGTGGCTATCGGGTAAATAAAATGCAGATCCGGATGAATAATCTTGTTGTATTTTATGCAGGAACTGCATGTGCCGCAGGAATCTAAAGCTGTCCGTTGGGTGCAATTGATGAATTGAGCATAAGCCAGCGCCATGGCAAGTTTACCTGATCCTTCGGGGCCGAAGAATAATTGTGCATGGCTCACCCTGTTGTCGAGTACTGAACGCCTCAGTCTGTCTTTGATTGCTTCCTGCCCAATTATGTCGCCGAATTTCATCCGTTCTTCTGTTCAGTTTAAGCTGCTAAATTAGTAGTTTTAGCTGAAATCGCTTCAATAAATCACCAGTTTTGCCGACCCTGACCAACCTTCCCCTTTCGCTACAACTAAATATATACCAGGAGCAAACCTGTTCGTTGGAATTGTTAACCTTAAATCGTCTTCAGGCACAGTTTTTTGCATTAAAATCCTGCCCTGCAAATCTGCTATGGTCACTTCACTGATCTGGTTGTTAGCGTTGAATAGTTCAATATAAACCAGGTCAGTTGCGGGATTAGGAAAAAGCCTGAAATATTGGACTGCTAATTCAGGTATGCCAATACAGTTGTCAACAGTAATAAGGTCAGTAAGTGAGAATGTGTTGCTGTCGGTTCCTTCGGTGACCGTTAGGCTTGGTGAAAAAGTGCCTGTTGTTTCATACAGTATAACCGGAAGCGGGCCTTCCCAACTTGCCGGCGTGCCCCCTTCGAAACTCCATTGGTAGCTGGTTGGTGATCCATTACAAACAGGCTCAAAGCTAACCGTAGCTCCTTTGCAGATTTTGGTTGATGAAGCTGTGAAAACGACAGACAGAGGGGCGGTTTTATATCCGAGAAATTCAAGGTATCTCCGCATTAATTCCGGTCTGCCCGGACTCTCGAACATAAAGGTCCCGCCAAATTCTACTGAAGATGAGATTGTCCGGTAATACCCGGAAAAGTCAAAAAAGAAGGTTAGACACTAAGGCACCAACCTCGCAGACGGCAGGCAGGGGCGCCAATCCCTGTCTGCCTGAATGCTCAGGCAGGCAGTTTACACAAGATATTGTATATCAGCAATTTTAAATTGGTGAGTTTTAGTGGTGTCAAATTCTTGGTTTTCAGGTTGGACTCAACTTTTTATTTTAAACTTTTTACTTTTTACTTTTTACTTTAGACTTCCCCCTTACATTCCTCCGCCTGATCCTTCCTTCACCTTTGGTGCGCCGATTTTAGCCGACAGAAATTCGCGATTCATGCGGGCAATGTTGCTGATCGAAATTTCTTTCGGGCATTCGGCCTCGCAGGCACCGGTATTGGTGCAGTTGCCAAATCCCAGTTTATCCATTTCGGCAACCATAGCCTGCACACGCTCTGCAGCTTCAATACGCCCCTGGGGCAGCAGTGCAAACTGAGAAACCTTTGCCGAAACAAACAGCATGGCTGAAGCATTTTTGCAGGCAGCCACACAGGCACCGCATCCGATACAGGAGGCTGCATCCATCGAGAGGTCGGCTTTTACCTTAGGGATAGGAATGGCATTGGCATCCGGGATACCCCCGGTATTCACAGAAATGTATCCGCCAGCCTGGATGATTTTATCGAAAGCGGAGCGGTCAACAATCAGGTCTTTCATAACGGGGAATGGCCGTGCGCGCCATGGTTCGATCACAATGGTTTCCCCATCGCTGAATTTTCGCATGTGTAACTGGCAGGTGGTCACTGCTTTGTCGGGGCCGTGTGGCCTTCCGTTTATGTACATGCTGCAAGCACCGCAGATGCCTTCGCGGCAATCGTGGTCAAAAGCTACCGGATCTTCGCCCTTCAATACCAACGACTCGTTGAGCACGTCCATCATTTCAAGAAAAGAGCTGTTGGCCGAAATGTCGCTGACCTTATAGGTGACGAATTTGCCTTTGCTGGTGGCGTTTTTCTGACGCCATATTTTGAGTGTTAAATTCATGTTCAGCGGGTTTTACTTGTAATTCCTCTGTTTAACTTCAATAAACTCATAGTCGAGCACTTCCTTGTTCAGTCTGGGCTCTGCATTCTCAGCAGTGAATTCCCATGCGGAAGCATACATAAAGTCCTCGTCGTTGCGAAGCGCTTCTCCTTCAGGCGTTTGATATTCCTCACGGAAATGGCCTCCGCACGATTCGTTGCGGTTCAGAGCATCGCGTGCCATCAGTTCGCCCAGTTCAAGGAAGTCGGCCACACGTCCCGCCTTTTCAAGTTCGGGGTTAATCTCATTGGTTTCGCCTGTTATTTTCACATCTTTCCAGAATTCCTCACGCAGTTCAGCAATTTCAACAATGGCTTTTTTAAGGCCGGTTTCATTGCGGCCCATTCCAACATTGTCCCACATAATCAGCCCAAGACGCTTGTGGAAACTGTCAACGGTTTGTTTGCCTTTCACATTCATCAACCGGTGGAGCCGGTCGGTTGCTTCCTTTTCAGTTTGCTTGAACTCAGGAAGATCGGTTGAAAATTTCGGTACCCTGATCTGATCCGCAAGATAATTCTGAATGGTGTATGGCAAAACAAAATATCCATCGGCCAGTCCCTGCATTAAAGCTGAGGCACCAAGCCGGTTTGCTCCGTGGTCGCTGAAGTTGGCTTCACCAACCGCGAAAAGGCCCGGAACAGTGGTCATCAGTTCATAGTCAACCCAAAGCCCGCCCATGGTATAGTGAACAGCCGGGTAAATCATCATAGGTGTTTTGTAGGGATTCTCATCTACGATTTTCTCATACATCTGGAAAAGGTTGCCATAACGTTCTTCTATCACACTTTTTCCCAGTCGGTTGATGGAATCGGTGAAATCGAGATAGACGGCGAGGCCAGTTTCGCCCACACCATAGCCGGCATCGCAGCGCTCTTTGGCTGCCCGGGATGCAACATCGCGTGGCACCAGATTCCCAAAAGCAGGGTAACGGCGTTCGAGGTAGTAATCACGGTCTTCCTCGCCTAACTGAGTGGGAAGCAGTTTACCATGCCTGATTTTCTCTGCATCTTCCTTGTTTTTCGGAACCCAGATGCGGCCATCGTTGCGGAGGCTTTCGCTCATCAGGGTAAGTTTCGACTGGAAGTCACCGTGAACCGGGATGCAGGTAGGGTGAATCTGCGTGAAGCAGGGATTTCCGAAGAAAGCACCTCTTTTATGAGCCTTCCAGATGGCTGTGGCATTTGAGCCCATAGCATTCGTTGAAAGAAAGAAAACATTTCCATAACCACCGCTGGCAAGCACAACCGCATGGGCAGCATGTCGCTCAATAGCTCCGGTAACAAGGTTGCGTGCAATGATTCCGCGGGCGCGGCCCTCTACCAATACCACATCAAGCATCTCGTGGCGGGTAAACATCTCCACATTGCCTTTTTTCACCTGACGGCTAAGGGCGCTGTATGCGCCGAGCAAAAGTTGCTGTCCGGTCTGGCCACGGGCATAAAAAGTACGTGATACCTGGGCGCCCCCGAAAGAACGATTGTCTAACAATCCGCCATATTCACGGGCGAATGGAACACCCTGTGCCACGCACTGATCGATGATGCTGTTGCTGACTTCGGCAAGGCGATAAACATTCGCTTCGCGGGCACGATAGTCACCGCCTTTTATTGTATCGTAAAACAGCCTGTAAACACTGTCACCATCGTTCTGATAGTTCTTTGCTCCATTGATGCCACCTTGTGCTGCGATGCTGTGTGCACGCCTCGGACTGTCCTGATAGCAGTAATTTTTAACCATAAAACCCATTTCAGCAAGACTTGCCGCCGCCGAGGCACCTGCAAGGCCCGTACCGACGACGATAATCTCGAGTTTTCGCTTATTGGGCGGGTTCACAAGACTAATATGGTTTTTATAATCAGTCCATTTTTGTGGCAGGGAGCCTTTGGGTATCTTTGAGTTTAATTCAGCCATTTTGCTTAAACTTTGAATGTCAGTAAATTATTGATTGAGAAAAATTACAACCGGTATCAGGATAAAACCGCCGGCAATCATAATGGCCAACGCCCGGCTGATGCCGAATGCTGCCGGGGTGTATTTGCCATGGTTCAGCCCCAGCGACTGAAGCGCTGAATGAAATGCGTGGTCGAGATGGAAGCCAAGGAAAAGCAGCCAGACAACATACATTAACACATAAGGGAATTCCCTGAATTTTTCAATGACCAGAATGCCCATATCTTCGTATGGCTTACCATTGATGAACATAGTCTCCAATTCACCGAATTTGGCTTTAAAGAAAAAGTTAAAGAGGTGGATCACAAGGAAGGCAAGTATCACCGCTCCTGTATGGATCATGAACTTCGAGAAAAACGAAGTCTGAGAGTACCCTTCAACCTTGTACCTGGTGGGCCGGGCCATCCAGTTTTGCAACTGCAGGATGACCCCGACAAGGATGTGCAGGATAAAACCTCCGAAAAGTACGATCTGAAAAACCTGGATAACCGGGTTGGTTACCATAAAATGTGCGGCCAGGTTAAAGGATTCCCTTGAACTGTCGAACAACAGCAAGAGGTTGATACTCAGGTGTACTATCAGGAAACTGATCAGGAATAAACCCGCCAGTGCCATAATAACCTTTTTGGTGAGGGATGAGTAAATGAATGCCATATTCATTGAGGTTGTTGTGAAAAATAAAGTTAAATTAACAGTTTAGCACACGATAAATAGTAAATTTGCTACTCGTATTTATATCGAAGTTTTTCGATGTATCAGCGTAACAAAATTAGGTATTAACGATTCAATTGCAAAAGAAATCACTAAATAAAACGATTTTAAATTACAATCTATGCGTTACCAGAAGATATCATCAGAACTGTTTACCCGCAACCGGATTAAACTTGAGAAAAAATTAAAACCTAACGGATTGGCAATCATCCTTTCTAATGATGAGATGCCACGAAATGGTGATCAATGTTTCCCTTACCGGCAGAGCAGTGATATGTTTTACCTCACCGGCCTCGATCAGGAGAAATGCATCCTGACTTTGTTCCCGAACCATCCGTTAGAAGCCATGCGTGAGATTGTTTTTACGGTGAAGACCAGCGACATGATGGTTACCTGGTATGGCCACAAGTACACACTTGAAGAAGCGGGCCGGATTTCGGGCGTTAAAACCATCAAATGGCTTGACGATTTTGACGGCGTTTTGCGCGAACTGATGGCCAGGGCCCACATGGTCTATCTGAACCAGAATGAAAACCCGCGGTTCACCACCGATGTGCCTTCGCGCGATCTGCGGTTTATGCAGCAACTCCGCAATGATTACCCCCTGCATAACTTTGAGCGGCTGGCCCCGCTGCTGTCAGACCTGAGAATGGTGAAGGAAGAAGAAGAAGTTTCGCTTATCATCAAAGCCTGTGAAATAACTGGAAGTGCCTTTAACCGGGTGCTTGATTTTGTGAAACCCGGGGTCATGGAATACGAAGTGGAGGCCGAGATTACGCATGAGTTTATCAGAACCGGTGCGAATGGCCATGCCTATCCTCCCATTATCGCATCGGGAGACGATACCTGCATTCTGCATTACAACAGCAACGACAAGGAGTGCCTCGACGGCGATCTCTTATTGCTCGATTTCGGGGCTGAATATGCGAACTATGCAGGCGACTGTAGCCGGACTATCCCGGTAAACGGGAAATTTACCACGCGGCAACGGCAGGTTTATGAAGCTGTGTTGCGGGTATTGCGTAAGGCCTCCAGAATGCTGGTTCCGGGTACTACTATTGATAAATATCATGCGGAAGTGTGCAAAATCGTAGAAAAGGAACTCATCGGTCTTGGCCTTTTTACTGAAGAAGATGTAAAAAACCAGGACCCGGCCAATCCGCTTTTCTTTAAATATTTCATGCACGGAACCTCTCACTTTATGGGCCTCGACGTACACGATGTCGGAACCAAACAGCATACCTTAGCCAAAGGTATGGTATTGAGCTGTGAACCTGCTATTTATATCCCGGAGGAAGGCATCGGTATCCGTCTCGAAAATGATATTCTGGTTGATGATGAACCGCTTGACCTGATGGTGCATATTCCGATTGAGCCGGATGAAATTGAGGCGATGATGAGAAGGTAGATTGTGGAGTTCTAAGGAAGAGATAAGGGGACAAGGGGAAATGGGGACAAGGAGACTGAGACAAAGGGAAAATTGGAACGAGGGGCGAATGTAGGGACAAGGGACGATTGCCCTTCAAAGGAGGAAAAGACACGGGGACAAGAAGACAAAGTGAAAAAAGAGATGGAGAGAGGGAGAGAAAAAAGGCGTAAGAACTTCGCTATTATCAGATTATAAGTTCCAATTATCATTTGGAATGAGGGATCATTCGATAGCCCTGAAAGGGCTTAATATGAATAACCTTGGGTGAAGCAAAGCGAAACCCATGGTTGATGGAACCCAATACCTATCAAGCCCTGAAAGGGCGCTATAAAGATAATTTCGGATTTATATTCGGTGAACGCAGCTTCGCTGAGGCTCGGATCTCGGCCCTTCGCTCAGGGTAATATTATGGATTTCGGACCACTTTGCAGGTTTAGCCGCTTTGCAATATCTCGCAATCGTACCAGATTTCAGCATTTTGACGGTCCATTTGTTCCCAAGAGAAACAAATATGTTATTTTTGTAGGGACACGACATGTCGTGTCCCTACAAAAATAATCCAAAACAAAAACAATATGTTCAAACCCGAAACCTATACCAATCGCCGAAATGCCTTACGCAAAGAAGTAAAAGGCGGAATCATCCTGTTGCCCGGCAATATCGAAGCCGCCTTTAACTACCCTGCCAATACCTACCATTTCAGGCAAGACAGCACTTTCAGCTACTTATTTGGGATCAATCAGCCCGATCTGGCCGGAATCATAGACCTCGATAACGGAAAAGACATTCTTTTCGGCAACAATGTGGATATGGACAATATTATCTGGATGGGGCCGCAGCCTTCGATTGAGGATAGGGGGAAACTGGTTGGGATCACCAATACAGCGCCTTTCGGGGAACTGGAAAAGTATGTTAAAGAAGCACTTGCCAAAGGCCGGAAGGTAAATTTTCTGCCGCCTTACCGTGGCGAAACAAAGATTCAGCTTTCGGAGATGCTTGATGTTCCCGTAGCAGGTTTGAAAGCTGCCGCTTCAACAGAACTGATCAAAGGCGTGGTAAAGTTGCGCTGCATTAAATCGGTAGAAGAGATTAAGGAAATTGAAAAAATGGTTGATGTAGCCTATAAAATGCACACCACTGCCATGAAAATGGCCCATCCTGGCGTGGTTGAACAGGAAATTGCCGGAACCATCGAAGGTATCGCCCTGGCCAACGCCGGTCCGGTTTCATTTCCTGTGATTCTGAGTATGGATGGTCAGACCCTGCACAACCACAACCATGGAAACACGCTGGCAGAAGGCCGGATGCTGGTGGTTGATTCAGGTTGTGAGTCGGAAGAGACACTCTATTGCAGCGATATTACCCGGACAGTGCCTGTAGGAGGGAAGTTCAACCCGAGGCAGAAGGAAATTTATGAAATTGTGCTTAAAGCAAATATGGAAGCCATCAAAGCCATTAAACCCGGCATTCCTTACCGGGAAGTCCATTTGCTGGCGGCTAAGGTGATTGCTCAGGGTCTGAAGGATGCCGGTCTGATGAAAGGCGATGTGGATGAAGCGGTAAAGCAGGGCGCTCATGCCATGTTTTTCCCCCATGGCCTCGGCCACATGATGGGCATGGATGTACACGATCTGGAAAATGTCGGTGAAAATTATGTTGGCTACGATGATGAAACCAAACGCTCCGATCAGTTCGGAACCGCATTTCTCCGCCTTGGCCGTCGGTTGCAGCCGGGATTTGTGCTGACCGTTGAGCCGGGCATTTATTTTATTCCGGCCCTGATCGATCAGTGGAAGGCAGAGGGTAAATTTACTGAGTTTATCAATTATGAAAAGGCTGAAACCTACAAGGACTTTGGAGGTATCCGCATCGAAGACGATGTGCTGGTAACTGAAACCGGCAACCGGGTTTTGGGAAAACCGATTCCAAAAACTGTGACTGAGGTTGAAGCGATGATGGCGAAGTAAGGGGCAAAGGGCTCAGGGCTCAGAGCAAAGGGCGTAGGGCCGGTGGCTGAGTGTTTTTCGAAATCAAGGATGATTGGGAGTAAAATTTTAAATTCGAAAAATGTATCGAAGCCACAGGGCGCAGGGCTCAGGGCGCAGGGCGCAGGGCACAGGGCGCAGGGCTCAGGGCCGGTGGCTGAGTGTTTTTCGAAATCAAGGATGATTGGGAGTAAAATTTAAAATTCGAAAAATGTATCGAAGCCACAGGGCGCAGGGCGCAGGGCAAAGCGGTGGTGGCAAAAACGGCGAGGGAGGAATGCGGTTAATTTAAATCAATTATAGATAATCGAGGAAGCATGGCATGTAACTAAATTTTTATAGTTTTGCTGAATAGAGTTGAAATGGGTTTCGCAATTTATCTTGTTCATTATTAAAACTTTAAATACATCATGCAGAAGCTGTTATTGTTAGGCGATGAGGCAATTGCCCAGGGAGGAATCGACGCCGGGATGTCGGGTATTTATGCCTATCCCGGTACACCGTCAACCGAGATTACGGAGTATGTTATGCACTCAAAAGAGGATAAATCATTGAATATTATCGCTTCCTGGGGCGCCAATGAAAAGACGGCTATGGAAACCGCCTTGGGCATGTCGTATGCCGGCAAACGGACCATGGTTTGTATGAAGCATGTAGGGCTCAACGTAGCGGCAGATGCTTTTGTTAATTCAGCCATCACAGGCGCCAATGGTGGCCTGATTGTGGTAGCGGCAGACGATCCTTCGATGCACTCTTCTCAGAATGAGCAGGATTCCAGGTTTTTCGGGAAATTTGCCCTGATACCCATCCTCGAACCAGGCAATCAGCAGGAAGCTTATGATATGGTTCACTATGGCTTCGAACTGAGTGAAAAATTCAGGATTCCTGTGCTGATGCGCATCACCACCCGCCTTGCCCACTCACGATCAGGTGTTGAGCGGCGCGAAATCCGCAAACAGAATGCTCTGAAACTACCCGAAAACCTGAAACAGTTTATTCTGCTTCCCGCGAATGCCCGCCGCCAATACAAAAACCTGCTTAATAATCAACCGGCATTTGTTGATTCATCCGAAAAATCCCCATTTAACATCCTGATTGATCACCCCGATAAAAAAATGGGGATCATTGCCTGTGGCCTCGCCTACAATTACCTGATTGAGAACTTCGAAGATCATCACGTTCCTCACCCAGTGCTACGGATCGGTCAATACCCGGTTCCTGAACAGATGATCAACAATCTCTACGAAAGCTGCGATACCATCCTTGTGCTCGAAGACGGCGCCCCCATGATTGAAGAATTGCTGCGTGGTATCCTGAACAAAGGCAAAACCATCAAAGGCCGGCTCGATGGCACTGTTCCGCGCGACGGGGAACTGAATCCGAACATTGTGGCGCTGGCACTTGGCCTGGCGGATACGCGTGGACGGGATATTCCTTCACTGGTTACCAGCCGTCCGCCTTCGCTTTGTAAAGGTTGCCCGCACATTTACAGCTATAATGCTCTGAACGAAGCTCTTTCGGAATTCTACAAAGGACGTGTTTTCTCAGATATCGGCTGTTATACGCTGGGTGCGCTTGAGCCTTTCGATGCCATTAATTCCTGTGTTGATATGGGCGCCTCCATCACCATGGCCAAAGGTGCTGCCGATGCCGGTTTGCTGCCTTCCGTAGCTGTGATTGGCGATTCAACCTTCACCCATTCAGGCATGACCGGACTTTTAGATGCGGTCAACGCAAATTCCACTATTACAGTTATGATCCTCGACAATGGCACCACCGGCATGACCGGAGGTCAGGATTCAGCGGCTGTCGGTAAAATAGAAGGTATCTGCGAAGCGCTGGGTGTACATAAAGACCATATCAGAATTCTGAATCCGCTGCAAAAATACCACGAAGAAAACCTGGCCATCATGAAAGAAGAGATTGCCTATAAGGGCGTTTCCGTGATTATTCCAAGACGTGAGTGCATTCAGACCCTGACACGCAGAATGAGAGAAGAAAAGAAAAAACAGGCAACCGATAAAGCTGAAGCATAAAATGAAAAAAGACATTATTCTCGCCGGAGTCGGCGGACAAGGTATTTTATCAATCGCTGCAATCATTGGCACCGCAGCACTCAAAGCCGGACTGCACCTGAAACAGGCCGAAGTTCATGGGATGAGTCAGCGCGGTGGCGATGTGCAATCAAACCTGAGAATCTCTGACCGCGATATTGCTTCTGACCTTATTCCTTTTGGCAAAGCCGATATGATTATCTCGGTTGAACCGATGGAATCGCTCAGGTACCTGCCGATGCTTTCTCCCGACGGCTGGCTGGTAACCAATACCAAACCATATATCAACATCAGGAACTATCCGGAAATGGATAAACTGCTGGCCGAAATTGAATTACAGCCACGCCATATTTCATTGGATGCCGATGAAATTGCCAGGAATCTCGGCTCACCCAAGTCGGCAAATATGGTAATTCTTGGCGCTGCATCCCCATTCCTCAGCATCGATTACCTTGAATTACAGGAAGCCATCCGCAACATCTTCCGCAAAAAAGGCGATGATGTTGTTCAGGTAAACCTGGATGCGCTGCAGGCCGGGCGCGATGTTTCGGAAAAACAGATGAACTAGAAGAAAGTCAGCAGCCAAAACCATAATTCCGGATTTTGGATTGCGGATTGCGGATTTCGGATTTATGATTGTTGGTAAGCGATTCAATATCCTTCCAACCTTTCGATCTTTCAACCTTCCCCCGCCGCTAGTGGACCCCCTAGACTTATTTCGAGGAGAGGGGTTGGGGGTGAGGTTCTTCCATCCTTCCATCATTCCATCCTTCCATCCTTCCCCCGCATTTGGCGGGACTTCCCCGCCATAGTGGGCGGGGCAAGCTGCTTCGCTCCGCATCCTTCCCCCGCATTTGGCGGGACTTCCCCGCCATAGTGGGCGGGGCAAGCTGCTTCGCTCCGCATCCTTCCAACATTCCCCC